>RCMY010005903.1_pt1 | contig 10322 bp, 6 predicted proteins | sample 2041341 | NCBI WGS metagenome assembly RCMY01 (sample SAMN09708234, study PRJNA481090) | Marine sediment metagenome, whole genome shotgun sequencing project.
CCGGCTTTGGGTTTTGTCTTGGCCTTTGGGCAAGGCGATTTCGGCGGCGGCGAGCGTCGCCTCCATCGCGGCCAAAGGTTGGCTGATTTCATGCACGATGGCGGCGGACATGCGGCCAAGGGCGGCCATTTTCTCGGAATGGATCAGGCCTTCTTGGGCGGCGCGCAGTTCCGCCTCGGTTTGGCGGCGGGCCTGCACCTCATGCGCGAGGTCGCGGGTGCGTTCGGTTACGCGGGTTTCCAAAAGGGCGTTTTGGCGTAGGCGGAGGGCAACCAATTGCTGGCGTTGATGGGCGATTTTGGCAAGCCCAGTGGCCAGTATGGCCAGAAGGGCGGCACCAAGCGCTGACAGTATTGCGGTGGTGGTGACAGGGGCGATGGGCGCGCCGGCCATCAGCATCCAACCATCATCGGTCAAGGGACGTGCGCGGATCAGCATTGGACCATTGGTGGTTTGGGCGCGGTCGGGGGCGGTCAGGATGGGGCTGGCACCGACCAGATCGACGCCGTCATAGGTGCGCGCGTCACGGATGCGGGCCAAGGTTTCGGGCGCGAGGGTGGTTGTTGGGCGGTAGAGCCATTCGGCAGCCCCGGTCAAAAACACCACGCCGTCTTGGTCGATGATCGCGGTGGCAAGGCCTGCGCGCAGCCATGTTGCCTGAAGCGGGGTCAGGTCAACCTTGACCACCAAAACACCGCGCGCCGCCCCCACGGTGACGGGGGTGGACAGGAAATACCCTGGTTCACCCGTGGCGGCGCCAATGGCGTAATAGCGACCGTTCTGGCCTGCCAAAGCGGCCTTGAAATAGGGACGAAAGCTGAAGTTGCGGCCAATCAGGCTTAGGTCATCTTGGAAGTTTGAGGTGGCGATGGTGTTGCCTTGGGTATCCATCAAAAACAGCAAGGACGCGCCGGAATAAGTGGCGATTTTGGCGAGGTAGCGGTTGGCCTCATCAATATTGGCGGGGTATTCGGGGGCGGCGATGGCGGCGCGGATGCGGGCGTCTTCGGCAGCGATACCGGGCAAAGAGCCAAAGCGTGCGATTTCGGTTTCAACGGCGCGGGCGGTCAAGATCAAGGATTGGTCAAGCTGGGCGCGCAAGCCTTGCAGGCTGGCGCGGTGGGTAAAGACATAGGTCAAGGCGGCCGCACAAAGGGCAAGGGCGAGGGCGGCGAAGAGCGTGTGCCGGCCGGTCATGGCGTGTCCAACAAGCGGTCGGCGATGTGGCGCGCGATGGGAATTGCAGAGGTGGCGGCGGGTGAAGGCGCGTTGCAGACATGCAGGCTGTGGCGGGTTTCGGCGAACAGAAAATCGTCGATGATTTTGCCATCGGGGGCGACGGCCTGCGCGCGCACGCCTGATTTATAAGGGGCAAGGTCACCCAACCGGATGCGGGCGCAGTATTTTTGCACCTTTTTGAGATAGCTGGCTTTGGAGAGGGAGGACCCCAGTTCATCCACCGCCGAGGCTGCGTTGCGGGCGAGCAGCTTCCAAAAACCGGGATAGGAGAGGGCGGAGGCAAGATCGGCGGCGTTAAGGCTGAATTTGCCGTATCCTTCGCGTGCGCCTGCCAGAACGGCCGAAGGGCCAACGGTAAAGCCGCCATTCATTTTGCGGGTCAGGTGGACGCCGAGGAAGGGGCGTTCGGGGTCGGGGATGGGATAGATCAGGTGTCGGACGAGGTCTGCGGGTTGGTTTTTGAGGGCGAAGTAATCGCCGCGAAACGGGATGATGCGGAAATTGATATCGGCACCGAAGCGTTTGGCGATGCGGTCGGCGTGCAGGCCTGCGCAAAACACCGCTTTGCCTGCGGACAGGCTGCCATGCGAGGTGTGCAAAGTGACACCGCTGGCCTGTTCATCGCCGCCTGTCACGTGGGTGTTGAACAGGATTTCGCCACCACGGCTGGTGAAAACCTCAGCCATTTTCAGCGCCATCACCGCGTAATCGACAATGCCGGTAGAGGGGGAGAGCAGCGCCCCTGTGGAGGAGATGTTGGGCTCAAGTTTGCGCGCCTCTTCGCCCGTGAGGCGTTCGATTTTGATGCCATTGGCGCGGGCGCGGGTTTCCAGTGTGGCCATGCGGATGAGTTCAGCATCATCGGTGGCGACGATCAGTTTGCCGCAGGTTTGGGTCGGAATGGCATGTTCGGCGCAAAAATCGCGGGTTGCGGTGACGCCTTGCGCGCAGAAACGGGCTTTGAGGCTGCCGGGGGCGTAATAGACGCCTGCGTGGATCACGCCCGAATTGCGGCCGGTTTGGTGGAGGGCGGGTTTGGCCTCTTTTTCCAGCAGGGTGATTTTGGCGGTGGGATGGCGGGATTGCAGGTCAAGTGCTGTGGCAAGGCCTATGATGCCGCCGCCGATGATGGCGAAATCTGTGGTGGGTTTGCTGGGCATCTGGCGTCTCATTTTTGGGTCTGCGCTTGGGGCGGTTGCGGGGGCTTTGCCCCCCTTGCCTTGCGGCAATTCCCCCCAAGGTATTTTTACCAAGATGAAAGGGGAAGGGTTTATTGGGGTGGGCAGGGTTTTAAGGTGATGGGCGGGCCTGCAGTGGTGCCGAGGTCTTGGCATTCAGTTTGGGTGCAGAGGTGCCAGCCGGCGCCTGTGGCACCGGAGGCGGCAAGGGTGAGGTGTGGCACTTGGGTCATCGGACGCCAGACCCACCAGCCGTTTTCGAGCTTGGCATCATCGGCGGGTTCCATGCCGGCGCCAGAGCCTTTGATCGCTGCGCGGGTGAGGGTGAGGGTCGGGTTGGTGATTTGCCACTGTTCGACCCAGTCGATTTTTTCGACCGAATGGGTCCAGCGCAAGGTAAAATCTGGGGTTGGCAGGGACAGGAGTGCTGCCCCTACCATCAGGCAAAAACTCATTCTGCCGCCTGTTTTTTGCGCCACCAGAGGTTGGCGGCAAAGAGCGCAACCAATGCGAAGCCCAGCTCATCCGTGATGGGCAAAGCGGCAATCAGGGTGCCAGCGGCGGCCACGGCCAGCAGGCGTTCCCACACGGCGAGGGGGCGGCCAAGCCAGCCGATCACGGCCGCGCCCCAAAGGCCGATCGCGAGCACGGCCTTTAGGACAATGTAGGCCACGGCAGGGGCAAAGCCGATGGCATCGGCCAAGGGGCCGCCCGGTTGTAGCATCAAGGCCGGGGTATAGACCGCCATGAAGGGGATGACGAAGCCTGCGGCCGCGATTTTCACTGCCTCAAGCGAGATGCGCAGGCCGCTTTCCTTGGCAATCGGGGCTGCGGCAAAGCAGGCGAGGGCGACGGGGGGGGTGAGGTCTGCGAGGATGCCGAAGTAGAACACGAACATATGGCTGACGATCAGCGGCACGCCGAGTTCCAAAAGGGCCGGGCCTGCGATGGCGGAGGTGATGATGTAATTGGGGATCGTGGGGATGCCCATGCCAAGGATGATGCAGGTGATCATAGTCAGGATCAGCGACAGGATCAGGCTGTCTTGGCCGACCGAGACGATGAAACTGCCGAAGGTGTTGGCGACGCCTGTCAGGGTCATGGTGCCGATGATAATGCCGACCAGTGCGCAGGCGATGCCCACGGGCAAGGCGGTTTTGGCGCCGTCCGCCAGCGCGTCGCGGCAGATCAGCAAGGTTTCGCGCCCGCCTTTGGTGATGGCGTTGAGCGCGATCAGGGCGATGATGGCCGACATGACGACCCAGATGCCGAATTTGAAAAACGCAGCTGCGATGATGCCAAGGCCAATCCAGAAAATGATACGAAACACACCTTCGGGCAGGTTGAGGGAGGCGGCGGCACCGAGGATCAGCAAGACGGTCAGAGCGAGGCCGATGGTGCCGGAAAACAGCGGCGTGTAGCCGGAGAAGAGGAGGTAGACGAGGACTGCCAGCGGTAAGATCAGATACCAGCCTTCGCGGATGGCTTTCATAGGCGAAGGCAACTCGCTGAGCGATAGACCTGTCAGTTTGGCGCGCCCGGCTTCTAGATGGACCATCCAGAAGGCGGAGGCGAAGTAAAGGATGGCGGGGATGAGGGCGGCGGTGACCACCTCAAAATACTCCACCCCCAAAGTTTCGGCCATGATGAAGGCGACAGCGCCCATTACGGGAGGCATAAGCTGGCCGCCCATGGAAGCCGTCGCCTCTACCCCGCCGGCAAAGGCGGGGCGGTAGCCAAAGGATTTCATCAAAGGAATGGTGAATTGGCCGGTTGTGACCACATTGGCCACGCCAGAGCCGGAAATGGTGCCCATGAGGCCGGACGACAGCACCGACACCTTGGCCGGGCCGCCTTGTTTATGGCCGACGAGGCCCAAGGAAACATCGGTGAACAGTTTGATCATCCCAGCTTTTTCAAGGAAAGAGCCGAAAAGGATGAAGAGGAAGATGAAGGTCGACGACACATAGGTCGGGATGCCGTAGATCCCTTCGGTGCCAAAGGCCATATGATCAACCACTTGGGAAAAGTCATAGCCGCGGTGGTTGAAGGGGCGCGGCAGGTATTCGCCAAACAGGCAATAGGAGAGGAACAGGCCTGCGATGATTGGCAAAGCCGGTCCCATCAGCGCCCAAGCAGCGGCAAATACGGTGAAGAGGGCGATGCAGCCGATGATGATGTCGCGGGTTTCGGGGTCGCCTGCGCGCATAATAAGCGGCACATATTCCCACCATTGATACAGGGCAACGGTGACGCCGAGGGCGGCCATGGTCCAGCCCAAGGTGCGGGCGGTTTTGGAGCCGCCTTTCAGGATGGCAAGAAGGGGGAAGCCTAGCAGCGCCAGAAAGCCTACGTGAAAGGCGCGGGTGATTTGGCTTGCAAAATCAATAAGGTGGGCGGCAGTGGCGATTTGAAAGGCCGAAAAGGCCACCGCAATCCAAAACAGGATGCGGCCTTCAACGCCGGGGGGGAACCCCGATTCCAAAGGGTCATGATGGCTGGTTTCTTCTGTCTTGTTGGTCTGCATGTCCCACCCTCCCCAGCGGTCAAAAAGAAGGGCGGCCTTTCTTGGAAAAGGCCGCCCCTTGGTACGTGGTGTCAGATTACTTGATCACGCCAACTTCGCGGTAGTAGCGTTCTGCACCCGGGTGCAGCGGGATTGGCATGCCAGTCAGCGCATTTTCCAAGCTGATGTTTTCTGCCGATTTATGGGCGGCAACCAGGGTGGGAAGGTTCTCAAACATCAATTTGGTCATTTGGTAGGCGGTTTCCTCTGAAACATCCTCGTGCGTTACGAAAAAGTTCATGACGGCCACGGTGGGCACATCTTCGGTCTGGCCTTCATAGGTGCCAGCCGGAATGACGCCCGCCACGAACGGCGCGCCCAGCTTTTCGACAACCTCCGCAGGAATGGAAACGATTTGGGTTGGCATGTTGGTGGCCAGATCCTTGATCGAGGCGACACCGATACCAGCCGATTGCAAAGTCGCGTCAAGCTGACGGTTCTTTTGCAGTTCGACCGATTCTGCGAAGGGCAGATACTCGACTTTGGACATATCCTCATAGGACATGCCCGCCGCTTCCAGAATGGCGCGGGCGTTCAGTTCGGTGCCCGATTTGGGCGCGCCGACCGACAGGCTTTTGCCTTTCATATCTGCCAGCGTTTTGATGCCGCTGTCAGCGGTTGCCGCGATCTGGATAAAGTTTGGATAGGCGGCAGCAATGCCACGTAGCTTGTCCAGCGGCTCTTTGAAGCCAACTTCGGTGTTGCCTTCCCAAGCGAATTTGACGGAATCGCCAAGCGCCAAGGCCAATTCGCCCTTGCCTTGCTGCAGCAAGTTCAGGTTTTCAACGGAAGCTTTGGTCGATTGAACCTGTGCCTGTACATTGGGGATATTTTCGCCGTAGAGCGTGGCAAGCGCCGAACCAACCGGGTAATAAACGCCCGATGTGCCGCCAGTCAGGACGTTGATGAATTCTTGCGCATTGGATGCGACAGGGGCAGATGCGATAACGGCACCGGCCAAAAGGCTGCGCAGGGTTGCGGTCATTTTGGACATAGGATCCTCCTCCAAGGTGTAAGTGTCACGTCTTTGATAGCGTGATCATGTGCGAGTGTGGGCCAAAGTGGGGGCAATGCCCAACGTTTTTCGGCCCATAAGCGGGAATTAGACGGTGTTTTGCTGCCAAAGGCGTGGCGAAACCCCGCCAATGGCTTTGAATCAGGGTTGCTTGGCCAGAAAATCCATGACCGCAGGGCGGATGGTTTCGACGCCTTTGTCAATCTCGGCAATCACCACAATGCGCAGGGCGGCAAGGTCGGTGCGGCGGATCAAGCTTTTGACCGGGCCGATTGAGGCAGGGCGCATGGACAGGTTTTTCAGGCCCAAAGCCGCCAGAACCACAGCCTCAACCGGGCGGCCTGCATCCTCGCCACAAAAGGACAGCGAGGTGGTGGTTTCATCACAGCGCGCGATGATTTGGCGAATAAACCCAAGGAAAGAAGCGTTCAGCGTGTCATAGCGGCGGCGCACACGCTCATTCTCGCGGTCGGCGGCAAAGAAGAATTGTTTTAGGTCGTTGCCGCCGATTGAAATGAAATCGGTCGCGTCAAAGAAGGCGCGCGGGGCATAGGCAAGGCTGGGGGTTTCCAGCATCGCGCCGATTTCAACGTGGCTGGGGGTGGCGTGGCCAAGGGCGGCCTCGCGGTCAATTTGGTTCATCACATGGGTGCGGGCGCTGATATATTCGGCATATTCCGTGATGAAGGGGAACATGACGGTCAGCGGCCGACCTGCGGCAGCGCGAATAAGCGCTTGGGATTGCATCCGCAGCACGCCGGGTTTGTCCAGCCCCACCCGGATCGCGCGCCAACCCATCGCGGGGTTGGGTTCATCTTGCGGCTTCATGTAGGGCAGCACTTTGTCGGACCCGATATCAAGGGTGCGAAAGGCCACGCGCCGCCCTTTTGCGGCATCCATCACGCGGGCGTACAGGCGGGCCAGCTCATCCCGCTTGGGCATTTTGCTGCGAATAAGGAACTGCAATTCGGTGCGAAACAGGCCAACACCATCGGCGCCAGACCCTTCAAGGCTGGGCAAATCGGCCATCAGGCCTGCGTTCATTTGCAGGCTGATGGTTTGGCCATCCAAGGATTGCGCGGGTTTGTCGCGCAGGTCGGCATAGCGCTGCTGCGCCTGTGTTTGCATCGCGATTTTGTCACGAAAGGCATTGGCGACCGATTCTTCGGGGCGTAGGTGGACGAAACCTTGGTCACCATCGACCAAAATCGGGTCGCCGTTCAAAGCCTCGACGAGAATCCCCTCGGCATGGATGACCAGCGGGATGGTCAACGCGCGGGCCACGATGGCCGCATGTGACCCCACCGACCCTTCGGACAGGACCACGCCGCGCAGTTTGCGACCATATTCCAGCAGCTCAGCCGGGCCAATGTTGCGGGCGACCAGCACCGGGTTTTCGGGCATTTCGGCGCCGGTATCATGGCCTTGCCCGGTCAGAATGCGCAGCAGGCGGTTGGACAGGTCATCAAGATCGTGCAAGCGGTCGCGGAGATAGGCATCGGGCACTTGGCTTAGGCGGGCGCGGGTGGCGGATTGTTCCTTTTCCACCGCAGCCTCGGCTGACAGACCCGCCTGAATATCCTCTTCCATCCGGCGCAGCCAGCCGCGTGAATGGGCGAACATGCGGTAGGCCTCAAGCACTTGTTTTTGTTCTTTATCAAGGCTTTGGGCGGCAAGCAGGTCATCAACCGACACGCGCAATTCGCCAACGGCGGCGCGAATACGGATCAGTTCGGCTTGCGCATCATCGGCGACGGGGTTGGTCACAACCACGCGCGCCTCATGCAGCCAGACATTGCCTTCGGCGCTGCCCTCTTGGCCGGTGGCACCGCGAAACAGCACGGGCTGTTTGTGCAGCGCACTCAGCGCCTCACCTTCGCCAAGAAATGCGCCTAGCTCTGTCATCTCGGCCAGAACCATGGCCACGACTTCCAGCGCATAAACCTCATCATCGGAAAACTGGCGGGCGGCGCGCGATTGCACGACCAAAACGCCCAATTTTTCGCCAACGCGCTGGATGGGGACGCCCAGAAACGACGAATAAATCTCTTCGCCGGTTTCGGGCATGAACCGAAAGCCTTTTTCCGACGGGGCATTGGCGGTGTTGATTGGAATACCGCTGCGGGCCACACGGCCCACCAACCCTTCGCCCAAACGTAGCCGGGTTTGGTGCACAGATTCGGGCCGCAAGCCTTCAGTCGCACAGAGTTCCAGTGTTTCTGTGTCGCGAAACAGGTAGATTGAGCACACCTCAGTGCGCATCGAATCTGCGATCAAGCTGGTGATACGATCCAGCCGTTCTTGCCCATGGCCGGGTTCGGCCAAACTGTCGCGCAAACGTTTCAACAGCTTCCTGCTGTCGCTTTCACTGCGTTCTGGCATAGCCCCCCGTTGAATTGGTGGCTTGGACCGCGGATTAGCCCGCTTTTTCCAATTCAAAGGCATCATGCAGCGCTTGGACCGCAAGTTCCATATATTTCCGATCAATCAGCACCGAGATTTTGATCTCAGACGTCGAAATGACCTTAATATTCACGTTTTCGGCGGAAAGCGCCTTAAACATGGTCGCTGCAACCCCCGCGTGTGACCGCATGCCGATTCCCACGACCGAGATTTTGGCGACATCGCTGTCCACGTTCAACTCTTCAAAGTTGATATGGCCTGCGGCCTTGGCATCATCCATCGCCTTGCACGCACGGGTCACTTGGTTGACCGGGCAGGAAAAGGTCATATCGGTGACCGAGCCAACATCACCTTTTTCCGAGATGTTTTGCACGATCATATCGACATTCACCCCTGCCTCGGACAGCGGGCCAAAAATGGCTGCCGCAATACCGGGGCGGTCGGCCACGGTGACCAGCGTGATTTTAGCCTCGTCGCGCGAATAGGCGACGCCAGACACAACTTTCGATTCCATGATTTCATCCTCGTCACAGACCAGCGTACCAGAGTTTTCGTTGGTGTCCTCAAAAGAAGAGAGCACCCGCAACCGCACCTTATAGCGCATCGCAAGTTCGACCGAGCGGGTTTGCAGAACCTTGGCGCCCAGCGACGCCAGTTCCAGCATTTCCTCAAAGGCGATTCTTTCCAATTTGCGCGCTTTTGATGTGATGCGCGGGTCGGTGGTATAAATACCATCAACATCGGTATAAATATCGCAGCGTTCGGCGTTAAAGGCGGCGGCAAAGGCTACGGCGGTGGTATCGGACCCGCCGCGCCCCAAGGTGGTGGTGCGACCTTCGGGGGAAACCCCTTGAAAGCCTGCGACCACTGCGACCTTGAACCCTTCGGCAAATTTGGTGTTGATATTTTCGGTTGGAATCGACTGGAACCGCGCCGACGCATGGGCCGATGTGGTGTTGATCGGCACTTGCCAGCCTTGCCAGCTGCGCGCGGGGACGTCCATTTCTTGCAAGGTCAATGCCATCAGCCCTGCCGTCACATTTTCACCCGATGACACGACCGCATCATATTCGCGGGCGTCATACAGCGGTGAGGTGCTTTCAACCCAGCCTATCAACTCGTTGGTTTTGCCCGACATTGCGCTGACAATGACAATCACGTCAAAGCCGCGATCAACTTCACGCTTAACCTTGGCCGCAGCATTTTTGATGCGCGCCGGATCGGCCACCGAGGTGCCGCCAAATTTCATTACGAGAAGCGGCATGGATGTCCCCCCGGTCCCTAAAGTTCGCGCAGCTTCTATGCGGCAAAACCGGCAGGCGCAAGGCCCGCGTCAAAGAGCGCCTTCGCCCTATTTCATCTTGGTCCAAATACCTAAAACCCACGGCCTGCCACAAAGGCCGCCCACCGCAAATTACAGCGCCCGCCAGCCAATATCTCGGCGGCAAAACCCACCGGGCCAATCCATCGCATCAACGATTCTATAGGCGCGGGTCTGCGCGGCTTTCAGGGTGTCGCCCCGTGCGGTAACGTTCAGCACGCGCCCGCCGGTTGCGACAATTTGGCCATCCTGCAAGGCGGTGCCTGCATGAAACACCATGTTAAAGCTGTCCTCGGGCAGGCCATCCAGCCCGCCGATCACGCTGCCCTTTGCGTAAGCCCCCGGATAGCCATTGGCCGCCATCACCACCGAAAGGGCGTGATCATCGGCCCAATTCACCCGTGCTGTCGCCAAATCGCCCTTGGCGCAGGCCAATAGCAAATCCAGCACTTGCGCGCCCAGTCGCATCATCAGCACCTGACATTCCGGGTCGCCAAAGCGCACGTTATATTCGACCAGCCGCGCCTGCCCGTCTTTGATCATCAGCCCGACGTAAAGCACGCCTTCAAACGGTGTGCCGCGCCGGGCCATTTCGGCCAC
>RCMY010005904.1_pt1 | contig 10320 bp, 8 predicted proteins | sample 2041341 | NCBI WGS metagenome assembly RCMY01 (sample SAMN09708234, study PRJNA481090) | Marine sediment metagenome, whole genome shotgun sequencing project.
ACCTCCCGCCTTAGGGATGTCTGTCGTCACGAGGGGCGCTGACCCGTGGGTTCTTTGATGGCCCAGGCCCCACCGGGACCGTCCGTCCGGCGCCCGTTCGCCCGCCGATTTCTCAGCGGTACTGCAGCAGCGGGCCTGTCAAGCTTCGGGACGATCGCGTTAACCGTCCTCCTTCTCCCCATCCAACTAACGGGGCTCGGAGCCGAGGCGTTCGGCGCATGGGCGCTGATCCAAACCCTTTCGGCGTTCCGGGGGTGGGGAGCGATGCTCGACCTTGGGGTCGGTCCGGCTGCTGTCCGGCTGGTGGCCGAGCGGTCATCGGTGAACGACGGCCGAGGGGCCGCATCGGCCGCCATGGGGGCAGTGGCCATCTCGGCCGCAGGCGGAAGCGTGGGAGCTGTAGGAATCATGCTCTTGGCGGCGCTGGATCCGGGTCGCATTTTTGGACTCGATGCTTCCCTTAGCGCGGCCTTTGCAACGTCGCTCGTCTACTACGGCATGGCCCTCCCGTTCGAGCTTGTGACGCGCTCAGCGCAAATGAGCCTCGAGGGCCTCCAGTGCATTTCGCTGTCAAGGGCTCTCGAATTGGCCCGACGTGCACTTGTTCTGGTGACCACCTCCCTTGTTGCGTTGTGGACCGGCGACCTTGTGGCCACAGCGATTTGCTTCGCTATCGTGGCACCGCTGGTGGCGGTGGCAACCCTCCTCGTCTTGCACCGCCGACTAGATCGATCGGCGCTTCAGCGTCAAAGTTTGCGGACTCTCCTCGCCTACGGTCGACCGCTGTTGGCGCTCCGCCCGTTGGGAATCACCCACCGAATGATGGACCGCCTACTCGTCGGTGCCCTCCTTGGACCGACCGCTGTGGCTGTGGTGGAGATCGTCACGGTGGTCCAGAACGGCGCCCAAGCGGTGCCGTCTGCGAGCGCCCACGCAGTCATGCCCTCAGCGGCGTGGTTGGAAGCCCGCTCCGATCGTCGCACACAACGGACGCTGATTCTGAAGGGCACCCTGGGCAGCCTGTTTGCCACCGTGCCGGTGGTCGTCATCCCTGCGCTCCTCGCAGATTCGCTGCTTCGTGTCTGGCTCGGGGACGACGTTCCCTTCGGCGCCGTCACCGTACTGCCGTTTGCCGTTGCGTATTCGGCCATCGTCGCCACGGCGCACGTCTCCTCTGAATTCCTCGCTGGGTCGGGTCGTGCCGGCATCGTCGTTCGCTCGTCATTCATCGCGGTCATCGTCAACCTGATCCTGACCATCGTGCTGGTTCGCCAGATCGGCGTGCTCGGAGCGTTCATCTCGACCCTAGTGACCACACCGATCGCATCGGCTCCGATCGTGATAAACGCCCTCCGGGTAGTGGGTGCCGGTAGGAGGCAATTCTTGCGCGAGGTCATCATGCCTGTGGTCCTCCCGTCGGCGGCCCTCGTCGCGGTCACTTTGGGCGCCCGAGCACTGCTCGAACCACGCGACCTCCTCCTGCTGATCTTGGGATCGGTGGCGGGTGGTGCAGCCTACGTCGGGGTAGCGAACTGGACCGTGCCGTGGCGTCCCATACTCGCCGACTTCAAGGCTCAATCCCCTTCCGAAATGACCGATTGAGCACGGATGAATCTCGTACTCCCACCCCCTGTCACCAGCGGTTGGCAGCCAACGCCCGGAATGGGCGAACCCACGGTCTCAGTAGTGCTGCCAACCCACTCTGAGCGATCATTCATCCGCGACTGCCTCGACAGCCTCGCCGGTCAGGATTATCCGGCAGTGGTCGAAATTCTCGTGGTCGACGGCGGTTCGATCGATGGAACGCGAGCGATCGTGAAGGAATTTGGTCCGCCCGTCCGACTTCTCGACAACCCTCGGGTTACCGCGGCCGCCGCGATGAATATCGGTATCGAAGCGGCGGCGGGCGAAATTGTCGTCCGGGCCGACGCCCACGCCTTGTACTCCCCGGACTACGTATCTCGCTGTGTTTACACCCTGCTCGAGACCGGCGCCGACAACGTTGGCGGACCGATGCGACCGGTTGGGACCACAAAGTTCGGTCGTGCCGTTGCTGCAATGACCAGTGTCAAGGAAGGTATCGGCAATGGCGCCTTTCACTACGCGACGGAACGCCAGGACGTCGACACCGTCTTCCTCGGCTGCTGGCGAACCAACACCCTTCGCAAGCTGGGCGGCTACGACGAGACCTCTCTGCAGTGGGCGGCCGAGGACCACGAACTGAACTATCGCCTCACGACTAGCGGCGGACGCATCGTGCTCGACCCAACCATCAGTTCGGTCTACTTTCCACGGGATGGAATTCGCGGGCTCGCCCGGCAGTACCACAACTACGGCATCGGGAAGGCGTCGACTCTCCAAAAGCACGGACGGCTTCCTACGCTCCGACCGCTCGCTCCCGCTGGCTTGGTTGCGCTCACGGTCCTAGGTGCGATCTTCGGACGCGGCGCCGCTCGAGTGGCCCTGCCCGTTGCCCACACGGCCTTATGTGCTCGTGCGGCATTGAAAGCCGGACGGACGCCCGGAGTAGCTCCCCATCGGGCTGGCGCCGCGATCGCAGTGATGCACTGGTGCTACGGCGCCGGTTTTCTGCGCGGCCTCGGATGGGCACTTCTGCGCCGCCCATTCAACAACAGACCACGAGGACACCGCTAATGGCCGATCGCCACCATCTCGCCCGCACCGCCCGGAAAGGCCTAGATTTCGTCCAGCGGGAGTTGGGGACGGCACCTGAGCATCGACAAGCGCGAGCGCTGGCCGAGTCGCTCCGCAGCCTCGGGGTCCATCCGACCTCCGACGCCGAAGGTCGGCGGGTCCTCTTTCTCACCCCCCGAGACTGGGCATACCACGTGGCCGTCGACGGCGTCCTCGCGTCTGCGCTACGTCAGCGAGGTGCCTCTGTTGCCTTCATCACGTGCGGTGGCGGTCTCGATATCTGCGACCGGGTTAACGTCAACGAGGGCCCTCCCATGCCCTGTAGGAGCTGTACCAAGTACGTGGACTCCGGAGTCGATGCATTCGACTTCGAGCGTTTTCCGCTCCGAACGCACTGGGAGGGGGCTGACGACGGTTCCTGGCCCGAACTGGACCACCTATCGTCCACCGAACTGAACGAGGTCGAGCTCGATGGCCTTCCCCTGGGGAAACTCGTTCAGGTCCCCAGCAAGTGGTTTCTGCTGGCGTCCCGTGCCGACTGGGACCCGCTCAGTCCTCAGATGACCCGAAAGTTCCTGATCTCGGCGCGACGGGTGGCGACCGCTCTCCATCAAATCTTCGACGAGTTTCAGCCCGACACGGTGGTGATGCTCAGCGGGCTCTTCTCTTTTGAAGCCGTCGCTCTGGCGATCTGTAAGCAGCGGGGGATCGACGGAGTCACCTACGAGCGAACGTATCGACCTGGTCATCTGATCCTCCGCCGTAATGCGCCGGCGAGTCACTACGAAATCTCCGAAGCGTGGGAGCAATACCGCACCACGAAGCTCACGCCGGAAGAGGACGCCGAGCTCGACTCGTACCTGGACTCGCGTCGAGCCTCCAGCCATCCGATTTATGATTTCTGGAAGGGAGCGCAGGATCCGGACGCTGAAACGACCGGGACCGGCTCCGGGAGGACGGCTGTCCTGTTCACCAACGTCACCTGGGACTCTGCGGTAATTGGGCGTGAGCGGGCCTTCGGATCGATTCACGAGTGGATCGACGCGGCGATAGATGCGATGACCTACCGACCCGCCGACAGGCTCATCATCCGCATTCACCCGGCCGAGTCGAAAATGACCGGCAAACAAACCCGTGAGCCCATCATGGGATACCTAGAGGCCCGTCACACTCCCCTGCCCTCGAACGTTCTTGTGATCGGTCCGGACGAACCCATCAACTCCTACCCGCTCATGGAAGCGTGCGATGTTGGCTTGGCGCTAACGTCGATCGTGGGCTTGGAGCTGGCTCTTCTGGACAAGCCTGTCGTCGTCGCCGGGCAACCACACTACTCCGAGCGTGGGTTCACGCTGGAAGCCCACTCACCGGAGGAGTTCCGGCGTCTCTTCGCCGACGCCATGGCCCGTCCAGATGACCACCGCCCAGATCTGGAGCTCGCCAGAAGGTACGCATACACCTTCTTCTTCCGAGCAACGGTCGCATTCGATGCCGTTTCAGAGCCGGTCCCCGGACTGGCGCGCCTTCGGTCGACCGACGGTCAGACACTACTGCCCGGTGCGTCGAGCGAGCTCGATCGCCTCGTGGCGACGGTCCTTACGCGAAGAGAAGAAGCGGCCGGCTCCCCGGCTGTGCCGGTCGAACTCTCGCGATGAGCGGTCTTCTGATCGTGCGGCCGGACACCCGGCCGCGGGTCGGCCTCGGCCACCTCGCTCGCAGCCTCGCGATCGCCGCTGCATGGCAATCGACTGGCGGTCAGGTTCGCATCGTCGTCGATCCCGGCAGCGACGGCGACGTCGACCCCCGGTCCGCAGAAATGATCGCTGCCTCGGGACTTCCGCCCGCGCAGGTGGTATCCGAATGGCACGCCGCAGGTCTCGCCCCCGTGGTTGGGCCAACCGAACCCGATTGGATCATTCTTGATGGCTATTCGTTCTCGGTCGATCGACAACGTCAGGTACGGGCGCTCGGACGACTTTTGGTCGTTGATGATCAGGCCTCTCTTCGACACTACGATGCGGACCTCGTCCTCGACCAGAACGCGATGCTCCCCGGCGTCGTCCACGAGGGCATCGAAGCCGCCCGTGTGCTGCGGGGCCTTGCCTACGTCTGCCTCCGACCCGACGCCCTCAGCTCACCGTCGCCCCCCAGGGACGGACTCATCGCACTACTCGCCGGTGGCGACCCAAAGCCACCGACTCGGGAGATCATCCGCTCGCTGGCCAAGGCCGACACCGTCGCGCTTCGGCTGATCGCGATGCCCTGGGCATCCGAGCTTCAGAGACCGAGAATCGAGCATCGCTCCTTTGCGGCGCCGCTCCGCCACAACCTCGACGGCGTGTCGGTCGCCGTGGCGCCCGCTGGTTCGACGGCCTGGGAACTGTGCGCTCTCGGCGTCCCTTCGGTGTTATTCGCCACCACTCCCAATCAGGAACCGGTCGGAGCGGCTGTTCACGCAGCAGGAGCTGGCCTCTACGTCGGTTCGACGACCAACCTCGACCCAGCATCAGTGGCACGACGAGCCACAAATTCACTCCGCCTCCTGCGTGATGACCCGGGCCGAAGGGCGGCCATGGCGGCTTCGGGCCGCACCCTCATCGACGGTCGCGGGGCGGGGCGGGTTGTCGCCGAGCTGCGGTCGACGCAACTGGAGCTGCGCCCCGTGTCGTGGGACGACGTCGACCTACTCTTCGAATGGGCCAACGATCCGGTTGTGCGGGCGATGGCGTTCTCAAACGCACCGATCACTCGAGGCGACCACGAGAACTGGTTGCAAGCCCGCTTAACGGGCGGGAGCGGTCCGCATTGGGTCGCAACGCTCAACGGAAAGCCGATTGGTCAGGTTCGATTCGACGGTCGCGGCGACGATTACGAGATCTCGGTAAATCTCGACAAAGGCGCCAGAGGTCTACGGCTAGCGGCACCGCTGATCATCGCCGGCACCCGCGCCTTGGTTTCCGAAACCCATGGCAAGGCCACGTGCTACGCCCAGATCAAGAGCTCTAACCGGGCGTCTTTGGCCGCGTTCGGGACGGCGAACTACACCCCTGCCGGCTATCGATCCGGACCAGCGCCATTCGGTGCACTGGGGCAGGCCGAACCCGGAGCCTCAGCAGAGGGAAACACGGTGGCCCAGTTGCGCTGGTCGGAGAACGTCAGCCCTCGCTGAGGGCCTTCTGTCGCACGTCGGAGTTGATGCGTGTGAGTTCGGGGTCGGCCCGGAGCGCGTCGACAACCTCAGTCCACCTTGGCGGGCGATCCGCCAGAACGTCGGTGAGCCGATCGAGCAACAATGCGTCCTCGGGCGTGTCGAGCGTGACCCGGAGATCTTCTGCTGAGGGAGACACGGTCACGCCCATAAGATCGAACCGATCGGGGTGGGTGTAGATGTACGACGTGACGTGCGTACGATCGGCGCCATGGGCGAAGACATCGATCTCGCGCAGGACGTCGGTACGAACCAGTTCCACGTCGAGGCCGCGCGGCAGCGATCGGGGAGACACGGTGCTCACGTAGTCGACTGGATTTGCCCTCCACAGACCGACGACTGCATCGATCAGGCGGGGATCGAGCAGCGGACAGTCGGCGGTGAGCCGGACGATCGCATCGGGACAATAGGCATCGGCGACCATCAGAAACCTACTCAGGACGTCGTCGACCGAACCTCGGACATATCGATGACCGTTCGACTCGCACCATGTGACGATTTCGTCGTCTTCGACATTCAGGGTCGTCGCAACAACAATCTGATCAATCGTCGCGCACGCCTCTGCGGCGCGACAGACCCACCCAAGGGTTGGCATGCCCTGCAAGGGCCTGAGGACTTTGCCCGGCAGCCGGCTCGACCCCATCCGGGCCTGGATAGCTGCTACGACCAATGGCTCGTCGCTCACAGCATGTCCCAGGTGAGAATGTCGTCGTACTCGATGTCTACCGCAGCAGTTCGGCCGACTATCGCCTCGATCAGCTTCGGCTTGATCCCGTGGCCGGGACGCTTCACCGTAAGTTGATGCCGCTCAACGACCGTGCCAGCCGGAATCGGTTCGGCGGCAACGACCGATCGACGAGCCTTGCTGTACATCTCTTCGGCCTCAGCGGCACTGGGCCCTCGTTTGATCCCATCGCCCATTGCTGCCTCGACATCACGCACCTGTTTGACCAGATCGGAGAGCTCATCGGGCTCGATAGCGAAGGGATGATCGGGGCCATCCAGATTTCGGTCAAGCGTGAAGTGTTTCTCGATGAGGGCAGCGCCGACTGCGACCGACGACACGCTGACGTGGATTCCGAGCGTGTGATCCGACAGCCCAGTGGGGACGCCGAATGCGGCGCGCATCGTGGGGATCGCACGAAGGTTCATGATCTCTGGCGGTGATGGGTACAGCGAGGCGCACTGGAGCACGATCAGCTGGTTGTTTCCGACCGAGCGGGCAGCCATCATGGCTTCCTCGATCTCCGCCATCGACGCCATCCCGGTCGACAGAATCAGGGGCCGACCCTTGCTCGCTGCGTACTCAATAAAGGGTAGATCGACCAGTTCGAAGGAGGCGATCTTGAAGCCGGGAACGTCGAGGGCGTCGAGTTCGTCGACCGCCTGACGGTCGAACGGGGTTGAGAGAAAGTCGATTCTGTCGCCGCAGTACTCGGCCAGTTTGGGCTGCCACTCCCGCGGCAACGCAATGTCCTCCAACAACTCGTGGGGCTTCTTGTCGCTGATCCCCTCGAGGTAGTCAAACTTTGGGGCCTTGGTGCTGTAGAGCGTATTGCCCGAGTAGGTCTGGAATTTTACCGCATCGGCCTTCGCATCGACGGCGGCATCAATCAGATCACAGGCCATCTGGTAGTCACCGTTGTGATTGGCTCCGGCCTCGGCGATGACGTAGCAAAGGTGCCCGTCGCCAATCGGCCGTCCTCCAAAGTCAACCTCGTAGGAGTCGTGGATCGTCATAGCACCTTCCTTAAGGCCTCGATGACTGCCCGTTGATCCTCATCGGACATCGCCGGAAACATCGGGATCGAAAGCAACCGCTGGTATGCCGCTTCACAGTGGGGAAACATGTCCGGCCCGACGTCGGCGCCGACGTAGGCCCGGTGGTGGTACAGCGGCACGTAGTGGACTTGCGTTCCGATGCCGAGCGTGTGGAGGTCCTCCATCACTCTGGCCCGATCGTCCACCTGAATCGGGAATAGATGCCGCCCATGGGTTACATCGGAAGCCGGCTCGAATGGGAGGTCGAGTGGAAGGTCGACCAGTTCTTCGCGGTACCGCAGGGCGAGTTCATTGCGGCGCGCCACGAACGACTCCAGACGGTCGAGCTGAGAAAACCCCAGCGCCGCTTGAATATCGGTGATTCGGTAGTTGAAACCGACCTCGGGAATCTCGTACATCCACCGGCCCTGGTCAGGCTTGCGAACAATGCCGTGGTGGCGGAACGCTCGGAGGCGCTCGGCGAGTTGGGGATCGTTGGTCGTGACAGCGCCCCCCTCACCTGTGGTGACGGTCTTCACTGGATGAAATGAAAAGCAGGTCATGTCGCTATGTGAACAATTGCCGACGGGACCGTTCTCGGTGCGGGCACCGAGCGCATGAGCGGCGTCCTCGATGATAACTCGAGGCCTGGTCGGCAGGCTGGCGAGATCGATGGGGTTGCCGGCGTAGTGGACAGCCACGAGCGCATCGACAGCGCCGATGAGGTCAACATCGATGTTGCACGTCGCTGGATCGATATCGACCAGCTCCAAATCGGCGCCGACGTAATGAGCACAAGCCCCGGACGCTGCGAACGTAAGGGGCGTGGTTGCAACCCGGTCACCGGGGCCGAGCCCGGCGGCAGCAGCCGCACCATGTAGTGCGGCGGTTCCGCTCGAGAACGCAACGCAGTATCGCGATTCCACCTTGGCAGCCAGCCGTTCTTCAAAGGCCTCGATGGCAGGGCCCTGAGTGAGCCAGTCACCTTGCAGGACTTTAACGACCGCCTCGATGTCGTCGGGGTGAATCGACTGACGGCCGTACGGAATCACCCCAGCATCTCCATCAACTGGGTTTCATCAAGCCACTCGTCGTTGTCGCCGCTGGAATAGGCAAACCCATCCGGGAGGCTCTCCCCGCTCCAGTCGGTGCCCTTCGTCCACGAGACTGACTCTGGCAACACCACGAACACGTTGCCAGCCTGCAGGGTATGGCGCGCCTCATCGGAAGTGATCATCACCTCGTGGAGCTTCTCCCCTGGCCGAATGCCGATGTATTCAATCGGCTGGCCCGGGGCTATCGCACGGGCCAGATCCGTGACTCGCATCGAGGGGATTCGAGGAACGAATACCTCACCACCCCGCATGTTGTCGAGTGCGTACATCACGAGGTCGACGGCCGAATCGAGGGTCAGCCAGAATCGGGTCATCCGTTCGTCGGTGATCGTAATCGGCTTGCCCTCTTCCTTCAAACGCTGAAAGACAGGAACAACTGATCCTCTCGATCCGACCACGTTGCCATAGCGGACACAAGCGAGCCGCGTCGCCGAAGCTGCCGCATACGAGTTGCCCTGCACCACGAGTTTTTCCTCACACAGCTTGGTTGCGCCGTAGAGATTCACGGGGTTGACGGCCTTGTCTGTGGAGAGGGCCACCACCTTCTCGACGCCGCTGTCGATCGCCGCATCGACCACGTGTTGCGTGCCGAGAATGTTGGTCTGTACCGCCTCGAACGGGTTGTACTCACACGCCGTCACCTGCTTCATAGCCGCGGCGTGAATCACGATGTCGGCACCCTGGGTTGCGCGGGTGAGCCTGGCCTTGTTTCGCACATCACCAATAAAGAACCGCAGCCGCGGATCGTTGTCGAACGCCGACGCCATCTCTGACTGCTTCAGCTCGTCCCGGGAAAAGACCCGCACGGTCGTGGTGGGGTGCTCATCGAGGATCCGGCGGACGAATGCATTACCGAAGGATCCCGTTCCACCGGTCAAAAGTATGGTCTTGCCCGAAAGATTCATGTTTCTCTTGCTTCCCCTCGGTACATCGAGGCTTGACGACGCTAGTTGCTGACTCAGTCGGCGCCCGCTGCCGATTGTTAAGTTCCCCGAACAGGGGCTACCGGGGTGCAAGTCCTGACTTATCGATCGAAAACACCCGATCAGCGGACTTGGATCCGGGACCATCGCAATATTGTAAGCTGCAAGGTAGAGATCCCAGTCTCCTTTTTCCTTTCTGTCATCGATTGACCCCATCTCCATAACTTCTGTTTCTATGCCTATGCCTGCCTCCCTTAACTGGGCAGCCATAGCTTCAGCCATTGGAGGGAGCCCAGGCCTTGCCGAATAAGTCATCAGGTTGAGTTTGAGGGGTTTTCCGTTCTTATCCCTGATTCCATCCCCGTCAGTATCCACCCAGCCTGCAGCTGTCAGGAGCTCATCAGCTTTCTCAAGGTCCTGGCTGTAGGGCTTCAAGCTCTTATTTGCCCATGTCATAGTGGGCAGGAAAGGACCTGCAGCAGCTTCTCCTACATTGTATAGTACATTTTCTGCGATATCAGACCTGTTAATGGCATAGGAAATAGCCTGCCTTACTTTTACATCTTCAAGGGGCTCATGCTTCAGATTCAGGTCAATTTTATAGACCTGGGCGTGATGAAGGCAGCGTTTTTCTCGGTGCCTGCCTCAGGCAACTGGAATG
>RCMY010005905.1_pt1 | contig 10319 bp, 7 predicted proteins | sample 2041341 | NCBI WGS metagenome assembly RCMY01 (sample SAMN09708234, study PRJNA481090) | Marine sediment metagenome, whole genome shotgun sequencing project.
TGCGGGCCACTGCCGATCCGGAGTCCCCGTGCCCACCGCTGCCCCCGCTGCCCCGACCGCCTCGACCGTCCCGGCCTTCCGTGTCGGGGCGCCGTTCCGCCCCGCCCCGACCGACCAGCGCCCCGAGGTGGTGACGCCCGAGGCCGCAGCCGACGTGCTCCTGCCCCTGTTGGCCGAGGCCGATCGTGAGCAGTGCTGGGCGTTGCTGCTGGACACCAAGCACCGCCTCCTCGAGGTCGCGCTGGTCAGCGTCGGCAGCGTGGACCACACCTTCATGGCCCCCCGCGAGATCCTGCGCGATGCCCTGCTGGCCAACGCCAGTGCCGTCGTGGTCGCCCACAACCACCCCTCCGGCGACCCCGAGCCGTCCCGCGACGACGAGGCCGTGACGCGCCGCCTGGCCAGCGCGTGCGAGGTCGTCGGCGTGGACCTCCTCGATCACCTCGTCGTCGCGGACGGCCGCTGGGTCTCGCTCGCCCGGCGCGGGCTGTGTTGACCACCTGCGGGCGGCAAGTCACCGCGGGTGGTCGTCGGGGCGGGATTGACCGCCGGACGTGACACCAGTTCCCACCAGTCGGCGCTGCGGGCGCAGGCCGGTCGCGGTCTGCACGCGCGTGTTCGCCCCTTCGGGCGCACGGATAGCCTGCCGCGACCGCGTTGGCGTGTTCGCCGGGGGCCACAGCGACGGTCACCATCACGCTCATCTTCGAATGCGCCCCGTCCCGTGAGGGTTCGGCGGTGCCGTACCACCGCAAGGGACGACTCCCGTGGCGAACCTCGCAGCATCCTTCCAGTTCCTCGGCCGTGACATGGCCGTTGACCTCGGAACCGCCAACACGCTCGTCTACGTCCGCGGACGTGGCATCGTCCTCAACGAGCCGTCCGTCGTGGCGATCAACACCAAGAACGGCGCCATCCTCGCCGTCGGTGCCGAGGCCAAGCGCATGATCGGCCGGACGCCCGGCCACATCATGGCCATTCGTCCGCTGAAGGACGGCGTCATCGCCGACTTCGACGTGACCGAGAAGATGCTGCGCTACTTCATACAGGCGGTGCACAAGCGTCGCTTCCTGGCCAAGCCCCGCGTCGTCGTCTGCGTCCCCTCCGGCATCACCGGTGTGGAGCAGCGCGCCGTCGAAGAGGCCACGATGCAGGCCGGCGCACGCGCCGCCTACATCATCGAGGAGCCCATGGCTGCCGCCATCGGTGCTGGCCTCCCGGTCCACGAGCCCGCCGGCAACATGATCGTCGACATCGGTGGCGGTACGACCGAGGTCGCCGTCATCTCGCTGGGCGGCATCGTCACCAGCCAGTCGATCCGCATCGGCGGCGACGAGCTCGACGACTCGATCATCAACTACGTCCGCAAGGAGTACTCACTCATGCTGGGTGAGCGCACCGCGGAAGAGATCAAGATGGCGATCGGCTCGGCGTTCCCGATGGCCGAGGAGCCGCACGCGGAGATCCGCGGTCGCGACCAGGTCTCGGGCCTGCCCAAGACGATCATCATCTCCGCCGAAGAGGTTCGCAAGGCCATCGAAGAGCCGGTCAACGCGATCATCGACGCCGTGAAGAACACCCTCGACAAGACGCCGCCGGAGCTCTCCGCCGACATCATGGACAAGGGCATCGTCCTCGCTGGCGGCGGGGCGCTGCTCAAGGGCCTCGACGAGCGTCTCAAGCACGAGACCGGCATGCCGATCCACACCACCGAGGACCCGCTGTCCTCCGTGGCCATCGGGTCGGGCAAGTGCCTCGAGGAGTTCGAGGCGCTGAAGAAGGTCCTGATCAGCTCGTCGCGTCACTGAGCATTTCGCTGGCCCGGTGACGGGCAGCGAGTCGGGGTGAGCGATGTACCAACGGCGTCGGGCGCGAGGTCTGCTCGTGCTGCTCGTGTTGGTCTCGCTGACCCTGATCACGATCGACTTCCGAGCCGGTGACGACGGGCCCATGTCCGGGCTGCGGCGCGTGGCGATCGATCTGTTCGAGCCCGTCCAGAACGCCGTCGCGACCGCGGTCCGCCCCGTCGGTGACGGTTTCCAGGCCATCGGTGACACCTTCCGGGCACGTGCCGAGGTCGACCGGCTCCGTGCAGAGCTCGAGGACCGGGAGTCGGTCCGACAGTCGTTCGACGACCTGGCTCGCGAGAACGGTCAGTTGCGCGACCTGCTCGGTCTGCAGGATCGTGTCGCCGCTGACTCGATCACGGCGCGAGTCGTCGCCCAGTCGTCGTCGAACTTCGACTGGACGGTCACGCTCGACGTCGGAGCCTCGTCGGGTGTGAAGCGCGACATGGTCGTCATCAACGCCCAGGGCCTGGTCGGACGCGTCCTGCAGGTCACCGACTCCGCCAGCCGCGTCCTGCTGGCCCTCGACCCGAACTTCTCGGCGGCGGCGCGCGACGCCCTGACCGGGGAGACCGGCCTGATCACCGGCCAGGCCGGTGACCTGATGCGCTACCGCCCGCTGGACCCCGAGGCCGATGTCGAGGTCGGGGCGGAGATCGTGACGTCCGGCTACTCCAACGGCATCTTCCCGCCCGGCCTGCCGATCGGGACGGTCGAGGAGGTCGGCCAGCCGACCGCTCTGCTGGACCGCGAACTCCGGGTGCGTCCGTTCGTTGACTTCTCCCGGTTGGACTTCGTCCTGATCATCCTGCAGGAGGCCGTGCAGCCCCCGCCGGACGTCCTGGACTCCACCGAGCAACGCTTCATCCCGCCCGTCGTGTCCACCCCGGCACCGACACCCACGCCGACGCCCAGCGAATCCGACGAGCCGACGACGTGAGCGCTCGCATCCTGGTGGTCGCCCTCGCGTTGTTCACGGGAGCGCTGCTGCAGACGGCGCTGTTTCCCCACGCGTCGATCCTCGGTTTTCGGCCCGACCTGCTGCTGCTGGCAACGACGCTCTTCGCCCTGCGCGCCGGGGCGTTGGCCGGGCTGCGGGTGGGCATCACCGCGGGGATCCTCGCCGACCTGCTGCTCAACCAGTCGGCGGTGGGCCTCTCCGCGCTGATCTTCGTGGGAGTCGGCTACACCGTGGGCGTCGCCAAGCCGTACCTGGCCGCCGAGTCGATCACGGCGCCGCTCTTGCTGTCGTTCATGGCTGGCGTCGTCGGCACGGCGGGCTACGGGCTGCTGATCGGGATCCCCGGCGAGACCCGTCTCAGCGGCATCATCGTGCTCGAGACCGCCCTGTTCGTCGGGATGTACAACACCCTCCTGGCGCCGGCGGCCGATGCGCTGATCCGCTGGATCAACCGCACCTTCCCCGCAGAATCCGCCTCGGTGGTGCGATGACGGTTGACTGGCAGGCAAACCCGGCAAGGGGGAACCCTCGCGTGCATGCAGGCGTTCCCGGGACCGGTGACCGTGCTGGGCAATGGGCCCAGCTCGATGAGGTGGAGTGATCGTGGCCAGCAACGACGCGTCACCGACGCTGCGGCTGACCTTCCTCGCCGCTCTCTGCGTGACCTTCCTGGTCGCGCTGTTGGTGCGCCTGTGGTTCCTGCAGGTCCTCGCCGGGGAACAGTTCGTGGCCGAGGCCAACGACAACCAGATCCAGGAGCTGCTGCTGGAGGCCCCGCGCGGCCGGATCCTCGACGTCAACGGTGAGGAGCTGGTCAAGAACCGCCCCGCCCAGACCATCTCGGTCCACCAGAGCCAGCTCATCAACCTGCTGGGCGAGCCGCGTGATGACGAGGCCGAGGCCGTGCTCCAACGCCTCGAACTCCTGCTCGACCTTGACCGCGAGGAGATCATCCGGCGGTTGACCTCCCGGCGCTTCTCCCCGCTTCGTCCCGTCCCGATCGCCGAGGACGTGGCCCCGGAGATCATCTTCGCCGTCAGTGAGCACGCCGAGCTCTTCCGGGGCGTCGTGGCGGAGACCCTGCCCGTGCGCACGTACCCCAACGGTTCCACCGGGGCGCACCTGGTGGGCTACCTCGGCCAGGTGTCCGAAGAAGAGCTCGACGACGAGCGCTACGACGGGTATCGCCAGGGCGAGCTCATCGGTTGGGCCGGCCTGGAGCGGACCTACCAGGACGAACTGCGGGGCGAGGCCGGCCGGCGCTTCCTGCAGGTCAACGCCCGTGGTGTCGTGCTCGACGTCGTCGACGAGATCGCTCCCGTTCGCGGCCTCGACCTGCACACCTCGATCGATCTCGAGCTCCAGGCCGACGTCGAACAGATCCTCGAGGACGGGATCCTCGCCAGTCGGTACATCCAGCGCAAGGACGGCCGCTTCCTGCCCTCGATCGCGGGCAGCGCCGTGGTGATGGACCCGCGTGACGGCAGCGTCGTGGCGATGGCCTCGTACCCCGACTTCGACCCCAGCGAGTTCGTCGGCGGCGTCAGTTTCGACTACTGGAACTGGCTGCAGGACAAGGAGAACGAGTACCCGCTCCTCAACCGGGCGATCCAGTCGGCGTACCCGCCGGGGTCGGTCTTCAAGATCACGTCCGGGGCGATGGCGATGGAAGCGGGGCTGATCACCCCGACCAGTCGCGTCTCCTGCCCGGGCTCCTGGGACCTCGGTGGCATCACCTTCCGCAACTGGAACCCGAGCCACGAGGGATCGCTGGACCTCGCCGGCGCCCTGATGCGGTCCTGCGACACGTTCTTCTACGAGCTCAGCTACCAGCAGTGGCGCCGCGAGGTCAACGAGATCGCCGAGACCGGCACCACCGTCGAACTGCTGCCCGAGGTCTCCAATCGGTTCGGCTTCGGTCGGACGCTCGGGATCGACCTGCCATCCGAACGCGCGGGCACGATCCCGGGCCGGGCGTGGCGCGCCTCGTACTGGGAGCAGCACAAGGACACCTACTGCCGCAAGGCCGAGGAACTCGAGGCGGGGACGTACGCCCAGGCGGTCAACGCCGACCTGTGCGAGGACGGCGGCACGTGGCGCGGTGGCGACGCCGTCAACTCCTCCATCGGCCAGGGTGACGTCCTGACCACGCCGCTGCAGGTCGCGGCGGCCTACGCCGCGGTCGCCAACGGCGGCACCCTGTTCGCGCCGCAGGTCGGCCAGCGGCTGGTGGCGCCGGACGGGACGCTCGTCGAGGAACTGGAGCCCGTGGTCCTGGGCAACCTCGGGCTGGACGCCGCCGAACTCGGCGTCATCCAGCAGGGCCTCGAGGACGTCGTCATGGCGGCCCGTGGAACCGGCGCCGGCGCCTTCCGAGGCTTCCCGTTGGACCAGATCCCTGTCGCCGGCAAGACCGGCACCGCCGAACTCAAGCCCAAGGTTCCCTACGCCTGGTTCGCCACCTACGCCCCGATCGACAACCCGCAGTACGTGGTCGTCGTCTCCGTGGAGCAGGGCGGTGGCGGATCGCAGACCGCCGCCCCGATCGCTCGCCGCATCTATGAGGCCATCTTCGACCTCGAACGCACGCCGTTCGAGGCCGGGCCCGCGAACCTCGACTGATGGAGGCCGGCTACTACGGAGCAGACCGCACCGCTCGCATGCTTCGCGAGCGGGTGCAGGAGCGATGGCAGGACGCCTACGCGCCCGTGCGTCACCTCGACCCGGTCCTCGTGCTCTCCGCCCTGGCGCTGTCGTTCATCGGCATCGTGTCGGTCAAGTCCGCCACGGGCGCCAACCTGGCCTCGCAGGGGCTGGACCCCAACCTCTTCGTGGCCAAGCAGGCCCTCGCGCTGGCACTTGGCATCGCGGCCATGATCCTCGCGGCGGCGGTCGACTACCGCTACTTCCGGGCCTGGTCCTTCATCTTCTACGGCGGGGTGCTCGTCGCCCTTGTCCTGGTCCTGACACCCGTCGGCGTGACGGTCAACGGGGCCCAGCGCTGGATCGAGTTCGGTGGTTTTCAGGTCCAACCCTCGGAGTTGGCCAAGGTGGCCGTGATCCTCGTCGTTGCGGCCGTCCTCAATGAGAAGAAGGGCGAACCGAATCTTGGGACGATGGTGGCGGCGATCGCCCTGGTCCTGGTCCCGATGGCGCTGATCTTCCTCGAGCCCGACCTCGGCACGATGATCGTCTTCATCTGGCTGACGTTCGTGATGTTCCTGGTCGGGGGCGTCAAGGTGCGTTGGCTGCTGGCGTTGATCGCCGGCGGCATCGCATCGATCATCATGGCCTTCCGGCTGGAACTCATCAAGGACTACCAGCTCTCCCGGCTGACGGCATTCCTGGACGCTGGCTCCGAGGAACTGAGCCGCTCGGCCGGGTATCACCTCAACCAGTCACTGATCGCGGTCGGCTCCGGGCAACTCACCGGCAAGGGCCTTTACGAGGGCACGCAGAACACGCTGCGTTACGTGCCGGAGAACCACACCGACTTCATCTTCACCGTGATCGGTGAGGAGTTCGGGTTCGTCGGTTCGGTCGTCGTCCTGTCGCTCTTCGCGGTGCTCATGTGGCGGGGCCTGCGGATCGCGATGTTGGCCCGCGACCTGTTCGGCACGCTCATCGCGGCGGGAACCGTCGGCCTGCTGGCCCTGCAGGTTCTGGTCAACATCGGCATGACGATCGGGATCATGCCCGTCACGGGCATGCCCCTGCCCTTCATCAGTTACGGCACCAACGCGATCATCTCGTTCTTCCTGCTCATCGGCATGATGCTCAACGTCCACATGCGGCGGTTCACGTAGTCCGCCCGCGCGCCGACGTGGCAGGGGGTCAGCGCTACCCTCCCTCGCACCACGGTGTGCGGCGGGCGCCCCCCTCTCGGCGACCCGGATCAGGCGGCCAAGCTGGCCCCGGCACCGCACCTCGCGCCACCGTGGACAAGGCTTGCTTCCAATGACACCTCCCGCGAATGCCGCGGCCGCAGTGGCCCCCTCCGACATCCGTCGCGCCGCCGATGCGGTTGCGCCCAAGAGTTGGTTCGACGACCTCGAACCGATCCTCCCGGATGTCAAGAAGCCGGCGCAGTACGTCGGCGCGGAGGTCAACGAGCAGCGCAAGGACTGGACCGCCGTCGATTCACGTTGGATCGTCTGCTACCCGGACGCCTACGAGGTCGGTCAGCCCAACCAGGGCATCCAGATCCTGTACGAACTCCTCAACGAGCGCCCGACGACCCTCGCCGAGCGTGCCTACGCGCCGTGGATGGACCTCGAAGTCCTCATGCGTGAGCGTGAGATCCCGGCGTTCACGCTGGAGCACCACTACCCGCTGTGGGCCTTCGACGTCTTCGCGGTGTCGCTCCCGCATGAGCTCGGGCACACGAACCTGCTCAACCTGATGGACCTCGGTGGCATCCCGATCCACTCGGTCGACCGGACCCATCACCACCCCGTCGTGATCGTCGGTGGCCACGCGGCGTTCAACCCGGAGCCGCTGGCTCCGTTCATCGACGTCGCCGTGATGGGCGATGGCGAGCAGGTCACGCTGGACCTCGACGACGTCATCCTCGCGTGGAAGCGCGAGGGCGGCGGCACCGACGAAGGTCCGTCCCGCCAGGAGCTCCTGGAGCGCATCGCCGGTGTCGAGGGCGCCTACGTCCCGGCGTTCTACGAGGCCAAGTACGACGACCAGGGCCGGCTCAAGAAGACCGTGCCGATCAACCCGAAGGCACCGGCCCGCGTCCCCAAGCGGACCGTGCAGGACCTCAGCGAGTTCCCGTACCCGCAGAAGCAGATCGTGCCGATGACCGAGGTCGTCCACGAGCGCTTCAGCGTGGAGATCTTCCGTGGCTGCACACGCGGCTGCCGGTTCTGCCAGGCCGGGATGATCACCCGCCCCGTCCGCGAGCGGACGCCCGAGGACATCCACAAGCTGGTCACCAACGGCGTGAAGGACACCGGCTTCAACGAGGTCGGTCTGCTGTCGCTGTCGTCTGCCGACCACGCGGACATCGGTCAGATCGCCCGTGAACTTGCGGACACCTACGAAGGCACCACGACCTCGCTGTCGCTGCCCTCGACGCGTGTCGACGCCTTCAACGTCACCCTGTCCAACGAGCTGGCCCGCAACGGCCGGCGCACCGGGCTCACCTTCGCGCCGGAAGCCGGCTCGGAGCGCATGCGCGCCGTCATCAACAAGATGGTGTCCGAGGAGGACATGCTGCGCACCGCCGAGGTGGCGTTCAGCAACGGCTGGCGCCACGTGAAGCTGTACTTCATGGTCGGCCTGCCCACGGAGACCGACGAGGACGTGCTGGCGATCGCCGACCTGTCGATCAAGGTCTACGAACTTGCTCGCAGGTTCGGCCACAAGAACAAGGTCACGACGTCCGTCGGCGGCTTCGTTCCCAAGCCGCACACGCCGTTCCAGTGGTGCGCCCAGGACACGCCCGAGGAGATCCACCGCAAGCTGCGGATGATCCGGATGGCGATCAAGGACCACCGCGACCTCACCCTGCGGACCAACGCGCCCGAAGAAGGCGTCATCGAGGGCCTGCTGGCTCGCGGTGGACGTGAGGTTGCTCCCGTGGTGGAGAAGGCCTGGCGCAAGGGCTCCACGTTCGACGGCTGGCACGAGACCGACACCCTCGGCTTCTGGTACGAGGCGCTGGAGGAAGAGGGCATCTCGCTGGCCGAGGTCTCCAACCGCATGCGCGAAGAGGACGAGACGTTCCCCTGGGACCACCTCGACTCGGGCCTGGAGAAGTCCTGGCTCCTCGAGGACTGGCACGACGCCATCGCGGAGAAGGACCTCGACGACTGTCGCTGGATCCCTTGCTACGACTGCGGTGTCTGCCCCGGGCTCTCGATCCAGCACGACACCAACCACGACGGTCGCCGGTCCCTTCCGGTGCTGTCCAGCGACCGCCCACTGGGCGGCGACGCGGCACTCCCGACGACGCTGACCAAGTACGACAGCGACACCGACGGGGAGGCCTGAGATGCAGCGGATCCGCGTTCGCTACACCAAAGAGGGACGGGTGCGCTTCGTCAGCGCCCGTGACCTTGGTTCGGTGTGGGAGCGTGCGCTGCGTCGAGCCGAGCTTCCCATCGCGTACTCGGAGGGGTTCCACCCCCACCCGAAGGTGTCGTTCCCGGACGCCCTGCCCCTGGGCATGGCCTCCACCGGCGAGTACGCCGAACTCACCTTCAAGGACCCGGTCGACCCGGAGTCCGACCTTGCCCGGTTGAGCGATCAGCTCCCTGAGGGCATGGACATCACGACTTTCTGGGAGGTCCCGGACGGCGCGCCGAAGTTGGCGAAAATGCTGCCCGCGGTCCTCTCGGAGTTGGTCTACACCCCGAACACGGACGAGCTGTCCGTCGAGGAGTGGGGCCACCTCCTGCATGAACTTGCACGCGAACTGTTGACCCGGGAACGGGTCGAGGTCGTCAAGTCGAGGCCGTCCGGCGACAAGATCGTCGACATCCGGCCCTCGCTCGTCGACCTGGCAGTGAGCGTGAGGACCGACCACGGCGTCCACGCCGTCGACGGTCCGCTTCCCGTCCTGCGAGCGATCCTGCGCAACGACGGCCCCAGCGTCCGACCTTCCGACATCCATTCCGCGCTCGCCGCGGCCGATGACGTCGATCTGCCCGCCCCTCGCCTCGCACGTCGCGTGGCACAGGGCGAGTCGGTCGACGGCGGCCTGCGCGAAGCACTCAGCGGAGAGGTGTTCGAGTTGGCGCAAGGGCTCGTCGCGGAGGTCGCCTGACCAAGCGAGCCAGCAACGTGAGCCAGACCGACGACACCACCTCCGCCTCGTCACCCGACGAGCCGGACACCAGCACGGCCGAGCAGGAGTCCCAGGAGCAGGCCTCCGAGGACAAGAAGCCGGCGAAGAAGGCGACGCGCAAGAAGGCGACCGCCAAGAAGGCCACGGCCAAGAAGAAGGCCACCAAGAAGAAGGCCTCGGCCAAGAAGGCCGACGAGTCCAGCCAGGACGAGCCGAGCGCCGCGGAAGCCGCGGACGTCGCGGACGCCAAGGGTTCTGACGAACCGGCTGCCTCGGACGAGCCGGCGGAGGGCGACGCCGACCGCGTCGGTCGCCGCACGCGCACCCGCACCCGTACGACCGAGCCCGCCGCCAAGGCCGCCTCGAAGCGCGGCGCCACCGCCAAGAAGGACGACGAGGACAGCTCCGTCGACGACAACGACGGGGACGACGACACGTCCAAGGCCGACAAGGCCGACAAGGACGACGACGCATCCGGTCGTTCGCGTCGCCGCCGCGGCTCGCGCGGGGGACGTGGGCGCGCCAAGGCCAAGGACGACGAGGCCAACTCGGACGGCTCCGGCGACGATTCCTCCTCCAGCGACGAAGCCGACGACGACGCCAAGAAGGGCGACGGCGACCGCACCAAGTCCAAGGAGGACCGCGAGACCGAGAAGGCGATCGCCAAGGGCGGGACCCGCATGGCGGCCAAGCGTCGTGGGCGCTCCGGTGG
>RCMY010005906.1_pt1 | contig 10318 bp, 4 predicted proteins | sample 2041341 | NCBI WGS metagenome assembly RCMY01 (sample SAMN09708234, study PRJNA481090) | Marine sediment metagenome, whole genome shotgun sequencing project.
GTTTCAGGAATAAAACCATAATCACCTGGATACATCATTGACGAAAACAGGGTTCTGTCAAATCGTATTTTGTTCAATACAAAGTCGTATTCGTATTTGTTTCTACTTCCTTTTGGTATTTCTATCAATACGTCAAATGTCAGGTTATTCTTTTTTGAACTCATTCTTCTCTGAATTTAAATTTTTTACAAAAGTAGGGAAAAGTTGGGTGTTTTGTATTTTTTCTGTTTAGGGTTTTTTATTTGGATGGTGAGTTAGGTAATTTGTGGTGGTTTTAATTATTTTATTAATACTGTTAAGTCTGAGACAATTACATACATTATTAAGTTAGGTAACTACTTAGAGTGAACTCAAAAATTAAGAATCCACTAATAAAAAAAGAGTTCGTCTAAATTTAATTAGACAAACTCTTTCCTTATAAAATAATAAAATTACTGATTTACGGGTGTAACCACAAATAAATCGGGTATAGGACTTGGTGCATTAGCATTTCCATTTATTTCATCTTGAGCAATTAAAAAACGTTCAGGATAACTGCTTCCATCATTTATTGGGATATCTAAAGCAATATCCGCATCGGTTTTGCGAATTCGGGTAAAGTCAGCAAATGGGATGATAGTACCAAATGTTGACACATATTTTTCCTCCATAATTTCACGCAACAACGCTTTATCTGCCGTTATTCCATCCGTGTTTTCCATACCTCCAGAAGCAAAATCAGCTGCATCATAAGCATCATATTGGGAGGCTAAACCACTATCTCCTTTAAATGCATTACCCGAGGCTAGATACGTTCTTAATTTATTAAGATGGGTCAAACCTTCTGTAAAATCAATTGTTCTTAATCCTGTCTCCGCTAAAATCATTAGGTTTTCTTCGTAAGTTACAATAGGCATTGTGGCATTAGAAGCACTAAATCTGTCCTCATTTAATTTAGATTGATCTAACACATAAAAATCTCGTCTTCTGGCTTCATTAGTTTTTGCATTGTTTCGAGAAACTGCACCAGATAATAGTACATCTTGAATAAATGAACCATCACTAGTTAAATCGCCAGCTCTACTACCTGTAAATATACGATTGTATAAGCTACTATTTTCCGGAGTTGATCCATAATCGCTATATGCTGCTGCATATCTTAAAGAATTTGAAGCGGAATTTATACCCATTAACGCATTGGTATAAGCTTCACCATAATTTTTGGTTATTAAAAAAAACCTTGCTTTTAGCGTATAGGCTACTTCAATCCATGAAGATGCCTTCCCATTTAAGAAAATATCATCACTGAACCTTCTACTTGGAGCTACTGTACTTAATTGATCAATTGCTGTATTTAACAAGTTTTGAACTTCGGTATAAATACTCAACTGACCATCGAAAGTGGCTCCTTCTGGATTACCAACATCTGAATAAGGCATATCGCCAAATAAAGTAGTCGAATTTCCAATAGCATGAGCTTCTAATACATTTGCCATACCTTTTAATAAATTATCTTCAGAGGTTCCTTGAATAATTTCATTTTGCGTAATGGTACCATGATAGGCAAAAAACCAAACACCATTGGACTCTTCTGGAGCAATATTATAATTGTTGATACGTCCGTATAAACTACTCACACCCTTGAGCTGACCAGACCAAAATTGCGAAATACGCATTAAATGACCAGAACTAATTTGTGTATTGGCCAGTTCCATTCCTTTTAATATAAGTTCTGGTGGTACCTTTGTATCTACATTAGGATCCTCATTGACATCTAAATAAGAATCGCAACTTATAAAAGATACTATCAATGCTGTATAAATAAACTGTTTTATATATTTTTTCATTGTTTTATTTTTAATAGTTAATAGTGATACCGAAAACGAAAGATTTTGAACTTGGGTTGGTAAAATAATCTAAGCCTTTACCTAGCCCAGAAAACTGGCTCACATCAGGATCTATACCATCGATATTTGTCCATAATAGCAAGTTTCTACCAGTGGCCGATATCTGTATGGATTCTAATCCAGTCCTTTCAATTAAACCTCCTTGTAAACTATAGCTCAAACTAATTTCTCTCATACGTGTCCAACTAGCATCACCAATGGTGAATTCATTAATAACTGAACCTCCAAAGCCACCACCAACACTTGTGTACCACTCTTCATCTAATAAAACGGGGCCACCACCAAAGTCTTGAATATTTCCTCTTACCGTTGTACCTGCCGTAAATGGAGTACCTGCAACATTCACCATGTCTTGCGTTAAAGTAACTTCATTACCAACATCAGCATGTGTACCAAAACCATATAATACAAAACGTGTACGTTCGGCAATTTGGTGATTTTGACTAGTTTCAAATAAAACATTTAAAGAAAGGTTTTTATAATTGGCTCTAAGACCAAAACCACCTGTCCATGCTGGATTAGGATCTCCTAAGACTTTATCTCCAGAAGTATCTAATTGAGGAAACCCATTAGCATCTAAATCAAAAGAACCATCGGCATTGTGTTTTGCACCACTTCCTACTAAAACACCAACCGATTCACCAACTAAAGCTGTAGAAGTAATTGAAGAACCCGGACTGAAATTAGGACCAGGGAATCCTTTTAAGTCTAAAATTTCATTTTTATTAGTAGCAAAGTTACCATATAGACTCATTGATAAATCTTCCTTTTTCAAGAAATTATAGTCCATTTCAAATTCAAATCCTTTATTTTCCAACTCGCCAATATTTCCTAAGAATGAATCGAAACCAGAGGAAGGATCCAATCGAACATTTAATATCATGTCTCTTGTATTGTTATAATAGTAAGTACCAGACAATGACAATCTATTTTTAAAGAATCGTAAATCTAAACCAATTTCATATTCTCTCTTCTTTTCAAATTCAAGATTGGGGTTTCCTTGATCATCATTCAATCTAAAACCTCCTCCAAAAGCTATCAATGATATTGCATCTGAATACGTAGAATAACTTGCAGACTCATAACCAGTTTCCCAATTGTGAGGGTCTGGTGCCAAGCCAACTTCACCATAAGCCAATCTTAATTTAGCAAAAGACAATGCACTTTCATTGTCCAAGTTTAACAAGTTACTCCATTTAAAACCAATTTCAGCACTTGGATACACAATAGATTTAGAACTTGAAGAAGCGTCTTCATAAGTCAATCCTAAATTTAAATTTAGAAAATCTTTATATTCAAAAGCTGATTGTCCATAAAAACGAATGTTTCTAATCTTTCTATTGCGTTCTTGAGTATCGATATTTCCAGCAACGGTAGGATTTTGAAGTCGGCTATTATATAAAAAATCAATAGCTTCTACATAAATTTGCTTTCTAGTTCTATCGTTCAATGCAGCACCCAGTGTAATATTTGTTTGTAAATCTTCAGTAATCTTAAAATTTAATATTGAAATTAAATCAGCTGAAATTTCCGTGTTTTTATAAAACTCATTTTTATAGCGTCCATTAGTAGCACCATCTCCAGAAAACATTGGTTGAAAGTACGTTCTATCATCATTGAACTGATCTAAACCTCCTCTAACTACAAATCTTAACCATGGGGTTGCAGCAATGTTAAAATCAACCGAACTTAAAAAACGGTCTACTTCGGTTTCACTAGTTTGTTCAAATAAAGTCCATAACGGGTTATTATAAGTAGGGCTTGAAGTATTTGCTAAGTAGCGTCTATAACTTCTATGTCTTAAGGGTGTTGGATTTCCATTACTATCGTAATACGTACCTATATAATCACTAATATCAAAATCTGGCGGGTTTCTTAACAAGCCTAAATACAAACCAGCTGTATTTGACCCTTGTTGTATTCTGTTCGAACTACTATTGGTATATGCTATTTTTGCAGAAGTGTCTAACCAGTCATTAAATTTATAGGTGGTACCAAAACTTAATGAATTTTTCAAATAATCACTATTTCTCATTATCCCCTCTTGATTCAGGTGATTTGCTCCAAAATAAAAGGTTGCTTTTTCAGTCCCTCCCGATAAGCTCAATTTTGTATCTTGTGACATCCCATCTTGGAAAACTTGATCAAAGTTACTATCTGTAAAAACATCTGTTAAATTTTTACCTCCACTGATTATAGGATAATATAATGTGCCATCAGCAGCTTCAAAATATTGGCCAGACGTATTTACATTGTCTGCTCCACCACTTCTATCAGAAATTTTGTCTCCCCAAGAATTTGATGCTGTTGGACTGTATTTTCCATTATTTCCCTGTCCGAAAGATCGCTGTAATGGGTGTTTTCTATTAATTTGATCGATGGAAATGGTTGTCCCTAAAGAAGCTCTTAGTTTACCTGCTTTACCTCTTTTGGTAGTGATCACAATTACACCTCCTAAAGCTCTTGAACCATAAATGGCCCCCGCAGAAGCACCTTTAAAAATTTGTATGGATTCAATATCATCAGGATTAATGTCATTTATCCGAGATTGCTGTGCAACCCCTGCATCAGAGTCACTACCAAATCCTTCTAAATTACTACTGTTAATCGGTATACCATCAACTACGATAAGCGGATCACTTCCGTTAATTGAACTGACTCCTCTAATTTGTATTGTGGAACCTGCTCCAGGATCGGCACTTGAACCCGAAATTTTTACACCAGAGGCTTTACCTGCCAAACTGTTAATTAAAGTAGGTTCTTTGGCTCTTAAAACGTCATCAGCTTTAATTACGGAATATGTTGAGGCAACATCATCCCGATTTTCTTTAAAACCTAAGGCATTTACAATAACTTCGTCTAAGGCCTGTGCATCTTCTTCTAGCGTAACATTAATAGAAGATTGATTACCTACTGCCACTTCTTTGTTTACATAACCCAAAAAGCTAAATACTAAGGTAGCCTCATTATTAGGTACGTCAATGGAATAATTACCATCGAAATCTGTTGTTGTTCCGGTAGTTGTTCCTTTTACCAAAACATTTGCTCCCGGCATTGGTCCAGAAGCATCGCTTACCATACCTGTTACCGTACGCTGTGCATATGCAAAACTGCTAATAAGCAATAAAGCAAACACAGAAAAAATTAATTTACGAATCATGTTTAATAGAGTTTAGTTAATATTAATTTAGTTATTAGTTTATTGTTATTATTTAATCATTATTTTAAAATTTACTACTAACGAAGGCTGCCAACCATCACTATTTGCTGCCTACCAAAATTTTCATCATTTCTGTAGCAGAAACTTTTCCTTTCAGCTTTATAAAATCTCGTGGGGTATCATCACCAATTTCATAAGTAATTCCAACCGCATTCTGTCCACTTAAAAACCAACCTTTAGAAGTAGGTTTATTACTATTGGAAGAAGCTTCATTTACTTCATAATCTGGTATATTTTCTTCCAAACTTTTAAACCATTTCGCTTCAAAATTTGGATAATTGGTGTTTTCCCTATCTGTATTGGTATAAAAAACATCATACCACGTAGAATGAAAATCTAACCCCAATATTAATTTAGCTTTGTTCTTTCTAAGTGTTGTATTAATAAAACTAACCACTTTTTTTATTTCTGGTTGGTTATAAACACCCCAATCCCTATTTAAGTCTATACCGCTAGCATTATGTCTCCAATGCCCCATGTCGACTCCATCGGGATTCATTATTGGAAAAGCAATAATGTGATATTTCTTTAAAAAATCTCGTGTTAAGTTATTATCTGTTAAAATAGTTTCTAAAAAACTTTGAAAGGCAAAATAGCCCGTAACTTCTGGCGGATGTTGTCTAGTAATTAACACTATTAAATCTTTACCTTTAGTTTCTCCTTTAACAATCTCTATAACTGGTAAATTTTTGCCCAATTTTGATTTTCCTACACTTTTTATAGTCACAACATCTTGCTTACCCTTGGTAAGGTTTGTGTACCAATTTTTTACATCGGTAGACGAATTTACTTCTTGTGCAGCAACTGTAATTGGGGCAGTACTTAAATTTAACTTAATAGTAACGATAGAATCTTCTTTAAAAACAGCTGTTGAATCAATAGTACGCCATTCATTTTCTATTTTTAACTTTGGAATATATCTATGCTTATTCCATTTTGGGTATTGAAATTTAAAATAAAATGGTTTTGGTCTATTAGACCATGTTTTAAAAGCATAATACGGACTCATATTAATGGGAGCATTCTCAGGGTGAATGATTACTAAAGCAGTACTATCGTTTAATTTTTCAAAGCCATTTAATCTAGCTCCATCAAACTCGTTACTAGCATATACACCAGCATCCAATATAGAATAAGTTTTTTTTATTTGATTGGCAATGTGCTTTGTTGTAGTATCAACTGGATCAGAAAACACAACTTTTTTTGTACTGGTACAACTTATTATTAGCAACAAAAATAAAATACCAATTGAAGTTTTATTTGTAATCATATTCATACAAAAGAGTTAGTTTGGTTAATTAAAAGTAATACTAATTGTCATATAAATGTTAAAAAAGGTGGTTTTTTTAACATTTATATATTTTTATGATAAATTCTTTACTAATAATTTAATTGATTTAATATGTTATATTTAATGACGTAAAAAAACATCATTATTAAACGACTAACTTTAACAAAATGAAACAAACTTTAAAACTTCTTACTATTTCTCTAAGCATTATAGTTAGTAGCAATAATTATGCTCAAGAAACTGTTGTTCAAAAAAAATACACTAAACAAATAGCCAAACTGGTTAAAAACAAAAAGGTACAATCGGCTTATAAAATTATTGATGAAATCGATGAACAAACTATCAAAGACATGATTCAATTGACCGAAGTTATTGCTCCTCCTTTTAAAGAGACTGAAAGAGGGTTACTCTTTAAAAAAATGATCGAAGAAGCAGGAGCGGATAAGGTTTGGGTTGATAAAGTAGGCAATGTATTAGCACTAAGAAAAGGAAAAACAAGCAGTAAATTAATTGCTTTAGATGCTCATTTAGATGTGGTTTTTCCAGAAGGTACAGATGTTACAGTAAAAAAAGTTGGAGATACGCTAAAAGCACCAGGTATTGGTGATGATACACGCGGGTTGTCAATGGTAATTGCCGTTTTAAAAGCCATGAATAAAGCCAAAATTGAAACCCAAAATGATGTTTTATTCGTGGGTTCTGTTGGAGAAGAAGGCCTAGGTGATTTAAGAGGCATGAAGTACATTTTTAACGAAATAGACTTGAAAGTAGATGCATGGATTGCAATAGATGGTGGCGACATTGGTCGTATTAACAATGCAGCCTTGGGTTCAAAACGATATAAAGTTATTTTAACAGGAAAAGGAGGACATTCTTGGGGTGCATTTGGTTTGGCAAACCCACATCATGCCTTAGGTAAGGTAATTGATCAATTTAGTACAGCTGCAGCAAAATATACTAGTTCAGGTGCAAAAACAAGTTTTAATATTGGTAGGATTGGTGGTGGTACCTCAGTGAACTCAATTCCTTTTGAATCTTGGATGGAAGTTGACATGCGTTCGGTTTCTGCCCAAAAGCTCAATGAAATTGAAATTATTTTCAAAAATTCGGTTACAAAAGCAGTAGAAGAGTACAATGCAAGTGGTATTGATGATAAAATTAAAGCTGAACTGATAAAAATTGGCGACCGACCCTCTGGTGAACTACCAGCAGATTTACCACTTATCCAGCGTACTATGGCCGCTACCAAAAGTTTTAATATTGAACCCAAATTAACCATTGGCTCTACCAATGCTAGTATTCCTATTTCGATGAATATTCCCGCAATATGTATTGGCAGAGGTGGCAAAGGTGGCGATGCACATTCTTTAAATGAATGGTTTATCAATGACAATGGAGCCGAAGCTATTAAATTGGCAATGTTAATTACCTTGGCGGAGGCTGGGGTTGTGAAATAAGAATTTTTTAATCCTTTTATTTAATGAAAAAATCAGTTCTTACCCTTCTATTATCATCCCTTTTTCTAAGTTTTACTTTAAAAAAAGAAACCTCCTGGATTCGAATCAACCAACTCGGTTATTTATCCCAATCTGTTAAAGTGGCAGTTTTGGGCTCAAAAGAAAGTATTGATGTAAAAACTTTTTCATTAGTTAATACAAAAACTGATAAAACCGCATATACATCAGATAAAATTACGGCCAAAGGAGCTTTCGGTCCATTCGCAACTTCTTTCCGTTTGAATTTTTCTGACTTTAAAATAAAAGGAGAATATTACATTCTTGCTGGGAATACCAAATCGCCCACCTTTAAAATTGATGACAATGTTTATGACGGAACCGCAGACTTCTTATTAAAATATATGAGGCAACAGCGTTGTGGTTATAATCCATATTTAACGGATTCTTGCCATTTAAATGATGGTTATATAGTTTATAATCCTGGTAAAGAAGGTCAACGCATTGACGTCACTGGAGGCTGGCACGATGCTTCAGATTATTTACAGTACACTGCTACATCTGCCAATGCTGTATTCCAATTACTCTTGTCATATCGTGAAAATCCAGAAGCTTTTATAGATGCCCATCAAGCTAATGGATTACCTGGCCCAAATGGTATACCCGATATTATTGATGAAGCTAAATTTGGAATGGATTGGCTCTTGAAAATGAACCCATCGCCGACGGAATTTTATAATCAAATTGCGGATGACAGAGACCATTCAGGATATCGATTACCTAATCACGATAGTGTGGTTTATCATCCAGAATATATTGGACGTCCTGTTTATTTAGCTTCATCTAAACCGCAAGGTTATAAAAAATATAAAAACCGCTCTACAGGCTTGGCTTCCACAACGGGTAAATATGCTTCCGCTTTTGCTTTAGGAGCGGATGTCTTAAAGCCCTTTTTTCCAGAATATGCCAAGGATTTAAAGCCAAAAGCAGAAAATGCTTTCCATCATGGGGAAAAACATCCAGGTGTAAGTCAAACTGCTCCAGGTGGTGCTCCTTATTTTTACGAAGAAGAGAATTGGCATGATGATATGGAACTCGCCGCCGCTACGTTGTATAAACTTACTGGTAAGGACATTTATAAACAAACTGCCCTGAATTATGCCGCAAAAGAAGAAACATCTCCGTGGATGGGTAAAGATACCGCCAGACATTATCAATATTATCCGTTCTTAAATGCTGGACATTTTGAATTGGCAACAGCAATTGAAAAAAATGATAAAGAAGACGTGGCTAATTATTATAAAAAGGGTCTGGATTTGCTTCAAAAGAGAGGAAATGATAACCCGTTTTCAATAGGAATTCCGTTTGTTTGGTGCTCCAATAATTTTATAACCGCAGCAGTATCACAAGCTAAATTGTATAGAGAATTGACCAATGACAATCAATTTTTAGAAATGGAAGCCGCTTTGCGCGATTGGCTTTTTGGTTGTAACCCTTGGGGCACAAGTATGATTGTTGGTTTACCATCACATGGTGATACTCCTGAGTTTCCGCATTCTTCGTTAAATCTTCTTTATAATTATCAAACCGATGGCGGATTAATCGATGGTCCTGTCTATGGTTCTATTTTTAATAGCCTAATTGGATTAGTGTTGCACGAAGAGGATGCACATGCCGAATTTCAATCAGATTATGTGGTTTATCACGATGATGTAGGCGATTATTCTACCAATGAACCTACCATGGATGGTACGGCAAGTTTGGTCTATTATTTATCAAGTATGGAAAATGAGAGTAGGAAAACAGGGCATCAAAGAAGTGAATTAGTCTATGATAAAACTGGAGCAATTATTCGTGGTGCTATTAACAACAAAAATATAAGCTTAGTTTTTACAGGACACGAATTTGCCGATGGAGCCGAAGTTATTTTAAATACATTACAAAAACATAATATTAAAGCCTCTTTTTTCTTGACTGGCGATTTTTATAGAAACCCTAAGTTTAATGGTTTTATTAAAAACGCTATTGCTAATGGACATTATCTAGGAGCTCATTCTGATAAACATTTACTTTATAACGATTGGACAGAAGATAAAAACCGTTTAATAACTTTTGAGAAATTTAAAAACGACTTAGACGCAAACTATCAAGAAATGGCAAAGTTTGGTGTAAAAAAAGAAGATACTCCATATTTCTTACCTCCTTATGAATGGAACGATGAATACATTACCCAATGGGCACACAGGTTAAAGTTAACACTGATAAACTATACTTCTGGTACACTTTCACATGCCGATTATACCTTACCGAAGGATAAAAACTATAAGGATTCTCAGACCATTTACAATTCTATTATCAATTATGAAACTGATAAAAACCTCAACGGATTTATGCTACTGAGCCATATAGGGACTGACAACAATAGACCTGATAAGTTTTATTTAAAATTGGATGAATTAATTCAAGA
>RCMY010005907.1_pt1 | contig 10318 bp, 6 predicted proteins | sample 2041341 | NCBI WGS metagenome assembly RCMY01 (sample SAMN09708234, study PRJNA481090) | Marine sediment metagenome, whole genome shotgun sequencing project.
GGGCCCATGCCCGCCCTACAGCGCCCGATGTACCGCCTCGCCGAACAGCGGCGTGTGGTGGCTGCAATCGTTGAGCCGGACGACATCCAGGTGGTCGACGTCCGGGCCTTCGAGCAGGTTGAGCGTGGTAGGTGCTTGACGGAAGCTCCACAGCCGCGACAACGGCAAGCCGAGGATCCGGCACAGGATCACGCGATTGACGGCGTCGTGGGCGACGACCAAGAGCGTGTCGTCGTCGCCCAGCCCCTTGCAGGCATTGGCGAGTGCCGGCCACGCCCGGTCGAGGACATGCTGCAGCGATTCGCCTTCAGGCATCAACACCTCATGCGGCGCCTCGCGCCAGGCACGCAGAAGGTCTGGATCACGCGCATGAATTTCGGCCGATAGCAGCCCCTCCCAAGTGCCGTGTGCGATTTCCTGCAGGCCAGCATCCGTCGTCAACAGCTCGACACGTGATTCGCCAAGCGCAAACTCCGCTGTCCGCCGCGCACGGGCCAGGGGCGAGGCCACCGCGCGGTCGATGCGCACCTCGCGCAATCGTTCGCCCAGCGCACGCGCCTGTCCTTCGCCTACCGGGGACAGGTCGATATCTTCCTGTCCCTGGTAGCGCCCTTCTGCATTCCACGGGGTTTCGCCATGGCGAGCCAGCAGGATGCGCATTACAGCGTCTCCAGCGAGAGCACGCCGGGGATGCCGCGCAACGCCACCAGTTGCGCCTCGGGGACGGGGCGGTCAACGGTGATCGCGGCCATCGCCTCGCCGTCGCCCTTGGCACCCAAGGAGAAGTTGATGATGTTGATGCCCGACGCGCCCAGGTGCGAACCGACCAGGCCGATGATGCCGGGACGGTCTTCGTTACGCATCAGCAGCAGGTGGGTCAACGGATCGAACTCGATCTCGACGCCATCCAGCCGCACCACGCGCGCACCGCGATGCAGCGTGGCTTCGATCGTGCGGGCATTGCCATGCTCATCCTCGATCTTGAGCTTGAGCAGGCGGTCGAACCCGTCGCCGTCGCCACCGACGGTTTCGGCCACGACCAGGCCACGTGCGGTCGCCTCCTGCAGGGCGTTGACCGGGGTCACGCGCGACGATGCGCTCCCCAACAAGCCCGCCACCAGCAATCGGGTCAACGGACGCGGATCAAGGGACTCGCTGCGCCCGGCGTAGGTGATGTGCAGGCGTGCGGGTGCGGGGACCAGCCGCGCGGCGAGCTTACCCAGCGCGCTCATCAGCGGCATCCATGGGCCGACTTCGCGTGCGGCCTCGGCAGTCAGTGGCGGCAGGTTGACGCAGCCGGCGACGGTGCCGCTTTCAAAATAGTCCAGCACCTGCCGCGCCAGGATGGTGCTGACCGCCTGCTGCGCTTCGCCGGTCGATGCACCCAGGTGCGGCGTCAGGATCAGCTTGGGATGCGCACGCAGTTTGGAGTCCTTTGGCAACGGCTCGGTGGCGAAGGTGTCCAGTGCCGCCGCGGCAAGCTTGCCTGAATCCAGTGCCTCGATCAGTGCGGCCTCATCGACCAGTCCGCCACGTGCGGCATTGATCAGGCAGGCACTCGGCTTCATCAGTGCCAGCGTCTGCGCATTGAGCAGATGGGTGGTGTCCTTGGTGCGCGGGATGTGCAGGGTGACGACATCGGCCCAGGCCAGCAGTTCGTCCAGGGTTTTCAAAGGCACGCTGCCAAGGCCCGCTGCGGATGCCGGCAGGAACGGGTCGTAGGCAGCCACATCCATGCCCAACGCGCTCGCCTTGCGCGCCACGGTGCCGCCGATGCGGCCCAAGCCAATCACGCCCAGCTTCTTGCCCTCGATCTCGAATCCGGTCAGTCCGGCCTTGGGCCATTCGCCCGCCTTCATCCCGGCATCGGCCTCGGGCACGTGGCGCGCCAGCGCGAACAGCAGCGACAAGGCGTGCTCGGCGGCAGCCAGGGTGTTGCCGTCCGGGGCGTTCATTACCGCGATGCCCTTGGCGGTGGCGGCATCGACATCGATGGTGTCGACGCCGGCGCCGGCACGGCCGATCACCCGCAGCACGGTGGTGTCTGCCAGCACGTCGGTACCGACCGCCGTGGACGAGCGCACCAGCAATGCATCGACGCCCTGCAGCGCCTTGGCCAGCGCGGCGGGATCCTTGATCGGGGTGGAAACTTCGACGTCCCAGCCGGCGTCGCGGAACAACGCCAGGCCATCGTCGTGGATGCCGTCGCAAGCCAGTACTTTCATCTCGTGCTCCAGTGGTGTGATCATCATTGATGAGAGCATCACGGACGCACATGCCACCGGCGGGACGGACTGCTGGCGCGTTGGAGTTCACTTTCGCAACGCGCCTTGATTCGCTATCGGGAAACGGGGCCGGCAGGCATGGGAATCCGCGATGGGGATGAGATTAGCAGACGCGGATCTCGATGCAAGGGGCAAGCAATACGGTCGACGCTCGCTAGGTAACCGACAATCCGCTAGAGCCGGCCCAACCTGAACTGTCATCCTGAGCGCAGCGAAGGATCTGCTGTCTTGCCCGGCCAGACGACGGCACAGCAGATCCTTCGCTGCGCTCAGGATGACAATAAGTGTGGGTGGTGCCCCCGTCGAAAGAACAGCTGATCCCTGCCGCCGAAAGCACCCGCGCCAAAAAAAAACGGGCCGGCAATCGCCGACCCGTCTTGTCACACCCGCCACGATCAATCGTGCGGCAAGCCCATTTCCTCGAGCAAACGGTCGGCATGGTCGACCTCGTCCATCACCCAGCGCATGTAGCGGGAGTCGACGTGGATGGAGCGGGTCAGCGCGGGGTTGAAAATCCAGTCGGCACTCAGGCTCTCGTAGTTGCCGTCAAACAGCAGCCCGACCAGCTCACCCTTGGCGTTGAGCGTCGGCGAACCGGAATTACCGCCGGTGGTGTCGACATCGCTGAGGAAGTTGACTGGCACGTCGTCCAGTTCCTTCATCTGGTACTGCTTGCCCTTGCCTGCGGCAATCGCGTCCAGCTCCGCCTTGGGCGTGATGAAGGGATCCTTGCCGGTGGTCTTGGCGACCACACCGGCCAGCGTGGTGAACGGCAGCATCTCGACGCCATCACGCGGGGAATAACCGCGCACGGTACCGAAAGTGATACGCAGCGAGCTGTTGGCGTCCGGATACACCGGCTTACCCTGCGACTGGTTGAAATCGATCATTGCCTGCATGTACTGCGGACGTAGTGCGGAGACGCGGCCACTGCGGGCCTTGTAGTCCTCTTCAAGCCGCAGGATCGCTGGCATGACCTGCACCGCGAACTGCAATGCGGGATCGTCTGAAGCCTTGACCTTGGACTCGTCAGCCTTCAGCCAGCCCAGGCGCGTATCGACATCGCCAAGCTTCGATCCCGCATACACCGCGTCGAGCTTCGCATCCAATCCCGAGATGGTCTTGTCGCCTGCGGAAATGCCAAGCCATGCATCGAGTTCCGGCACACGCTGGTCGGCCGGCACGTTGGCGGCGTAGCGCTGCAGGCGCAGCGCCATCAGCGCCTTGTCGACCTTGGGGTCGTAACGCTTGTCCATCTCTTTCAGGCCGCCTTCGATGCGCGGGGCATCGCGATCCTGGTAACCGGACTCGCGCTCGGCGTCGGGCTTGGCTTGCTCGATGGCATTGCGGTACAGGCGCACGGCCGTTCCGCTCAGGCCGCCACCGACAGCACTGTTGAACCACTGGTCACGCTCGCGGGTGGCACTATCGGCAGCCAGCTCCTTCTCCAGCGTGGCGATCGCCTGCGTCTGGCTGGCACCTTCGGCACCACGCTTCGCAAGCCACTGCTTCAGAGCAGCTTCCTGCGCGCGCTTCATCCCCACCGGGTCGTCCATCTTGGCGAAGCCGTCGAGCTGGCCCTGGTACAGCTTCAATGCATTGTTGAGGCCAGCAATGGTTGACGCGTACTTCAATGCCGCGGCCTTGTCGCCCTTGGTCTTGCTGTCGATGATGCCCAGGTAATCCGAGTAGTACTTCACCAGCGTCGGATAGCGCCAGTCGATCGCTTCCTTGACCTCATCGGCCAATCGGTAGCGGTTGGTCGACCCCGGATAACCGGTCACCATCACGTAATCGCCGGCATGCACGCCGTCGGCCGACACCTTCAGCCAGCTCTTGGGATGGAACGGCACGTTGTCCTTGGAATACGGTGCCGGTTTGCCGTCCTTGCCTACGTAGGCACGCAGGAAACTCCAGTCGCCGGTGTGGCGCGGCCACTCGAAGTTGTCGACGTCACCGCCAAACTTGCCGATGGATTCCGGCGGCGCATAGACCAGGCGCACGTCCTGGATTTCCATCTGCCGGATCAGCGAGAACTCCAGTCCGCCATTGAAGTTGTAGACCTGGCAGCGCAGCCCGCCGGGCTTCTCGCATTCGGCCACCAGCGCCTTGCTACGCTCGTCGATCTTGTCAAAGCGGGCGTTGCCGTCCATGTCGTCGGTCAGGCCAGCATTGATCTTGTCGGTGACGTCGCTGATGTCCTGGGTGACGTAAATGCGGGCGTTGGGCGTGGACGGCAGCTCCTCGGCAAAGCTGTTTGCGACGAAGCCGTCGGTCAACAGGTCGCGCTCGGGCGTGGAGTTGTACTGGATGGCACCGTAGCCGCAGTGGTGATTGGTGACCACCAGGCCCTTGGGCGAGACGAAGCTGGCGGTGCATCCGCCCAGGCTGATGATGGCGTCCAGCGGCTTGCCGGCCAGGTTGGACAGTGATGCCGGATCCAGCTGCAGGCCGCGGGCCTTGAGCTGGGTGGCCAACTGCGGCATCTGGCTGGGACGCCACATGCCTTCGTCGGCGTGAGCCGCGGCAGCGGACAGGGTCGCAGCGACCGCGATGGCAAGGATACGAAAGCGCATGGTGGTTCCCCTTGGATAGGAACGTTCCACGGTAGTCAGATCGGGGCCGGCAGGCAAATGACCACTAGCCCTTGACGGGCATCTGGAGCGCAAAAAAAGGCGCCGCCCGGAGGGCCGGGCGGCGCTGTATGAAATACGCCTGTTTGGAAGGCGCGGCTTACCTGCCGCTGGCGGCATCCAGCTCGGCCAGCACCTGCGGCGCCGGGATCACTTCTTTCATGATCCATTGCATGTAGCGCGCATCCAGCGAGATCATCCGGGTCATCTCCGGGTCGAAGACCCAGTTGGAGACCACCGCCTCCCAGTTCATGTCGAAGGCCAGGCCGACCAGTTCGCCGCGCGCGTCCATCACCGGCGACCCGGAGTTACCGCCGGTGATGTCCAGGTCAGACAGGAAGTTGACCGGCACGGTACCCAAGGCCTTGGCTTCCAGCCCGCCGTAGCGCTTGGCGGCAATGGCGTCGAGCAACGGCTTGGGCGCATCGAACGGCTCCTCGCCGGTGGCCTTGGCTGCGACCTGCTCCAGGGTCGTGAACGGTGCCTGCCGGCTGCCGTCGAGTTTTGTATAGCCCTGCACGTTGCCGAAGGTGATCCGCAGCGAGGAGTTGGCGTCGGGATAGACCGACTGGCCCTTGCTCGCCTTGTAGTCGGCCACTGCCTGCAGGTAAACCGGCCGCACCAGCAACGCATCGCCGCTGCGCGCCTTGTCCTGCTGCTCGATCTCCAGCATCGTCGGCATCAGTGCCACCGCGAACTGCAGGGCCGGGTCGTCGCTGGCATTGATCGTGGCCGGATCGGCGTCCATCAACGACAGCCGCACGTCGGTCTCGCCGAGCTTGGTGGCGGCAAGCTTGTCGAGCACGGCCTGGACATGGGCCTCGTCGTTGCCACCCAGCCAGGTGTCCATCGCGACGACGTGCTGGTCGGCCGGCAGCTTCACGTATTCGCGCAGCCAGTATTGCTGCAACTGGCGGTCCATGCTTGCGTCGTAGCGTTTTTCCATCTGCCGCATCGCACCCTCGAAGCCCGGAAGATCGCGCTCCTGGTAGCCGGGTTCACGCAGCGCGTCGGCTTTCAGCCCTTCGAGCGCCAGCCGGTACAGGCCGGTGGCCGCGCCGATCGTGCCGGTGCGACGCAGCTGGCCCAGCACCAGATCACGGTCCCGGGTCGCGATATCAAGACGGTCAAGTTCCAGCAGCTTGTCGTGCGCCGCCAGGGCAGCCTTGCCGTCATCGCCCTGGCTGCGCAGCCAGGTCAGGACTTTGGTTTCCTGCTCGTGCTTGGTCTTGCTGGCATCGATGCGTTTGAAACCGGTCAACTGGCCGTCGTAGTTCTTGAGCACGTTCTCCCAGCCACGCATGGTGCTGGCGTACTTGACCTTGATGTCTTCGTTGTCCTTGCCAGTCGCCTCGACCAGCGATGTCATGTTTTCGTAGTGGCGTTTGACGGTGGGATAGGACCACTGTGCGGTTTCGTCGAACTCGTCGGCCAGCGCGTAGCGTGCGGTGCGACCGGGGTATCCCGCGACCATGACGAAGTCCCCCAGCTCCAAGGGCTGGCTGGCCATTTTCAGCCAGTGTTTGGCCTGGTAGGGGACGTTGTCTTGCGAATAGGCGGCCGGCTTGCCGTCCTTGCCGACATAGGCGCGGATGAAGCTGAAGTCGCCGGTGTGCCTCGGCCACATCCAATTGTCGATCTCACCGCCGTAGTTGCCGATCGATCTGGGCGGCGCATAGACCAGGCGCACGTCCTTGATCTCGAGGTTCTTGAACAGGCGGTAGGTGTTGCCGCCCGAGAAGCTGTAGAACTGGCAGCGATAACCGTCGCCCGCCTCGCAGCCAGCGACCAGCTGCTTTTCGATCGTCTCCAGCGCGGCGTTGCGGGCGGCACCGTCCTTGGCGACCGCCAGGGCTGCGTTGACCTTGCCGGTTACGTCCTGGATCGAATCGAGCACGTAGATGCGCGCGTTGGGGCCGGACGACAACTCGTCGCCGCGGGTCTTGGCGTTGAAGCCGGTTTCGATCAGGTTCTTATGCGGGGTCGAGTTGAGTTGCAGTCCACCGTAAGCGCAGTGGTGGTTGGTGACCACAAGACCATCAGGCGAGACGAAGCTGGCGGTACAGCCGCCCAGCGAGACGACCGCACCGATCGGATCGCCGGTCAGCTTGGCCAGCTGCTCGGGCGGAAGTTCCAGACCGGCCTTCTTCAACGGCCCGCTGATTTCCGGGAGCTGCTGCGGGACCCACATGCCCTCGCCGGCTACAGCAGTACCGGCGCAGGCAGTCAATGCCATGGCGGTGGCCAAGATCGATGGACGCATTCGTACTCTCCTCACACTGGGTTTGCGCCAAGTCTAGCCTGCCCGCCATGCGGCGGCATGCATGGCGCCTGGTCTGCGGCGTGGGCGCTGCCGACAAGGCAATAACGAGCCGCCGCGTATAATTGCGATCCTGCGAACTCGCCGCTGCGCCCGCAACGTGGCACCAGACCCAGGTGGAACCGATGGCCCAGACGATGAAGGCGCTAGTCAAGCGCGAAGCCGGCAAGGGCATCTGGATGGAACAGGTGCCGATCCCGGAAGCCGGCCCCAATGAGGTCCTGATCAAGCTGGAGAAGACCGCGATCTGCGGCACCGACCTGCATATCTACCTGTGGGACGAGTGGAGCCAGCGCACGATCAAACCGGGGCTGGTAATCGGTCATGAATTCGTCGGCCGAATTACAGAAATCGGTCCCGGCGTTACCGGCTACAAAATCGGCCAGCGTGTCTCGGCCGAGGGCCACATCGTCTGCGGCCATTGCCGCAACTGCCGCGGCGGCCGCCAGCACCTGTGCCCCAACACCATTGGCATCGGCGTCAACCGCGACGGCGCCTTCGCCGAGTACATCGTGATGCCGGCGACCAACCTGTGGCCAATCCCGGACCAGATCCCGGGCGAGCTGGCCGCGTTTTTCGATCCCTTCGGCAATGCCACGCATTGCGCGCTGGAGTTCGACGTGGTCGGTGAGGACGTACTGATCACCGGCGCCGGCCCGATCGGCGTGCTTGCTGCCGGCATCTGCAAATGGATCGGGGCGCGCAATGTCGTGGTTACCGATGTCAACGACTACCGCCTGAAGCTGGCCGCCGACATGGGCGCCACGCGCGTGGTCAACGTCACCAACCAGTCGCTCAAGGACGTGATGGCCGACCTGCACATGGAAGGTTTCGACGTGGGCCTGGAGATGAGCGGCAACCCGCGCGCCTTCGACGACATGCTCGATGGCATGTACAACGGCGGCAAGATCGCGATGCTCGGGATCATGCCCAAGGGCGCAGGCGTCGACTGGGACAAGATCATCTTCAAGGGCTTGACCCTGCACGGCATCTACGGCCGGCGCATGTACGAGACCTGGTACAAGATGACGCAACTGGTGCTGGGTGGTTTCCCGCTGGGCAAGGTGTTGACCCACCAGTTGCCGGTCGACGATTTCCAGAAAGGCTTTGACCTGATGGAGTCGGGCAAGTCGGGCAAGATCGTGCTGAGCTGGAATTGAGTCGATGAATTTGTAGGAGCGGCTTCAACCGCGAGCTTTTGATCCATTTCTGGCTGTTGCAGGAGCGACGCAAGTCGCGATCAAGTGCTCCGGAAAGGCGATCGCGACTTACGTCGCTCCTACAAAAAAGCCCACGGCAAGAGCTCGCAGCTAAAACCGCTCCTACAACGTCAACGTCAATGTCACGAGAACTGGAGTCGTCATGTCCCTGACCCATCGCTACGCCGAAGAACTCGACAGCATCCGCGACCAGGGACTGTTCAAGTCCGAGCGCGTCATTACGTCGCCACAGTCGGCCGAGATCACCTTGGCCGACGGCAGCACCGTGCTCAACTTCTGCGCCAACAACTACCTGGGACTGGCCGACCATCCGGCGATGATTGCTGCGGCCAAGGACGCACTGGACACGCACGGCTTCGGCATGGCTTCGGTGCGCTTCATCTGCGGCACCCAGGACCTGCACAAGCAGCTGGAAAAGACCATCTCGGACTTTTTCGGCAAGGACGACACCATCCTGTACGCCGCATGCTTCGATGCCAACGGCGGCCTGTTCGAGCCGCTGCTGGGCGAGGACGACGCGATCATTTCCGATGCGCTCAACCACGCTTCGATCATCGACGGCGTGCGCCTGTGCAAGGCCAAGCGCTTCCGTTACGCCAACTGCGACATGGCCGACCTGGAAAAGCAGCTACAGGCTGCCGATGCCGCCGGCTGCAGGACCAAGCTGATCACCACCGACGGCGTGTTCTCGATGGACGGCTTCATCGCGCCACTGGATGAGATCACGGCACTGGCTGCAAAGTACGACGCGATGGTGCATATCGACGAGTGCCATGCCACTGGCTTCATCGGCGAGTCCGGCCGCGGCTCGGCGGAGGTCAAGGGTGTGCTGGACAAGATCGATATCATCACTGGCACGCTGGGCAAGGCGATGGGCGGCGCGCTAGGTGGCTTCACTGCCGCCAAAAGTGAGGTCGTTGAACTGCTACGCCAGCGTTCGCGCCCGTATTTGTTCTCCAATTCGTTGCCACCGCACGTAGTTGCTGCGGGGACCAAGGCATTTGAAATGTTGTCCGAGGCCGGCGACCTGCGCCGGCAACTGGCTGACAACACTACCTACTTCCGCGAGCGGATGACGGCCGCCGGTTTTGACATCAAGCCCGGCACGCATCCGATCAGCCCGGTGATGTTGTACGACGCGCCGCTGGCACAGAAATTCGCGCAGCGCCTGCTTGAGGAAGGCATCTATGCGATCGGATTCTTCTTTCCAGTCGTGGCCAAGGGACAGGCCCGCATCCGCACCCAGATTTCCGCCGCACATACACGCGAGCAGCTGGACCGCTGCATCGACGCCTTCACCCGGATCGGCCGCGAGCTCGACGTCATCGACTGAGCGCGCCCTCGGTCCCGGAACCGCGTCAGCCGGCCAGCGCCGCGATCTCGGCCGCGCTCAACTCACGCCACAGGCCCTTGCCCAGGTCGCCCAGCAGCAATGGCCCGATCGCCGTGCGCACCAAGCGCAGGACCTCGAGGTCGCACGCCGCCAGCAGACGCCGGATCTGCCGGTTCCTGCCTTCGTCCAGCACGACCTCCAGCCAGGCGCGCTTTTCGCCCGCCCGCAGCAGCCTAGCCGACACGGCGCGCAGCCATGCGCCGTCGACCTGCACACCTTCGACCAGACGCGCCAGCACCTCCAGCGACGGCACCGCGTCCACCTGTACGTGATAAGTCTTGTCCGGCCCGGTTTCCGGATCGGTGATGCGTGCCGCCCAAGCCGGGTCGTTGCTGAAAAGCAGCAGGCCTTCGCTGGCCTTGTCCAGCCGTCCGACCGGGGCGGTCCAGCCCAGTGCGGGTCCATCGCCGCTGCCTTCGAAACAACGATAGACGGTGTCGCGGCCCTGCTCGTCCGCTGCCGTCGTG
>RCMY010005908.1_pt1 | contig 10317 bp, 11 predicted proteins | sample 2041341 | NCBI WGS metagenome assembly RCMY01 (sample SAMN09708234, study PRJNA481090) | Marine sediment metagenome, whole genome shotgun sequencing project.
TCCTGGTACGAAGCCCTGCGCCTTTTAGAGCTTACTGTGCAGGGACGCCGCATCATCGGCCTGGACCTCGTTGAAGTGGCCCCCATGCCCCATTATCACGCTGCAGAATTCACCGCCGCCAAGCTGCTTTATTACTTCATGGGCATTATCCAGCGTTCGGCCTTGCGCTAAAACCCTATTAATCTGTAAAATCAAGCTTGCCCGGCCGGGCGGAAAAGTTTCGCTTTCCCGCCCGGCCGTTTTTTTATTTTCAGCAGGCCGACAAGCAGTTGTTTACGGCCCGGCCCAAGAAAAAGCTTGAACATTCCCTTTTGAGGGGATACGAAGAAATCTTTCTCTTTTTTCAGGGTCAGATAACGCGTTTCTTCAGCCTGTCCGGCTGGGGGCTCTTTTTCCCTTGCCAGGCGGGAGGCGCAAAGCATTCAGGTTGCCATAGGGGGTAAACCTGGTGGGAGTTAAAGTTATGAGAGTTCTGGTTAGCGATCCGGTTTCCGACCAAGGGGTAGCCATTCTCCGGGAGCAATTCGAAGTGGACGTCATCACCAAGTTGCCGCCGGAGGAACTGATCCGCATCATTCCCGAATATGACGGGTTGGTGGTGCGCAGTGAAACCAAAGTCACCGCCGAGGTGCTCGACGCGGCCGTGAATCTTAAAGTAATCGGCCGGGCCGGCGTGGGTGTGGATAATATCGACGTGCCCCACGCCACCCGCTGCGGCATCATCGTGCTCAACGCGCCCGAGGGCAACACCATGGCCGCCACCGAGCATTCCGTGGCCCTGATGATGGCTCTCGCCCGGAATATTCCCCAAGCTTACAAATCCATGTCCGAAGGCAAATGGGAGCGCGCTAAGTTTATGGGCATTGAACTGCGCGGCAAAACCTTGGGCATTTTCGGTCTGGGGCGCATCGGCACCGGCGTGGCCAAGCGGGCTCTGGCCCTGGAAATGAAGGTCATGGCTTATGACCCGTTCATCAACCTGGACACGGTCAACGCGCTGGGCATTGAAGCCGCCGAAATCGACGAAATCCTGGCCAGGGCGGACTTCATCTCCCTGCACTTGCCCAAAACCCAGCAAACCCTGGACATGATCAACAAAGACGCCTTCGCCAAGATGAAAAAAGGCATGCGCATCATCAACTGCGCCCGCGGCGGCGTGGTCAACGAAGCCGACCTTGTGACCGCCGTGCAGGAAGGCATCGTGGCCGGAGCGGCCCTGGACGTGTTCGGCAAAGAGCCCATCAACCCGGACGACCCGCTGCTCTCTCTGCCCCAAATCATCACTACCCCGCACCTGGGGGCCTCCACCGTAGAAGCCCAGGTGGGCGTGGCTGTAGACGTGGCTTACGGCGTCATCGCCGCCCTCAAGGGCGAGCCGGTGACCACGGCCGTGAACATGGCCGCCGTGCCCTCGCACATCCTCAAGCAAATTCAGCCTTACTTCCACCTGGCCGAATGCCTTGGGCGCCTGGCCATGCAACTGGCCGCTGGCCGTCTGCAAAAAGTCACAGTGGAATACAACGGCGAAATTTCCCAAACCGATACCAAAATGCTGTCCACCAACGTGCTCAAGGGCATTTTTGATTTCATCCTCCAGGAGGGCAACCCGGTAAACATGGTCAACGCCCCGGGCATCGCCAAGGCCAGGGGGGTAGAAGTCAATGAAATCAAGCACCAGGAGTCCAACAGCTTTACCAACCTCATGACTGTGCGCCTGCAAACCGATACCAGCGAACATGTGGTGGCCGGCACCCTGTTCGGCGATGAAAGCCGCATTGTCTACATCGACGGGCACCGCGTGGAAGCCGACCCTGTGGACTACATCCTGGTTTGCCCGCATGAAGACCGCCCCGGCATGGTCGGACAGGTGGGCACCACTTTGGGCCTCGCGGGCATCAACATCAACGGCATGCAGGTGAGCCGCGCCGATGACAAAGGCATCAGCCTGATGGTCCTGTCCGTGGATGGCGACGTGCCCCAGAAAGTGCTGCACCAGGTGCAGGAAACCGCCGGCATTCTCGATGCCAAAGTCTTTAATTTCAAACCGGTCATTGCCCAATAAGCAGGCCGCGCACAGGAAATACAGCCATGGACGATCGTATTTACAATTTCAACGCCGGCCCGGCCACCCTGCCGCTGGAAGTGCTGGAGGAAGTGCGGGACGAATTTTTGGATTTCAAGGGCGAAGGCATGTCCATTATTGAGATGAGCCATCGCTCCAAGACCTATGACGCCGTAAACGCCGAAGTGGAAGCGGATATGAAAGCCCTGCTCGGCCTGGATGACGACTATCGCGTGCTCTTCATCCAGGGCGGAGCCACTTTGCAGTTTTCAATGGTGCCCATGAACTTTTTGCCTGAAGGCCGCACCGCCGACTACGTGCTTACCGGCTCCTGGTCGGAAAAAGCTCTGGCCGAAGCCAAACGGGTGGGGGACACCCATGTGGCCTTTACGGATAAAGACAACAACTACAAGCGCGTGCCTAAAATGGCGGAAATAAGCTTAAGCGACAACCCCGCCTATGTGCACATTACCTCCAACAACACCATTTTCGGCACGCAGTGGCGCGAACTGCCCTGCTTCGGCCATACCCCCATGATCGCAGACATGTCTTCGGACATTTTAAGCCGCCCCTTCCCGGCCGGCCACTTTTCCCTCATTTACGCCGGTGCGCAGAAAAACTTGGGCCCGGCCGGAGTCACGGTAGTCATCATCCGCAAAGATATGGCGGAAAGCAACCCGGAAGCGCTGCCCATCATGCTCCGCTACCAAACCTACGCCAAAAACAATTCGCTGTATAACACCCCGCCGGTGTTCTCCATCTACGTCATGGGCAAGGTGCTCAAGTGGATCAAGGCGGGCGGGGGGCTTGCCGGCATGGCTGCGCACAACGAAGCCAAAGCCAAAATCATCTACGACATCATGGACAAGTTTCCGGATTTCTTCAAAGGCCACGCGGATAAAGGCAGCCGTTCGCTCATGAACATCACCTTCCGCCTGCCGGGCGAGGAGCTGGAAGCCGCGTTCGTAAAAGAGGCCACAGCCCGGGGCATGATCGGACTTAAAGGCCACCGCTCCGTGGGCGGCCTGCGGGCCTCGGTGTACAACGGCATGCCTGAAGCCGGCTGCCGGGCCCTGGCCGACTTCATGGTCGAATTCATGGGCCGGAATAAATAACGTGACCTTCCGGAGGAGGGGAACCAAGCTGAGCCCCTTCAGGTTTCCCCTCCTCCGGGCCTTCCTCCCCTCCTTGGCCCTGATCGGCAAATTCAGCCGTTGGCATTATAAACAAAACTTTTTATAATGGGTGGGGTCATGAGCAGCGGACCTTACGAATGAGGTCCGCAGAGCGACCGCAGTGAAACATCCAACCTCAAACAGCATTGACCTTTCTCTTGCTCCAACACAGCAAGAACTTGAAGCGCGCGAATACTTTCCCCGTGGGCTCAGTCAACCCGTAGGGAGTTTTCGTTTTTCAGCCGATGCCCTGCTTCTGGCCGAATTCGCCGCCGGCAAAACCGCCCGGCCGTTACGCGGCCTGGATCTCGGCTGCGGCTGCGGCGTGGTGGGGCTTGGCCTCATGCTGCGCCTGCCCGCCCTGCGCTGCACAGGTGTGGATATCAGCCCGGAGCTGATCGCGGCCGCAACACAGAACGCCGGTCGTCTGGGCTTGAGCGAGCATTACCGGGCTGTGGTCGGAGATGTGCGGGACTATAGAAGCATTGCGGAGCTTAAGCCCGGCGCTTTTGATCTGGCCGTGGCCAATCCGCCCTATCGCGAAGTGAACAGCGGCCGCCTGTCCCCCTCTGGCCTGCGCCTCGCGGCGCTGTTTGAGACCCACGGCGATATGGCCGACTTTGCGGCCGCCGCAGCCTATGCTTTGAAAAATAACGGCCGCTTCTGCTGTGTTTACGACGCCCGACGCCTGTTTGAGCTATGCGCCGCCCTCGCCGCGCAAGGCCTCACGCCCAAACGCATTCGTCCGGTGCACGGCCGCAGCGGGGAAGGCGCCCGGCTGATTTTGCTTGAGGCCAGACGTGGAGGCAAGCCGGGCCTGAAGTGGGACCCTCCGTTATATCTGGGAAAATCAGAACAGCCGGATAACCTAGCTTAAAGAACACAAAGGGGCGTTGTAACGCCCCTTGCAACTTCATTTTTGAATTTACGCGCTAAAAATCAAACAGCTCACCCAGAAGGCTGCCCTTCTTTTTCTTGTGGTGATAGTCATGATGATCTGTTCTGCCGTGGCCGCTGTGCCCTCCGTGGCCTCCGGAATGTTGCTGCGCTTGCGGCACGGGCGCGGCGGAACGTTCAATGATCTTGTCGAGCTCGCCGCGATCCAGCCACACGCCCCGGCACTCGGGGCAATAATCTATCTCCACGCCCTGCCTGTCACTCATAACCAGATTAACATCCTTACACACCGGGCATTTCATACTGCACGTCTCCTGTTTGCTTTTTATTTATCCGCCGCACGGCAAAACTTACATGCGCCGCTTTCCTAAACAAATAAACACGATTGTCCGCAATGCAAATCACTCGGCACACAAAATCCCAATGCCAACGGCGCCCAGCCAAACCACCCCGCTGCAGACCAGGCTATTTTGCCGGCAAGGCCCGCACCCAAACATTACGATTGCGCGGTCCGTCAAATTCACAAAAAAAGATGCCCTGCCAGGCGCCCAGATGCAGCCGGCCGCCTTCCACAGGCACAAACACGCCGGGCCCGACCAGGCTGGTCTTGATATGCGCCGCGCTGTTGCCTTCGGCGTGCCGAAAGCCCGGGTCGTCATGCCGCACCAGTTTGTCCAGATAATAAAGCATGTCCGCCGCCACGTCCGGGTCGCAGGCTTCATTGATGGTAATCGCCCCGGTGGTGTGCGGGCAAAAAATATGCACTGCACCTTCGGAGATGGCCAGTTCCGGCAACAACGCCGCGACCTGCCGGGTAATATCGACCATTTCATCGCGCTGTCTTGTTTTAACGGCTAAAGCACGCATTGCTTCCTCCTGTTTAAACGCAAAGCCCCGGCGCAAAAGAAGCGCCGGGGCTTTATCGTAACGGTTCACAGCCGACAGCGAATTAACGCCCCGGTTCTGTGTTATCTATTGTGCCCGCGATCCCGGTCCCTATCCCGGCCCCGATCACGATCACCGCGGTCACGATCCCGACCCCGATCGCGATCGCCGCGGTCACGGTCACGCCCGCCGCCGGACGGGCGGGCCGTATCCTCGGGCTTCCACTCAATGCCCTGCTCTTCCAGAAGCACGGCTTTGCGGCTGGCCCGAATGCGGTCGCCGTTGATCTCAATGACCTTAACGGTCATGTCCTGGCCGAGCTGGGCCACATCGCCGGTTTCGCCCACGCGGGAGGTATCCAGCTGCGAGATATGCACCAGAGCTTCCACATTGGGCAGAATTTCCACAATGGCCCCAATTTCCATAATCTTACGCACTTTGCCCACGTAATTCTTGCCCAGGTCGGGCCGCTGGTCATAGTACTGGACCATCTGCTTGGCCTGCTCCATGGCATCGGAAGTGGGCGCGAAAATGGAAATCACGCCGGAATCGTCAATATCAATGCTGGCGCCGGTGGCCGCGGTGATGGCTTTAATGTTCTTGCCGCCGGGTCCGATAACCAGGCGAATGATGTCCGGGTTAACTTCCACAGAGGCGTGCTGCGGGGCGTAGCGGGAAAGCTCGGATCGCGAGGCGGGCAGGGCTTTTTGCATTTCGCCCAAAATATGCAGGCGGCCTTCTTTGGCCTGCTGCATAGCCCTGGCCATTACTTCCGTGGGAATGCCGGTAATCTTGATGTCCATCTGCACCGCGGTGACGCCTTCGGCCGTGCCCGCGATCTTGAAGTCCATGTCGCCCAGGGCGTCTTCATCGCCCAAAATGTCGGTCAGCACTATATACTCGTCGCCTTCTTTGATCAGCCCCATGGCCACGCCGGCCACCGGCTCCTTAAGAGGCACGCCGGCGTCCATGAGCGAGAGACAACCGCCGCAGACAGCGGCCATACTGGACGAACCGTTGGACTCCATGGTTTCAGAAACGACGCGCAAGGTGAAGGGGAAGTCTTCCTCACTGGGCAAAATAGGCGCCAGAGCCTTTTCCGCCAAAGCGCCGTGCCCGATTTCACGACGGGACACGCGCACGGGCTTGACTTCACCCACAGAGAAAGGCGCAAAGTTATAATGCATAAGAAAGCGTTTGGTCACATCCCCGTTCAAGGAATCCATGCGCTGTTCGTCTGTGGAGCTGCCCAAAGTGGTAACCACCAGAGACTTGGTTTCACCACGCGCAAACAGCACCGAGCCGTGCGTGCGCGGCAAAAGGCCCACTTCAATGGTGATGGGGCGCACGGTTCTAACGTCGCGGCCGTCAATGCGCCGACCTTCCTTAAGAATACGCTGGCGCACGATAGTTTTTTCCAGCGCTTCCAAAACCGGCTCCACCTGGGCGAGGGCCGCCGCGTCATCCGCATATTTGGGATCAGCGGCAACTTCCGCGATCACCGCGGCTTTCACGGCCCTGCGGGCGTCGCGACGCGGCATCTTTTCCGGAATGCGCAAAGCTTCGTCAAGTCGGGCGGAAGCAAGCTCAATAACCCGCGCTTCCAAAGCCGGATCCGCGGCCGGGGGCGCAAATTCCATCTTGGCCTTGCCGGCCAGGCGCCGCAGTTCTTCCTGAGCTTCAATCAAAGGCAGCACCTGCTGGTGGCCCCAGGCAATGGCCTCCATGAGCACATCTTCGCTCACAAACTTGGCCTCGCCCTCAACCATGACCACTGCCTCACGCGTGGCCGCAAACACGATGTTCAAATCCGACTCGGCCTGCTGCTGCAGGGTGGGGTTGATCACCAGCGCGCCGTCAATACGGCCCACGCGCGCCCCGGCCACGGGCGCGGCAAAGGGAATGCTGGAAAGATGCACCGCAGCCGAAGACGCGGTCAAAGCCAGCACATCCGCATCCGTGCTCTGGTCCGAAGACAGCACGCTGGCCAGCACCTGCACTTCATCGCTGTATCCCTTGGGGAAAAGGGGACGGATGGGCCGGTCGATGAGCCGGGAAACAAGGGTTTCCCGCTCCGAAGGCCGGCCGATTTCACGGCGGAAAAAGCTGCCCGGAATACGCCCGGCCGCATACATGCGCTCGGAATATTCCACTGTCAGCGGGAAAAAGCCCATATCCTGATCCATTTTCTGCGCGCAGGCCGTGGCCAGAACCACCGTGCCCTCGCACTGAATCCACACCGCGCCGTCAGCCTGATTGGCCAGACGACCGGTTTCCAGGAGAATCTCTTTGCCGCCCACTGTGGCGGTCACCCTGGTGGCGTTAAATAAATTACTCATAAATTCCTCAAATGTCCGTGAAGGGGAGTCCGGGGGCGGAGCGCTTAATGCTTAATAAGGAAAGGCAACCGGAGGAGGGAGAAAAATCCCTTTTGGAAAAGGGGTTTTTCTCCCTCCTCCGAACCTCATCCCTCTTTTCCCTAAAACTTTTAATCGGGTTTCAGGTTGGAGAAGAATGTTTCTTTTTCATTCAAAACAACGAGTTCTGAAATAGTCGTCGCGCCTGGTCCTTATCCTTCCAAACAATCGGGGCTCAGGAGGGGAGGAGGTCTGGAGAAGGGGAACCTCAAGGGGATCATCCCCTTGGGGATTTCCTTCCTCCAAAAGCTGCTTCAAACGAAAAGCCTTCCAAAGCGCCCTGCTCCCGGTTCCCCCTTCTCGGTATGTCTCTAGTTACAGGGTTAAAAACGATATTTGCCGAAAGCAATTGCGCAGGCCCGGGACAGGCCCGGGCCTGCGCGAGGTCACCTTAACTATTTCCGCAGACCCAGTTTTTCAACAATGGCCCGGTAACGCTGAATATCTTTTTTCTTCAGATAGTTCAGCAAGTTACGGCGTTGACCCACCATGCGCAAAAGCCCGGTGCGCGAGTGGAAATCTTTGGCGTGAGCCTTGAAATGGTCCGTGAGGGAAAGAATGCGCGTAGTCAGAAGGGCGATTTGCACTTCCGCGGAGCCGGTGTCTCCTTCATGGCGCGCATGTTCCTGCATGACGCTCTTTTTTTGTTCAACATCCATCACCACAGCAATACTCCTTAAAAACAGTTAGGGTTAGTTCCATAACCCCCGCAACACGGTCCAGACAGGGCGCTGGTCTTTAAGCCGGCTTTCTGCCAGAGCAAGCGGCGCGCCGCTTTGCGAAAGCAGCAGAGCTTGCCGGCCCTCCTCAAAAGGACCGCCGGACTCGCTGTTTTCTGCAATGGCAAGGGGCGTGCCGTTGCGCACGGCGGCCTCCTCGGCCTCGGTCAGCAAAACCCGCGGCCACTGCGGCAGGGCTTTGTCCAGAGGCATAACCATTTGCGCCAAACGCTCCGGGGCCTCGAGCAAGGCCTCAAGCGTCACCGCCTCGTCCAGTGTGAACGGGTGGCTATACTCCCGGGTCAGTTCCGTGAGCACGGCTCCGCACCCAAGTCGCATCCCCAAGCTGTGGGCCAGGGACCGTATGTAGGTGCCGGAACTGCAAGTGACCCGAAAGGTCGCGCAGGGCATATCCACAGAGATAAGCTCCGCGCTGAAAATTTCAATACTCTTTATTTTGACAGGAGTTTCCAAACCCCGCCGCGACAGCTTGTACAACGGCTGCCCTTCATGCTTGGCGGCGGAATACGGCGGCACTTCCTGCTCTGTTAATTCTTTCCAATCCAAAACTGCGGTGTTGACCGCTTCTGCGCCTACGTCCCGCCAGGGCCTGCTTTCCAAAACCCGGCCCTGGCTGTCCCAGGTGTCCGTGATCTCGCCGAAGCGCATTACCCCGCGATAGGTCTTTTGCCCCATAAGATAATTGCTTAGCTTGGTGGCTTGCCCGAGCAAAACTAATAACACACCTTGGGCCAAAGGGTCCAATGTCCCGGCATGGCCGATTTTTTTCTGGCCTGCAGCTCGTTTGATCTTGCTCAAGCATTGGGCTGAGCTGGGCCCGGAAGGCTTGTTCAGCACGAGCACCCCGTCCAGTTGCGGCATATCCACCCGCATAATCAGGCGCCTCCGGCCTCGTCCGCCTCGCGCAGGGCGGTTTCAAGATGAGGCAGCAGCGCGGCCAGGGCCTCGCGGGGGGGCACGGCCATTTCCACGCCGGCGGCATTGCGGTGTCCGCCGCCGCCAAAGGCCTGCGCAGCCTTGCACACATCCACCGCCCCGGTGGAACGCAGGCTGACTTTGCTCTGTCCGGACTTGAAAGCGCGAATAAACATGCCGATGCGGGCGCCCCTTATACGCCGAAGCAAAGAGGAAAATTCGCTGTAATCCGTGCCCGGCAGGTTATGCTTGGTAAAAAATTCCTGTTCGGCCGCCACATAAACCAGGCGGTCGTCAAAAGCGGTTTCCATAAGGCTTAAAAGCTCCACCCAAGCCTTCATCCGGGGCAGGGTCCACTGGTTGTTCAGCTTATCGGTGAATCCGCCCACATCCAGGCCCTGCCTGACGATATCCGCAGCCATATCCAGTATTTCCGCGCTGGTATTGTCATACTGGAAATTGCCCGTGTCTGTGGCGATGCCCAAATATACCGCTTCGCCCAGCGGGCCCGACAAGGAAAGCCCCAAAAATTCAGCCAGTTCGCCCACCAGTTGCGCCGTGGCGCCGGCTTCAATCCTGACCCAGTTTACATCCGCATACAGCGGGTTGTCACTATGGTGGTCAATGGAGGCCGTAGCCGCAAAAAAACCGGTTTCCCAGGCCTGGGCCAGCTCTTCCCCGATCCGGTGCAGATCGCCGCAATCCAGAGCCAGGCAGGCCGCGGGCTTAAATCCCAATTCGGCGAGCTGCGCAAGGCTGGTGACCACAGGCGCAGGAAGCTCCAGCCAATCGTATGCTTCAGGCAGGCCGGTGGCATTGTACATAACCACCTGCTTGCCCAGAGCCTTGAGCACATGGGCGGCGGCCAGAGTAGAGCCTACGGCGTCGCCGTCGGGATGGGTGTGCGAAACTACCAGAAAATTGTCATGTGCCCGCAACCAGGCGGCCAGCTCCGATGAGCCCATACCTTCACCCGCGCCTACACGCCCACAAATTCAATATCGCTGTAAACCATTTCTTCATCGCAAACAGCTTCCATGTGCGCCAGGCATTTGGTCAGGCGGCTGGTCAAATGGCGCTCGGAATTGCTTAAAGACACCACCACCAGACGCAAGCGCGACAAGGAATCTTCGGTACCCATCTCGGCAATAGCCACGTTAAAAGTGTTGCGTACCTTCTGCTTCAAACTGTTGGCCACGCGGCGTTTGCCCTTAAGGGACTCATTG
>RCMY010005910.1_pt1 | contig 10314 bp, 9 predicted proteins | sample 2041341 | NCBI WGS metagenome assembly RCMY01 (sample SAMN09708234, study PRJNA481090) | Marine sediment metagenome, whole genome shotgun sequencing project.
ACGCGATCCTTGCGATACATCACGAAGGGCGTTGTGTTGTGGCCTGTCAGAACATGAGGCGCGTTGTCCAACTTTGCCATGCGCCCCGCCGCATCGCGACAGGACGTGCAGCAGCATTCGACACTAGTGATCGGTGCGCCCGTCACCTCAAGGCGGGTCTGCCCGCACTTACAACCGATTGATGTTACATCACTCATTGTGTACTCGCTTTCCGCTGCCGCCTTGCGCGATTGCTATCAATTTTGATCATGGCTTGGGCGCGGCCCCGTGAACATCACTTTTGCACCCTGCGCATCCGTCACAAGGATAAGCCAGCCCTGCGCGTTCGGCAGTTCGTTCGGTCCCATCCTCACCGAGCCGCCGGATTTTTCGACGGCCTCCGTCGCAACGTCGAGGTCATCGACGGCGAACGCAAAGTTCCAGTAGGGTCTGGCGTCATCGGCCTGCCCGTTCATCATCGCGCCGATCATCTCGATTTCGTCGTTACCAATGAATGTATAATCACCCATCTCCCCCATCGGCATCGTTCCGGTCTTTTTCCAACCAAACAGCTTGCTGTAAAATTCAAGCGCGACATTCTGATCGCTTGTTACCAGTTCGTTCCACGTGCAATGGCCGGATGTCATTGGCGCAAAAGCGGTGCTGTCCAAGTCACTGTTGCCGCGCATCAGGTAGAACATCGCGCCTTGCGGGTCCGCAACAAATGAGAACCTTCCGACACCGGGGATGTCCCGTGGGTCTATATGAATGCTGCCGCCGAGGGATTTCACTTTATCAGTCATGGCGTCCACGTCCGCGACGCCAAAGTAAACCGCCCAGACCGGAGCAAAGGACGCCCCGTCGGGGGCTTTCATAATACCGCCAATGCCTTCGCCATCCTTGGCGGTGATCGTGCGGTAATCGTCGCCCGGTGCGGATGGCATTTTATCAAAGGTCCACCCCATCACCGCGCCGTAAAAGTCCTGCGCTGCGTCGGGAGCGTCGGTCATCAGATCGTACCAGATCGGTGTTCCATCAAGGCTTGGCATTGGATATCTCCTTTGGTTAAGGCCTAGGTTTCAGGTAAGCTAAACAGTTGGCGGACATAGCAAATCAGGTGATCAACGCTTTCGCGAGCCATGTCCGGATTGCCGGAGGCTTTCGCTAGAATGAATCCGCCCTGCAGCACGGCCTGCGTGTGACGGGCGAGGCTTTCGGCGGTCCAGTCGCCAATAATGCCATGCTTCTGTATGGCGGCGGCAATGTCAGGAACCAAGGTTTCTGCGTGGCCGAAAATGCTGTCGGCACAGGCATCGCGGATCGTCGTCGAGGACTCGTGAACCTCTTGCGTCATTGTCCCCACAAGACAGGTATATTCATAGGTTTCGCCACCGATGATCGCCTTGCGGAAATCCAGATAAGCCAGCACTCGGTCCAGTGGATCGTCAGGTTCATGATAGGGCGCGTCTGCAAATAAGGCACCGGTCGTTTCTGCCCAATACTGCGCTGCCGCCACGCCAAGTGCGTCTTTGGTTTTAAAATGGTGAAAGAAAGCGCCCTTCGTCACCCCCGCCGACTTGCAAAGATCATCAACCGACGTGCCCGCAAAACCCTTCTGGCGGATGATATCGCGGGCCGCTTTCAAGAGACGGGTACGCGCATTTACGCGCTCGGACGGTTGTTTGGCGACATCATTCATGCTTAAACATACCATACGGTCGGTATGTTTGATAGTCTGTTAACGACGGATACGCACGGCGTGTATTGGCGATAGCCTGCCGCCCAAAGTGTCGGTTGAAGTGTTCAGCGAAATTCCTATCGCCTGCCCCCCCGTCACCTGACATTACTGTGAGCCAACTTGCCCTCATATGTACATTTCGGTCCGGATCGCGGATAGACGACGCATGTTTCTCGTGCGCTCCATAATCTCGGCGTTGCTGATCGTGCTTATGCTGCCTTGGGGCGCGTATGCGAGCAGCGGTTCTGCGTCTTCGACTGTGCAACCGCTTGGCCTTGAGGCGCACGTTAGCGCTGTCGACATAGCGGCGAATAAGGTCAATCGGACAAAACAACCGAGCGTCGCCTTAAAGAAACGAAATTGCCGGATTGCAAGTATAACAGGTTCGCCGTGTACGCCGGACCGCGTCATGCCAGAGGCATCAAACACCTATCTCAACGAACATTCCGTGGGCCTCCCCATATCCACGCCACAATGGCGGGTTTGGGGCCGGTCCATCGCGCCGCCAACGGCGCCTCCTCGCTTTAACTGAACACTATCCGGTGCCACGCACCAACGCTGTTTAGATTGAAAAAGGAAACTCTCATGTTAACCCGACGCAGCTTTGTCGCCCTTGGGGCGATGAGCGGGCTTGCGGCCTGCGCCCAACCCGAAATCGCCCCCGTTGTTCCGCCTATCGCAGAACCGGTTCTCCCTCCTCTTCCAGACTTTTATCGCGCCATAACAGACGAACCCTTCCCGATCCCGGCCGTCGAAGAAGGCATTTTGACACCTGACTTATGGCGGCAGGACGTGGACAATCCATGGCCGGGTCGTGCGCGTGGCACAATTGTCATTGATCCGGACGCAGCACTTCTTCATTTCGTCAAATCGTCGGAAACGGCGACGCGATACGGCGTGAGCGTCGGCGCTGCGGGCTTTGCTTGGGAAGGCGCCGCACGTCTTCAATTCTGGCGCAGCTGGCCGCGCTGGAAAGTGCCCGCCACAATGATTGCACGCCAGCCCGAATTGGCGCCCTACTCTGTCGCCAATGGTGGGATGGATCCGGGTCCCGGCAACCCCATGGGGGCGCGGGCGCTTTATCTCTTTCAGGACGGTGTCGATACGCTTTATCGTATTCACGGCGACGCGTCAGCGCGTGAACTGGGCAAGGCGGTTTCGTCCGGTTGCATCAGAATGTTGAATCAGGACGTAATCCATCTAAACAATCAGGCTGTCCACGGCGCGACAGTGATCGTCCTACCGTCCATCAAACCGCGTGAATTCGCGACGCTTTACTGAAAACCAGAAGTTGAAGCGTGGCGGCGTACCCCCTTCTTCGTCGCCACGCTAGCACGACACCCACGGCCTCCAACTTTCCCGGACCAGCGTGGAATTTTCGACAGCCTCAAGCGGGAAACCCCGGTAAAACTGTCATTGACGTTACGGATGATTGGATCATACATTCAGTTATTAGAATACGTGAGGACACGCCATGACGATGACCAGAAGACGCTTTATCACCACCGGAACCGCAGGGTTTGCAGCCAGTCTTCTGCCGCTGCGTGCAGCCCTCGCGCAGACGCAAATCGGTGACTTCACGTTGACGTCGCTGTCCGACGGTGCGCTCACCCTTCCAAGATCGCTTGTTTTGGCGGGGATTCCCGAAGACGAGCTTGCTAGCGTCATTGAACAGTATGGTTTCGAAGAGATTGTGACGAACCCATGCAATGTGACCCTGCTGCAAACCGCTGATCGCAACATTCTGTTTGATGCGGGGTCCGGTCCCGAATTCATGAGTTCGGCAGGTTTCCTGACCGATACGTTGGCCAGCATCGGGCTGGAGACGGACGACATCACGGACGTGGTGTTTACCCACGCGCATCCGGATCACCTCTGGGGGGTTGTGGATGACTTTGACGACCTCCTCTTCCAGAACGCAGCCTATATGATCGGCAAAACCGAATGGGATTACTGGACCGACCCGAACACGGTCGACACGATCGGTGATGAGCGCACGACCTTTGCCGTCGGCGCGGCGCGACGATTGGAGCGGATTGCCGACAACACGACTTTCTTTGAGGACGGTGCAGAAATTTTGCCGGGCGTGGCAGCACGGGCGACGTTCGGGCACACCCCCGGTCACATGTCATTTGAGGTTCGTCAGGGCAGCGATGCGTTGATGATTGTCGGGGATTGCATCGGCAATGCGCATGTCGCGTTCGATCATCCGGCATGGCCAGCAGGTTCGGATCAGGATCAAGACACCGGGATCGCCACCCGAACAGCACTATTGGACCAATTGGCCAGCGAGCAAATGCAGATTCTGGGCTTTCACCTCCCCGGCACAGGCATCGGCCGCGTCGAAAAATCCGGTTCGGCCTATTTGTTCGTGCCAGAGGTCTAATCGACCGCGATCAACCGGCATCTACGCAACAGAACATAGGCGACCACCGCGCCGCCTACGTGAAAACCGCGTTTACTGCGCGGCCATCGGAATACGCGCCAACTCGCACTGCGCCCACAGCAGTTCCAACGCATGGATGAGGTGATCAATGTCAGCGTCACTGTGCACAGGTGATGGCGTGATACGTAGACGTTCCGTGCCCTTCGGGACTGTCGGGTAGTTGATCGGCTGAATGTAAATCCCGTGCTCGTTCAATAGGATGTCCGATAGGTATTTGCACTTCACCGGATCGCCCACCATCACCGGAATGATGTGGCTTTCGTTGTCCACATGCGGAATGCCCGCCGCGTCCAGACGCGCACGCACCTGCGCCACGCGCTCTTGATGCTTCGCGCGCTCGGTATCACTGGCTTTGAGATGTCGCACCGATGCCGCCGCCCCCGCCGCAACGGCAGGCGGCAATGCGGTCGTGAAGATAAACCCGCTGGCGAATGAGCGGATAAAGTCACACAGCACATGGGACGCGGCAATATACCCGCCCATAACGCCGAACGCCTTTCCTAGCGTGCCTTCAATGACCGTAATCCGGTCCATCAACCCGCGCGCCTCTGCGACACCGCCACCACGCGGTCCGTAAAGGCCCACAGCGTGAACTTCATCAAGATAGGTCATTGCGTTGTATTTATCGGCAAGGTCACAGATTTCCTTGATCGGAGCGATATCGCCATCCATCGAATAAACGCTTTCGAAGGCGACCAGTTTAGGACGGTCGGGTGGCTGCGCCTGAAGCAATTCCTCAAGGTGGGCCACATCGTTATGGCGCCAACGCTGACACTCTGCCCGCGAATGCCGGATGCCTTCGATCATGCTCGCATGGTTCAGCGAATCCGACAGCACGAGGCAGTCAGGAATACGCGACGCCAGAGTGCTTAGCGCGGCCCAGTTGGAGACATAACCGGAAGTGAACAAAAGTGCCGCTTCTTTGTCATGCAGATCGGCCAGCTCACGCTCCAACAGCACGTGGTAATGCGTCGTGCCGGAAATATTGCGCGTCCCGCCTGCCCCAGCGCCGACCGTATCAAGCGCCGTGTGCATCGCTGCGATAACGTCGTCGTGCTGGCCCATGCCGAGGTAATCGTTGCTGCACCAGATCGTCACATTGCGGGTCAAATCACCCGTTCTATTGACCGCCTGCGGGAAGGCCCCACGGCGCCGTTCAAGATCGGCAAATACGCGGTAGTTGCCGCCGTCCCGCAAGCTATCAAGCTGCTGGCCAAAGAAATCAGCGTAATTCATCAGGCTTACTACCCTCCGAGTGCGTCTTGAACGATTGAATCAAGAAGGTCCTGCACCTTCTGCATCTCACCTTCGGGGTAATTGCGATAGCCAATCATCACGTCGCCATCCTTGTCCGCAACGAAGATCCCGTAGGGGCAAAATGCGATGTTCATGGGATCGGCTTCCATGACCTCACGCGATAGGCTGGCAGAGCAGAAGATGAAAACATCAGCCGCCGCAAAAATCTCGACATCGCTGCCAACATCCGCGCCTGTACGGTTCAGCATTTCACCAGTGTGACTAACGTAATCAATCACCAGACCTTTGCCGATAATTGCGTTCTCGACGGAAAATGTCGCGTCGTCAAACGAGCCTTCAAACGGATAGACTGTCGATCCTTCGGCAGCAGCGAAGCTTGCGACCGTGCTAAGGCAAGCGGCAAGAAATACATTCTTCATATTCAATCCTCCTATTGTCACGAAAACTATCGCGAAGGTGTCGGCCGGACTATGATGCAGATCAAGGTCCGGCCGTTCAATCGACCTTTCGGCCGTCTGTGTTCTGACGCAGCAAACCGTCCGCAGCGCCAGATTATTTCGCGTCCCTTATTGCGCCTCGATACTTTCGAGGTACGCTAGGATCGCCGCGATGTCTTCGTCACTGCGCAATCCACGAAACGCCATTTTTGTGCCCGGACGCGCGCCCCGTGGGTCGGCGAGAAACGCAGCGAGTGAGTCGTGGGTCCAGTCTTCGCCAGCTTCAGCGGCATCCTTTAGAACGTTGGAATACCTGAACCCGTCAATGCTTCCGATTGTGCGTCCCATAATGCTGTTCAGATGCGGACCCGCGGCATTGCGGGCGTTTTCACCCACGTTGTGACAGGCACTACATTGCCGGAACACGCCCTTGCCTGCCTCGATGAGTGCAGGGTCAACCGCAGCTTCTGCAACCTCCGGCTCGGCCGCTTCGACAGGCTCCGCGGTGGCCTCCTCTACTGGCTCAGCTTCCTCTGGCGCATCATCCGTCGTATCGCCCGGCGTGACGTCCAGAACGGATGCCCGCATGGTGATTTCGACGCTGTCCTTACAATCGCTCATGCATGCCTCGTCGCTAAAAGCGACAAGCTCGGTGGTCTCGCGATCATCCATGAAGAAATTGCCTTCGTTGGGAAGGCGCACTTCAAGGAAGTTCTCATTGCTCAGCTCAAAATCGTCTTCGACCAGATTATTGACGTAAAGAAGATAGGCCGTGATCGCGTAGATCTCGTCAGGGGTCAGGGACTGGGCCTCTCCGAATGGCATTGCGCGGTTCACATAGTCGTAAACCGTTGAAAGATAGGGCCAATATGAGCCGATCGTTTTGACTGGATCATCACGGGTCAGAGTGTCCCATCCACCAGCCAGCACGGGCCAACGCCCCACGGCCTCGCCGAAATCGCCGTGGCAGGACGAACACTTGGCGACGAAAACCTCTTCTCCGGTCCAGACGTCGCCGCTGCCAGCAGGCAGACCCAAGCCATCAGGGCGCACGTCAATGTCCCACGCTGCGACCTCTTCGGTCAGCGCCTCACGGCCTAAACCAAACCCGCCCTCTGGCGAGACCAGCGCGTCCAAGGACTCCTGTGCCTGTGCGGGCACAGCAAACTGCATCGCGACAATCAGTGCCGAGAGGGAAACTGCGCCAACGGGGCTGATACCTTTAAGAAATTTCAACATTTTCCGCCTCACCGTTTTCGTTCACGGCCCAAGTCTGGATTCCGTTGTTGTGATAGATTGAATTCTCGCCGCGCACCTCGCGCAGTTGGTTTTTGGTCGGTTGCACGTAGCCCGTGCTGTCATGGGCACGGCTTTGCAACAGCAGCGGCGAACCGTCCCAATCGAACTCATAATAGAACCTGTGCATCGACTTATCGAACGAGGGGCCCGACATACGCGCCTGATGCCAATTGACGCCACCATCGGTGGTGACATCAACGCGCGGGATCGAACCTCGGCCCGACCACGCCACTCCGGTCACAACAATGCGACCGGGTCCGTGAGTGATTGGCGCTTGTGGACTTGGATTGGTGATGACGGACTTCGCGTCCATCTCCCATGTGAAACGACGTGCCTGTCCGTTGGCAAGTAGGTCAGTATATTTGCTGGTCTCTTCGCGGTGATGCCACGGTTGATCGCCCACTTCGAGGCGGCGCAACCATTTGATCCACATGTTTCCTTCCCAACCGGGAACGACCAGTCGCACCGGATAACCTTGCTCGGGGCGCAAAGCTTCACCGTTCATTTTGAACGCCACAAGGCAATCGTCGAGCGCCTTCTCCATCGGAATAGATCGGGTCATGCCCGCAGCATCGGCACCTTCGGCCAACAACCACGTGCCATCGGTCTTGACGCCGGCCTCTTCAAGCAACAGCCGCAACGGCACGCCGGTATACATAACGTTGTGGATCATTCCGTGTGTGTACTGGACGCCATTCAACTGCGATCCGGCCCATTCCATGCCGGTGTTCGCCGCGCATTCAAGGAAATAGACGTGGTTTTCACGCGGGAAGCGCATCAGGTCTTCCATGGTGAACACCAATTCGCGGTCTACCATTCCGTTGATCATGATGCGGTGTTCGGCAGGGTCGACTTCGGCAACGCCACCGTGATGGCGTTCAAAACACAAACCGTTCGGGGTAATGATACCGTCCAACTCATGTAGAGGTGTGAAGTTCACCGAACTGATCGGGTCCGCCGTCAACCAAGACACGTCCTGACGGCGCACATGCGCCTCGTGGGGGGATGGCACACCATAGGGTCGCGCATCCACGCCATCGCCAAGGAACTGATTCCACGGCTGCTTTTCCAAGATAGCCGGATCGCCGCCGTCTTGCGCTGACGCAGACCCTGCCGCGACCGCGACGCCACCGGCGGCAGCACCCTTAAGAAAATTACGGCGGCTCGGTTTCAGCCCCTTCGATTTAATGAGCATGCTCATCCTCTCCTGTTAATACTTTGGCTGAACGCCGAACGGGTCTTTATGGGCGAACGTATGCGTAACCATCTTCTTGCAATTCAATCAGTCGAACGACGCCGGATGGCACCATCTCGGCCTCTTCCAGTAACGGCACATCCGTTCCGGTGCGGGCTTTCATAGCTTCGTGTGTGTTCCCGCAGGCCGAAAAGCTGATATTGGCCAGCGCCAGCGACATTTGCGCAATCCGGTCAGCAACGGGGCTGGTTTCAGCAACCAGCATTTGCAGGCCCGGACCGTAAGCAACCATCTCGATGGTCACGTCGTCGCCAATGCTTTCGTAGTAGTTCGCGACGTTTTGGGCGTTGTTCAGCGCCATGTTCATGACCTGCGGGTCGTTCTGGTCGACGTGGATCGCTACAAAATGGGACTCACCTTCGGCAAACGCAGGCACCGCGAGCGTGGCCGTCAGAAGTGCAGAAACAATAAAAGATTTCATAGCGTGTTCCTTCGGGTTTAGGCTCAGGCCCCAACGACCTGAACAGAGGTGTTTGGCGCGACTGATACGGTGCCCGTGCGCTTGATGTAATTCTCGACCACGTCCCAGATTGGCGGCCCCTCGGTGCCTTCGTTGACAGACGCCCAACCGGCCACGACGTAGGTTTTCGAGGCGTCAATTGCCTCGCCGGTTTTCAGCAGAGTCATCTCGCTGATGCGCTCACCAATGGGTTTGGTGATGTCGATCCGGTAGCCCATGCCACCAACGCGCACCATGTCGCCGCCTTGCTGGTAGTAAGGGTCTTCGTTGAACAGGTTGTCGGCGACGTCTTCCATAATCGTATGGATAAATTCACCCGTCATTTCAGAGCGGTAAGCATTCGGGTACGTCATTGACGTGACATTCCAGATATCTTCACGGGTAATGTCCTGCCCCGGCAAAATGGACGGTCCCCAGCGCACGCCGGGCGACATGGAAATATCGGCCTCGCGCTCTTCGATCAGCGCGTCACAGATCAGATCATCCCATGAGCCGTTGAAATTGCCGCGCCGATACAAAAGCGTATCGTCGGCGGTCTTGCCGATTACCTCGGTCAGTTGATCCAGATAAGGCGCGCGTTGTTCGTCGATCACGGCCGTCACTTCAGCGTCCGGTTCAATCACATCAGAGAAGATCGGGATCAGTTTGTGGCGAAAGCCCATCATCTTGCCGTCCCGCACATCCAGATCGACGCGGCTGACGAATTTGCCGTTCGAGCCGGAGGCGATGATAATCGTATCGCCAACCAAAACAGGTTCCGGCAGGGCGTCATGGGTGTGACCGGCAAGGATCACGTCGATCCCAGTCACGCGGCCCGCCATCGCCTTGTCCACATCGAACCCGTTGTGGCTTAGGCAGACGACCAATTCGGCCCCCGCTGCGCGCACTTCGTCTACCATTTCCTGCATCCGCTGGTCGCGGATACCGAAGGAATATTCCGGGAACATCCAGCCGGGGTTGGCGATGGGCATGTAGGGGAAGGCTTGCCCGATCACGGCGATCTTGACGCCGCCACGCTCGAAGAATTTGTAGGGCGCGAAATCCTCGGATGGTTCATCCCATTCGGAATCGAAGATATTTTGGCCGAGTGCCGCAAATGGCAGATCGTTAACAATATCGCGCACGCGATCAGAGCCGAGCGTGAATTCCCAATGGAACGTCATCGCATCGGGCTTGAGCATGTTCATGACGTTGACCACGTCCTGCCCTTCGGTTTGATAGCACGTGTAGGACCCGTGCCAAGTGTCGCCACCGTCCAACAACAGAGCATCAGGGCGCGCGGCGCGGATCGAGTTGACCACAGTCGCAACGCGGTCCATGCCGCCCATTTTGCCGTAGGCCTGCGCCAGTGCGGAAAAATCGTTGTATGTCAAAGCGTAAGCTGACGGGCTACCGTCCTCAATCCCGTAGGCGTGACGGAAATCAGCGCCGGTGATGTGGGGC
>RCMY010005912.1_pt1 | contig 10313 bp, 9 predicted proteins | sample 2041341 | NCBI WGS metagenome assembly RCMY01 (sample SAMN09708234, study PRJNA481090) | Marine sediment metagenome, whole genome shotgun sequencing project.
ATCTATCTGGCACCTTCCGCGTTCGAGGCGGGCTTCATTTCCAGCGCCCACGGCCCGGCGGAGATTGCCGAGACGCTGGACGCTGCGCGCGGCGCGTTCGCGGCGGTGCTCGCCGGCTGAGCCGGCAGTCCCGCGGCGGTTGGTTGCAGCTGCCGTGGGACTGGCGTTCACGGGATAGGGACACTTCCGCGAACGGCATGCCCGTGCTCTCCCTGCTTCAGCGGGCCGCCTGACTCAGAATGCCGGTGGTAACGATGCTGGTGTGGACACACCATCGACATGATCACGGAGCGCCACGCCAAGCCGCTCCAGCCCGTCTTCGACGTCAACGTCGCCAATGTTCAGTGCCGGCACAAAACGCAGCACGTCCGGGCCCGCCTGCAGCAGCAACAGACCGTGGTCGATGCAGCGGTCCAGGATATCGCTGGCCTCACCGGCACGTTCGGGCCGCAGTTGCGCACCGATCATCAACCCGCGACCGCGGATCTCGCTGAACAGATCCATTTGCCGATCCAGTGCGGCGATTCCGTCGCGCAGCGCAGTCGCCTGGCGCTCGACGTTGGCCAGCAACTCGGACGAGGACAGCTCGCGCAGCGCCGTGAACGCTACCGCGGCGGCCAGCGGATTTCCCCCGAACGTACTGCCGTGCTGGCCGAAGCCCATCGCCTCGGCAGCGCTTGGTCCGACCAGCATCGCGCCGATGGGGAAGCCGGCACCGAGCGCCTTGGCCAAAGTCACCACGTCAGGTCGCACCGCGTAACCGTCGCAGGCAAACAGTCGCCCGGTGCGCCCCATGCCGCACTGGATCTCGTCCAGCATCAACAGTGCGCCATGGCGATCACAAAGCGCACGCAAGCCGTGCAGAAACGCGTCGGTCGCGGGCGTCACGCCGCCCTCGCCCTGCACGGGCTCGACCAGCACTGCGCACACATCGCCCGCTGCCATCGCGGCTGTTGCCGCTTCCAGATTGTTGAAGTCGCTATAGCGGAAGCCCCCCGGCAGCGGCTCGAAGCCGGCCTGGTACTTCGGCTGCGCGGTCGCCGTGACCGCCGCCAGGGTGCGTCCGTGGAATCCACCGCGGAAGGTCAGGATCACCCGGCGCTCAGGCGGCCGGCCCTGTGCGGCAGCCCATTGCCGCGCCAGCTTGATCGCCGCCTCGTTCGCCTCGGCGCCCGAGTTGCAGAAAAACACGCGCTCCGCGAAATCGGCGGCATCGACCAGTGCCTGCGCCAGCTGCAGCGGGGGCGCACTGACAAACGCGTTGCTGGTGTGCCACAACTTCGCGGCCTGATCGGTCAGGGCCGCAATCAGCGGCGGGTGGGCATGGCCGAGCGCATTGACCGCAATTCCCGCACCAAAATCGACGTACTCGCGGCCCCCGGTGTCCCATACCCTCGACCCGACGCCGCGGTCCAGCACGATCCGCCGTGGCCGATAGACCGGAAGGTAGTAGCGTTCACTGAGACGGTAGAGATCGGCTGCATCGGTCATGGCATACGGGTCGGTCGGGAGCGAGCAGGTATTCTCCCCGATACACGCACCGACGGCATGTCTGCCCTGCCGATCGCTGTGCCCACGGAGGATTCGGATGCGCCTGTTGTTCACGCCCCAACTCAACCCCGCCACCGAAACCGGCTGGCGACGGCGCTGGTTCGAGATCATTTACCACCACGACACGCCGCCGGCGCGGAATTTCGACCTGGTCCTGATCCTGGTGATCCTGGCCAGCGTGGCCGTGATCATGCTCGACAGCGACCCGTGGTTGCACATCGACCATGCCACCGCGCTGTATCGCCTCGAGTGGGGCTTCACCCTGTTGTTCACTGCGGAATACGTGCTGCGCCTGGTGGTGGTACGGCGGCCGCTGCGCTATGCGCTGAGCATGTGGGGCGTCATCGACCTGCTATCGATCCTGCCGACCTACCTGTCGTTCCTCTTCCCCGGCACCCAGGCGCTGCTGGTGGTGCGCATCCTGCGCGTGCTGCGCGTTTTCCGGATCCTCAAGCTGACCCGCTACGTCGAGGAAGGCAGTGTGCTGACCGGAGCGCTGTGGCGCAGCCGCCGCAAGATATTCCTGTTCGTCAGTGTGCTGCTGACGATCGCGATGATCTTCGGCGCGCTGATGTACGTTGTTGAAGGCCCCGAGTACGGCTTCAGCACGATCCCCACCGGCATGTACTGGGCCATTGTGACCATGGCAACGGTGGGCTTTGGTGATCTCGCACCGCAGACCGGGATGGGGCGGCTGATCACGTCAACCCTGATCCTGATCGGCTACAGCATCATCGCGGTGCCGACCGGGATCTACACGGCCGAGCTCGCCAGCAGCATGCGCCAGAGCAAGGGCTCCACCCGGGAACGCCACGACAACCGGGCCTGTCCGGAGTGCGACCTGGAAGGACACGAGCCCAAATCGCTGTTCTGCAGACGTTGTGGCAGTCCGCTACCAGAGCCGATGGGGTAAAGCCACCGTCGTCACCACTCCCCGGTGTTGGACATCGACGCCCAAGGCTCCGCTGGCGGCAGGCGCTCGCCCTTCTGCAGCAGCTCAATGGAAATCCGATCCGGTGAGAGTACGAATGCCATCCGGCCATCGCGCGGTGGGCGGTTGATGGTCACGCCGAGCGACTGCAGGTGGGCGCAGGTGGCGTAGATGTCGTCAACCGCGAACGCAAGATGGCCGAAGTTACGCGCGTTGCCGTAGTCCTCGTCCGAGCCCCAGTTGTGGGTCAGCTCGATCTCGGCCTCGGGATTGTCTGGCGCGCCAAAATACACCAGGGTGAACTTGCCTTCCTGGTTGTCCATCCGGCGTGTCTGTTTCAGACCGAGGCCTTCGGTGAAAAATCGGCTGGTCGCCTCCAGATCATGGACGCGGAGCATGGCGTGCAGATACTTCATCGGGACTTCCTCGTTTGCCGCTGATAGGCGGGCAGTGACTGGTCATGGACAGGGTTTCAGCGGTCGGCGAGCACGCGTCAAAACGCAGCATTTACCGATGCAGCCCTACAGAAACAGATCGGGCAGCAAATCGCGTGAAGGATCCACGGCATAGCCGGAAAAATCCTCGACACCGGCCTCGCGCAGGACCTCATCGTCGATCAGGAAACGGCCGCTGAAGCCCGCTGCCTCGCGCACCAGAACCGCATGCGCGGCATCGGCGACGATCTGCGGAGTGCGGCACGCGGCGATATCGACACCGGGGATCATCTTCAATGCATCGGTGGCGATGACGGATCGTGGCCACAGCGCATTGACCGCCACGCCGCGGGGGCCGAACTCGGCTGCAAGACCGATGGTTACGAAACTCATGCCCATCTTGGCCAACGTGTAACCGGTGTGCGGGCCCCACCACCGGGGATCGAGGCTGGGCGGCGGCGCAAGGCTGAGGATGTGGGGGTTGGCCGCCTCCAGCAGATGCGGCAGGCACGCCTGGGCGCAAAGGAAACTGCCGCGTGCGTTGACCTGCTGCATCAGGTCGAAACGCTTCATCGGCGTGTCGAGCGTTCCCTGCAGCCAGATCGCACTGGCGTTGTTGACCAGAATGTCGATTCCGCCGAAGGCATCCACGGTTGCGGCGATCGCGGCCCGCACCTGGTCCTCCTCGCGTATGTCGCACTTGAGCGCGAGCGCCTGCCCGCCTGCAGCAGCCACCTCGGCGGCGACCGAATGGATGGTACCCGGCAGCTTGGGATTGGCCGCTGAGGACTTGGACGCGATGGCAATGTTGGCGCCGTCGCGCGCCGCGCGCAGCGCAATGGCACGGCCGATACCGCGCGACGCGCCGGTGATAAAGAGGGTCTTGCCGGACAGTGTGGTCATGGCAGCGCGACTCGTTGAGGGTGTCGCCATTGTAGGCCGGCGGCATCCGGCCGAGGCGCGACGACTCAGGGCCGGGGACCGCGCCCCTCGTTGTCTTCCCAATTCAACAAGCGTCGGGTGATGAAGCGATAGACCGGCTTGCCAGTGGCAAACCACGCATCGCGCACCCAGGAATGACGTTTCAGTAGCCGCCTCTCCACCGGGGTGAGGTGCTGCCGACAATAGGTGCGTTTGTGCTTGAGGAGGTGGCGCAGATCCTCGCGCGCAAGCAGTCGCATCCAGCGCGAACGCGGGTCGCCGCGCACCGCGAGTTGGAAGTCGATGATCGCTGGACGACCATCCGGCAGCACGAGCCAGTTGGCCTCCTTGGCCAGGTCGTTGTGCGCCAAACCACGCCGATGCAGCTGTCCCAGCAACCGCCGTGCCTGACGAAAGTAAGCCAGGTCTCCGTGCGGTGGGACCAGATACATCGGTCCACCCGCCATATAACTGCGATCAAGGCGGCGCCCGTCCCAGCTCAGCAGGCGCGGGACGTCATCCAGCCCGGTCACGCGCTCCAACCCCCGTGCTTCACGGCGGGCCAGCCACCAGGCCGGGAAACGCAGCCAACGCGGCACATGCGCAAGGTCGCGGCGCACGAACAGACCCTCCGGCCCCTCCATCAGCGAGATGCGCCCGAAGCTGTCGGCCTTCAGGGCTTCCACTTCGGTGGCTGCACGGGCGGAATCGGAGCGGGGATCGGTCGCGGACATCGCGTCAAGTCTACGGAAGTTGCGGCAAGTCGCGTCCCGGGTCCTACGGGCACGCGCACCAGCGCCGGACATCGTCCGTAAACGGGGCGCAACCTTGACGATATTCGCGCCACTGGCAGGGCTGTGCGGGTAGGCCGCCATCGTCACCCGCTGCCATAATGCGGCGATGAATCCCGCCTGGCTCAACAGCATCACCGAGTGGATCACGGTCCACCCCATCGCCGCCGGCGCGCTGATTTTCCTGGTCGCCTTCTGCGATGCGCTGGTGATCGTGGGCATCGTGGTGCCCGCCCTGCCGCTGCTGTTCGCTGCGGGTGCGTTGATTGGACTGGGCCATGTCAACGGCCCCTACGCGCTGGCGTGCGCTGCCGCCGGCGCCTTCCTTGGCGATGCACTGAGCTACTGGTTCGGTCGTCAGATGGGTCCGCAGCGGTTGCGCGGGTGCTGGCCGTTCGTGCGGTATCCGCAGTGGCTCGACCGGGGCGAGACCATGTTCCGTCGCCACGGCGTCAAGAGCATCCTGATCGCGCGTTTTGTCGGCGCCGTGCGACCGTTCGTCCCGGCCATTGCGGGGATGCTGCACATGCCGATGAAACGCTATGCGATCACCAGCGCATTCGCGAGCATCGTCTGGGCCGCGCTTTTTCTCGGTCCGGGCTGGGTCCTGGGCGCGTCCTACGACGCCGTCGCGGCAGTAGCGGACCGACTTGCTCTGGCCTTGGGAGGTCTTGTTGCGGCGATCGCCCTTACCTGGGCCATCGTGCTTTACAGCTGGCGCTGGTTTGCCCAGAACGCCGACCTGCTCCTGGCGCGCCTGCTGCGCTGGACACGTCGTCATCCACTGTTGGGCCGCTACGCCAGTCCCCTGATCGATCCCAACCGGCCCGAATCCGCATCGCTGGCCATGCTCGCGATGAGCCTGCTGGCGATCAGCTGGGGAAGCTTTGCTTTGTTGGCCTCGCTGCTGGCCAGCGGCGGACCGCTGGTGCTGGACCATCACATCAACGAGGTCATGTGGGGCCTGCGCAACCCGCTGGCGGATGGTTTGATGGCGGGCCTGGCGAGTCTCGGAGACTTCGAAGTGCTCGGGTCGGCGGCTGCCGTGGTGCTGGCCTACCTGCTCTGGCGACGCCGCTGGATGGCGGCAGCACACTGGCTCGCGGCACTGGTGTTCGGCCTTGCGCTGACGGCGCTGCTGGAGGTCGTGATCGACATGCCTAGGCCGCCTACCGCGCCTGCCGGCTTCGGATTTCCATCGGTCAGCGTGACGATGACGACGATCGTGTTCGGCTTCTTCGCCGTTTTGATCGCCCGTGAACTGCCCGGTCGCAAACGCGTGTGGCCGTATCTTTTGGCGGGCGTGATCACCGCGGTGGTGGCATTCGCACGGTTGTACCTGGGCGCGCACTGGTTGAGCGACCTGATCGGCAGCACCCTGTTCGGACTGGTATGGCTCCTGATTCTGGGGATCGCCTACCGCAGCCATGTAGCGCGGTCGTTCTGGATGCGTCCGCTGGCGGCGCTGTTCTACGGCAGCTTCGTCGTCGCAGGACTGTGGCATGCCCCCGGTGCCGCCGAACGGCTGCTGCCGATGTTCGAGGCAGCCGAGTCGACGGTGAGCCTCTCGAGCGCCGAGTGGTGGCGCAGCGGGTGGGAAGGCATGCCCGCGCAGCGCAATGAAAATGATCCGCGCCGGCGCTGGCCGCTTGATATCCAGCTGGCCGGCCCGCTGGAACCTCTGCAGGCGGCACTGGAAAAAGCCGGATGGCAGGCCCAACCCGAGGCCGATTGGGCTGCGACCCTCAACCTGCTGGACGATGACACCCCGATTGGCGAGCAGGTGGTGTTACCGGCGACGCTGGACGCTCACGCCGAAACCCTGCTCATGCTGCACCCGGGTCCCACGCCTCACGATCGCTACGCGCTGCGGCTATGGCGCGCCCCAGTGACCCTGGATGAAGGGATGCCACTGTGGCTGGGCACGACCCAGACGCTGCACCTGAGCAAGCCACTGGGGGCAGCGGTGCTGTGGTTGCCCAGGCCGCATGACGGGCAAGCCCACGACCTGGTGATTGATGCGCTGCAGACGTTCGACATCGCGCAAGGCCGCCATCCGCACAACGGCGCTACGGTGGCCCGCCTGCGGCAGGCGCCCTGAGGGGAGAATCAGGCTTCTTCCGGCAACAGCACCAGCAACCGGTCCAGACGATCGTGCGGGTCGTCTATCTGCAGCAGTTGCTGCCGCTGCGCGTCCTGCAACGGCAGCATCTCGGCAAGGCGCCAGCCGATCCATGCGGCATCGTCGAAACGGGCCTGATCAGCCTTCGCGTACTCCCCGCCAAAGCGTTCGATGATCCCGCGCAACAGCGTCGACAACAGACCATGCTGCGGCCTTACCGGGTCCACTGGCTCGGGCTCGCACCAGTCAATCCGCGCGATCTGGAGGCCATTGTCACGGACGCGCACGTCACGCACCCGAAACCGTCGAAATCCGCGGACCTGGAGCGTGAGCAGACCGTCATCGCCAAGGTCGAAATCCTCGATACGCGCTTCAGTGCCGTAAGCCGCTGCCGCCCCACGTCCCTGCCCTCCTCCTTCGACCTCGTCGTCGAGAATCAGACAGACGCCAAAACCGGAGTCATTGCGACCGCACTCGCGGACCATGTCCAGATAGCGCGGCTCGAAGACACGCAGCCCGAGCGGCGCACCGGGCAGCAGCACGGTGGGAAGTGGAAATAATGGCAGTTTCTCTGCTGCGGTTTCGGTAGACATTGCCCCAGCCTAGCGCAGCGAAGGCCGGTCCTGCAGCGCGGCGAGAAAGCGGCGCGGCGCATTGTCGAAACCGCCATTGGACATGAAGAGCACATGGTCGCCCGGGCGCACGCGCTCCACCAGCCGTTCAATGAGGGTGTCAACGTCGCCGGCAGTAACGCCTGAACCGCGAAGCCCGTCCACCACGGCGCCGGCATCCCAAGCCAGTTCCGGGCGGTGCAGAAACACCACTTCGTCGGCCTGCGCCAAAGACGGCGCCAGTGCATCGGAGTGGGCACCCAGGCGCATCGAATTGCTGCGCGGCTCCAGCGCCGCAACAATCCGCGCGCTGCCGACCTTCGCCCGCAGCCCTTCAAGGGTGGTCGTGATCGCAGTGGGATGGTGGGCGAAATCGTCGTGCACCGTCACTCCACGGCATTCCCCGACCAGCTCCATCCGGCGCTTGACGCTGTTGAAGTGCGCCAAAGCGCCGACCACGGTGGACACATCGACGCCCACCGCATCGCAGGTTGCCAGCGCGGCCAGTGCGTTCATGACGTTGTGGCGGCCGAGCAAATCCCACTGCACCTCGCCGACGTCGACGCCGTCATGGATGACCACGAAGCGGCTGCCATCGTCGGACAGCAGTCGCGCGGTCCAGTTGAACGCCGCTTCTGCTCCGAGAGGTGCGATCGCCAGCGCCGGGTCGAGGCCGAAGGTCTGCACCGGCGTCCAGCAGCCCATCGCAAGCACCTCGGCGAGATGACGGTCTTCACCATTGACCACCAACCGGCCACGTCGTGGCACCGTGCGTACCAGATGGTGGAACTGGCGCTGGATCGCTGCCACATCCGGAAAGATGTCGGCGTGGTCGAATTCCAGGTTGTTCAGGATCGCGACCAGCGGACGGTAGTGGACAAACTTGCTGCGTTTGTCGAAGAAGGCGGTGTCGTATTCATCGGCCTCGACCACGAACTCGCGCCCGCTGCCGATTCGCGCGGAGGCACCGAAATCCTCGGCAACGCCGCCGATCAGGAAGCCTGGCGTGCGGCCAGCGGCTTCCAGCAGCCACGTCAGGATCGACGTTGTGGTGGTCTTGCCATGGGTACCGGCCACCGCGAGAACGTCCCGACCCGGCAGCACGTTGGCGGCCAGCCACTGAGCGCCCGAGGTGTAATCGCGAGCGTCGTCGAGCACCTGTTCAACCGCGGCATTCCCGCGCGACAGCGCGTTGCCGATCACGATCTGATCGCAGTCGGCGGAAATATTGCCCGCGTCATACCCCTGGCGCAGCTCGATACCGAGTGTTTCCAGCAGGGTGGACATCGGCGGGTATACCGCCTGATCGCTGCCTTCCACCTCATGGCCCAGCTCCCGCGCAAGCGTGGCCACGCCGCCCATGAATGTGCCGGCGACGCCAAGGATATGCAGTTTCATCGAGGGATCAGCCGACCTCGGGCATCGGCTTCAGCGCCGAAACAATCCGCGCGAACACGTCGTCGAGCGAGCCGACGCCATCAACGACGCTGAGCTTTCCGAGCTGACGGAAGAAATCCACGACCGGAGCCGTCTGGTCGGAATACACCTTCAGACGCGTGCGCACCGATTCGGGCGTGTCATCCGCGCGGCCTTCTTCCTGGGCACGACCGGCGATGCGCTCCACCAGAAGCTCGCTCGGCACGTCCAGCTGCACCGCTGCATCCATCGGCTGCCCGATGCGCTCAAGCAGAGCGTTGAGCGCGTCTGCCTGGGCCAGGTTGCGCGGATAGCCGTCAAGAATGAAGCCACCCTTGGTGTCTTCCTGCGAAAACCGGTTCTCCAGCATCCCCAACAGGATCTCGTCGGAGACCAGCTGGCCGCGAGCCATGATTTCCTTCGCCTCCATTCCAAGCTTGCTACCCGCAGTCACTTCGGCGCGCAGCAGATCGCCCGTGGAAATATGCGGCACCTGCAGGTGTTCCTTCAGGCGCGTGGCCTGGGTGCCTTTACCGGAACCGGGGGGGCCAAGAAGTACCAAACGCATCGCTGTCTCCTGTCTCTGGATATGGTTTCTGCAATTGAGCCTCACAGGGCCGGCGCTACACTCGCAGCTGCCTTCCAACCCCCCGGGGCAAACGGCGTTCAGTTTACCGCATCCTCGCTGGCCTTCGGCATTCACATCACGGAACCCCCATGTCTTCTGGAACTCTGCTCTACGCCCAGTCAGGCGGCGTCACCGCCGTTATCAACGCGACCGCCTCGGCCGTCATCCAGACGGCCCGCGCACGCAAGGTAAAAGTGCTGGCCGCGCGTAACGGAATTCTGGGTGCACTGCGCGAAGAGCTGATCGACACCTCCAGGGAATCGATCGCCGCCATCCGTGCGCTCTCCCACACCCCCGGCGGCGCTTTCGGTTCGTGTCGGCTGAAGCTCAAGTCGCTCGACGAGGATCGCCCCCGGTACGAGCGGCTGCTGGACGTGTTCCGCGCCCACGACGTGCGCTGGTTCCTTTACAACGGCGGCAACGACTCGGCCGACACCGCCTGGAAAGTTTCGAAACTGGCAGCGGAGTACGACTACCCGCTGCATTGCATTGGCGTGCCAAAAACGATCGACAACGATCTGGCGCTGACCGATTGCAGCCCCGGATTCGGCTCGGCAGCGAAATACACCGCGGTGTCGGTGCGCGAAGCGGCGCTGGATGTCGCGGCGATGGCCGAAACCTCCACCAAAGTATTCATCTATGAAGCGATGGGACGCCATGCAGGCTGGCTGGCGGCATCCGCCGGGCTCGCCGGGGAAGGACCCGACCAGGCCCCGCACCTGATACTCCTGCCGGAGCGTAGTTTCGACGAGGCCGATTTCTTGACGAGGGTGAAGGCGGTCGTCGACCGTGTCGGGTATTGCGTGGTGGTAGCCAGCGAAGGCATCCGCGATGCCGACGGTGGTTTTGTCGCCGACGCCGGTGGCCGCACCGACTCGTTCGGCCACAAGCAGCTTGGCGGCGTCGCC
>RCMY010005913.1_pt1 | contig 10313 bp, 8 predicted proteins | sample 2041341 | NCBI WGS metagenome assembly RCMY01 (sample SAMN09708234, study PRJNA481090) | Marine sediment metagenome, whole genome shotgun sequencing project.
GGGGCGCGACCTGCTCGGCCCGGCCGCGAACGTCCGCAGCCCCGAGGCCTCGCCCTTGGACGACGCCGAGGGTTGGTGGAGCCGTTACTGGTTCTCGCGCACCGCGACGATCTACGCCGGAACCTCCGAGATCCAGCGCTCGATCATCGCGCGCCGGGTTCTCGGCCTGCCGAAGGGATGACGATGAGCACCCCGACCAGCGGCATCGCGCCGGAGTTCACCGAGGAGCAGCTCGCGCTCGGCGAGATGTCCCGCGACCTGTTCGACAAGCTCGCGACGCCGGCGGTGCTGCGGGCGATCATCGACGGCGCTGACACCGACGCCGCATCGCGTTGGCGCCAGATCTCCGAGGTCGGCCTCGCGGGCATCGGTGTCGTGCCGGAGCACGGCGGCATGGACGGCGACACCCGCGACCTCCAGCTCGTGCTCGAGGCTGCGGGCCGCTCGGCGCTGCCGGACCTCGTCAGCGCGACCATCGCCGTCGCCGCGCCGGTCATCGGCGCCCACGCTCCGACGGAGGTTGCCGGGGACTGGCTCCCGCGGATCACCAGCGGGAACATGCGCATGGCGCTGGCGCTGGACCCGGATGGGTTCGTGAGCGGACTCGACGTCGCCGACGGCGTGCTCACCACCCGCGGCGACGCCCTCATCGCGGTCGTGGTCGAGGACCTCGACGTCACCGCGCTGCGCCCCGAGGACGCGACGCGTTCGGTCTCGTTGATCCGGATGGCCGACGACGCCGGCGCGACCGTCGGCGGCGCGGACGCGATCGCCGAAGCGGTCGACCGCGCGATCCACGCCAGCGCGGCTGAGCTGCTGGGCGTCTGCCAGCGACTCCTCGACGACACGGTCGAGTACGCGAAGCTGCGCAAGCAGTTCGACACCCCGATCGGCGCGTTCCAGGCGATCCAGCACACGCTCGCCGACATGTTCGTCGCGGTCGAGGCGAGCACCTCGATCGTGCGCGCCGCGGCACGCTCGATCGCTGTCGGCAACGCTGAGCAGCGCGCCCACGCCGTCCGCATCGCGAAGGTCGCGGTCTGTGAGGCCTGGGCACGCGTGGACCGCGATGCGCTGCAGCTGCACGGCGGCATCGGCTTCACGTGGGAGCACGACCTCCACCTCTGGCTGAAGCGCGGCGCCGCGCTCGCCGCGCAGCACGGAGGTGCCCGCGAGCACCGCGCGTGGCTCTCCGCCAACGCCGTCCCGAACTGACCTCTCGCAGGAGCACCCCATGACCATCGACCTCGACGGGCGCGTCGTCGCCATCACCGGTGCTGCCGGCGGCCTCGGCAGCGCCTACGCGAAGCTCCTCGCGGCGCGCGGCGCGCGCCTCGTCCTCAACGACATCGGGGCGTCGCGCGACGGCTCCGGCTTCGACCCGACGATCATCGACGGGGTCGTCGACGCGGCCACGCAGGTCGGCGCTGAGGCCGTCGGGGACTCCGGGGACATGTCGGACCCGGAGGATGCGAACGCGTTCATCGCCAAGGGCATCGCGACGTTCGGGCGCATCGACGCGCTGGTCAACTCCGGCGGCCTTCTGCGCGACCGGATGTTCGTCGGGATGTCGATCGACGAGTTCGACGCCGTCATCCGCGGCCACCTGCGCTCGCACTTCTGCCCGTCGCAGGCGCTCGCTGCCCACTGGCGCGCCGAGTCCAAGGCCGGCAACGAGAGCGACCGCAGCCTGGTGTTCACCACCTCGAACGCCGGCCTCTTCGCCCAGCCCGGGCAGTCGAACTACGCCGCCGCGAAGGCCGGGATCGCCGGGCTCGCGGTGACGCTGGCCGACGAGCTCGAGCGCTACGGCGTCCGGGTGAACTCGCTGTCGCCCGCGGCGCGCACCCGCATGACGACAGCCGTCCCGGCGATGGCCGACATGGTCGCCGCGCCGGAGGACGCCGACGCGTTCGACACCTTCGATCCGGTGCACGTCGCCGAGGTCGTCGCGTGGCTCGTGAGCCCGCAGTGCGACGCGACCGGGCAGACGTTCTTCATCCGCGGACAGGAGCTCAAGGTCGTGCGTGGCTGGCGCTATGCCGACGAGCTGCACGCGGACGATGGCTGGACCGCCGACTCGATCCAGGCACAGTTCGCCGGACGTGACTGGGAACGGACCCCTCGTGCCTGACGCCACCGCACCGGGATCACCCGAGGGCCACGGGCTGCTGGCGGGCCGCAAGGTCGTCGTGACCGCCGCGGCCGGCACGGGGATCGGGTTCTCCACCGCCGTGCGCCTCGCCAAGGAGGGCGCGACGGTCTGCATCTCCGACCATCACGAGCGTCGCCTCGGTGAAGCGCTCGAGCGACTCAACGCCGAGGCGCCTGCGGCCCAGGGCGACCACATCGCCATCGTCTGCAACGTGACGGACGAGGTCGGCGTGCAGTCGCTGTTCGCCGGAGCAGTGGCGCAGCTCGGCGGGCTCGACGTCGTCGTGAACAACGCCGGCCTCGGGGGAGAGGTCGCGCTCGCGGACATGACCGATGACCAGTGGAACGTCGTCATCGACGTGACGCTCACCGGGACGATGCGCTGCACGCGCGCGGCGGTCACGACGCTCCGCGGCCAGGGCGGCGGGATCATCATCAACAACGCCAGCGTCCTCGGATGGCGCGCCCAGCCCGGCCAGTCGCACTACGCGGCCGCGAAGGCCGGAGTCATGGCGCTGACGCGTTGCGTCGCGGTCGAGGAGGCGCCGAACGGCATCCGCGTCAACGCGGTCGCCCCGAGCCTGGCGATGCATCCGTTCCTCGCGAAGGTCACCTCGCCGGAGCTGCTCACGGAGCTCGAGGCCAAGGAGGCCTACGGCCGCGCAGCGACGGTCGAGGAGATCGCCAACGTCATCGCGTTCCTCGCCTCCGACTACTCGACCTACATGACCGGCGAGATCGTCAGCGTCTCGTCCCAGCGCGCCTGAGGAGCCAGCATGCCGAAGATCCTTGACGGCCCCGACGCGGTCCGCGCGGCGGTCGGTGATCGGCTCGGGGTGAGCGACTGGGTGGAGATCACGCAGGCGCGGATCGACGAGTTCGCCTCGGCGACGGGTGATCGCCAGTGGATCCACGTCGACCCGGAGCGCGCCTCCGCGGAGTCGCCGTTCGGCTCGACGATCGCGCACGGCTATCTGACGCTGGCGCTGACCAACCAGTTCCTCCCCGAGATCGTCGAGGTCCGGGGGTTCTCGATGGGCGTGAACTACGGGACGAACAAGGTTCGATTCCCGAGCGCCGTCCCGGTCGGGGCGCGGGTGCGGGGCGTGGTCGACCTGACCTCGGTCGACGACGTGAAGGGCGGCATCCAGACGGTGATGACGATCACGGTCGAGATCGAGGGCCAGGATCGTCCGGGCTGCGTCGTCGAGGCGATCAGCCGGTACGTCCTCTGATCCGGGTGCGTTCTGAGCGCAGCGGAGAGCGCGGCACCTTCTCCGCGCAGCGTCGTGCCAGGCTTCGTCATCTCGCGTTGCGCCGTGACATCCACGTCGATCTCCGGTTGATTCTGCGAACACATCGTTTGCAGTTGTGAACGCAGTTTCGTTCTGGCGATCAGTCCCCTCGACGGTCTAGACTTCGGTCCATCAGCGCGACGCCGCGTCTCGGCGTCCAACGAGGAGGCATTCACGTGGAGTTCGGCATCTTCCTGCAGGGGCACACGCCCGACCATCGCGTCGCGGAGAACCCGAACTACGAGTCCTACGTGTTGCTGCGTGAGATCGAGGTGGCGGTCGCCGCCGACAAGGCCGGCTTCAAGTACTGCTGGATGTCCGAGCACCACTTCCTCGAGGAGTACTCCCACACCTCGGCATCCGGGAGCCTCCTGGCGTTCATCGCCGCGAAGACCGAGCAGATGCACGTCGCGACGGGCATCCGCAACCTCCACCCGACGGTGAACCATCCCATCCGCGTCGCGGAGGAGGCCGCCACGATGGACATCATCACCGGCGGTCGGTTCGAGCTCGGGACGGGACGGGGCGCCGGCCAGCACGAGGTCCACGGCTTCGACATCGACTCGGCCGACGAGACCGAGCCGATGTGGCGCGAGGCCATCACCGAGCTGCCGAAGATGTGGCGCGAGACCGAGTACTCGCACGAGGACGGCGTGCACTTCCGCGTCCCCGGCAAGCGCAACGTCCTGCCGAAGCCGCTGGGACCGTCGCACCCGCCGCTGTGGGTCGCGGCAGGATCGCCCGACACCTTCGTCAAGGCCGGCGAGATGGGACTCGGCGTCATCGGCTTCTCGATCGGCTCGATCGACTCCATCGCCAAGAAGGTCGCCGCCTACAAGGACGGGATCTCGCGCGCCGAGCCGGTCGGTGACTGGATCAACGACAACATCATGACCACGACCACCGCGATCGTGATGGAGGACGGCCAGAAGGCTCGTGAGGCCGCCACGAAGGCGGGCCTCAGCCTGCTGCACGCCGGCGTCTACCGCTACCACTCGACGATGCCGCGCCCCGACTACGTCCCGACCTGGCCCGAGCGTCTCCCGGAGCCGGACCTCGACACGATCGAGTTCATGATCGAGGGCGGGTTCATGTTCTGTGGCGACCCGGACGAGGTCACCCAGCAGATGAAGCGCGCCGAGGCCACCGGCGTCGACCAGGTCTCGATCTCGCTCGCCATCGACATGCCGCAGGAGGTTGCGCTCGAGACCGTGCGCCTCATGGGCGAGCACGTCATCCCGGTCTTCGACACCGACCCCGAGCACCGCACCACGAAGCAGCGTCGCGAGCAGAACACCTGACGTCGACATGGATCCCGTCGCCCGCCTCACCGCGATCGAGGAGATCCGTCGGCTGAAGGCTGCGTACTTCCGGCTGCTCGACACGAAGCAGTACGACGCATGGGCGGGGCTCTTCACGGAGTTCGCGGTGTTCGACGTGCGCGATGACGCGGAAGAGGCCGGGGTGCACACCGGACGTGCCTCGTGGGTCGCGTTCGTGCGCGCCGGCACGGAGCGCGCCCGCACCGTCCACCACGGCCACACGCCCGAGATCGACCTCATCTCCGAGGATGAGGCGACCGGGATCTGGGCGCTGGATGACGTCCTCGAGATGCCTGACGGGAAGGGCGGCCGGCACGTGATGCAGGGCTCAGGGCACTACCACGAGCGCTACAGGCGCGAGGACGGCCGCTGGCGGATCTCGTCGCTGCGCCTCGAGCGCCTGCGCGTCACGTTCACCCACGAGCCCGCGAAGCGCTGAGGGTCATGCGCCGGCGAGCTCGGCCGGGAGCCAGAACCAACGCAGGTGCTCGAAGTCATCGGTGAGCTCCGGCATGCCCGGGGTCTCGGAGTACGGGTGCTCGTCGAGGGCCGCGATCAGTCGGTCGGCGAGCGTGAGGTAGTCAGCGAGGCGAGTCGCGGGCGCGGTACGGCGGAGATCGGTGAAGGTCATGCGACCGTCGACGTAGGAGATGTCGTCGAGGCTCATCGGTGGGTCGACGAGGCCGCTGGCGTGTGTCCAGAGGCCCGTGGCCGGCTCGAAGCGGTACTGGGGAACCAGACGGTGCCCGTGCGTCGCGACCCACTCCACGGCCGCGAGGATGAAGTCCGCGACGGTGTCGTCGATGAAGTAGTTGAAGTTCACCCGGACCCAGCCGGGCTTGATGCCCTCGCAGCCGGTGGTGATCTCGCGCTCGAACTCGTGGCTCGTCTCGAGGTCGATGCCGAGGAGCCGGTGGCCGTACGGGCCCGCGCACGAGCAGCCACCACGGGACTGGATCCCGAAGACGTCGTTGAGCAGCGCGACGACGAGGTTGTGATGGAGGTAGCGCGTCGAGGACGCGCCGTCCGGTCCGGACGCGCAGTGGCGCACGACGAACGACACGATCGAGAGGCGCTCCGCCGCATGGTTGCCGAGCACCTCGATGCAGTCGTTGGCTGACCAGCGGCTGATCGCGCGCTGGATCAGCGCATGCTCGCGGGCCGCGATCGTCTCGACGCCGACCGCCTCCTTGAGCTGGAACACGAGCCCGCAGCGGATCGCCTCGACGATCGCCGGCGTGCCACCCTCCTCGCGGTGCTCGATGCTCGTCAGGTAGGCGTGATCGACCGGGTTCACGTAGGCGACCGTCCCGCCACCGGGCACGACCGGGACGGTGTTGCTGAAGAGCTCCCGACGGGCGACCAGCACCCCGGGCGTGCCCGGACCGCCGATGAACTTGTGGGGGGAGAGGAAGATCGCGTCGATGTGGTCGTCGGCGTCGTCGCGACGCATCGCGATCTCGACGTAGGGCGCCGCAGCCGCGTAGTCCCAGAAGGCGAGCGCCCCGTGCTGGTGCAGGAGCCGGGAGATGCCGCTCACGTCGGTGGTGATGCCGGTGACGTTCGAGGCGGCGCTGAAGGAGCCGATCTTCAGCGGTCGGTCCGCGTACTCCTCGAGCCGCGCAAGCAGCTGCTCCTGGTCGATGTGGCCGTCCGGATCCTCGGAGATCGTGACGACGTCGCAGATGGACTCCCGCCACGGCACCTCGTTGGAGTGGTGCTCGTACGGGCCGATGAAGACCACGGGGCGCTGGTCGTCGGGGATGTGTGAGGACAGGCCCCAGGACGCGTCGAGGTCCGCAGGGATCCTCAGGTTCAGCGCGCCGATGAGGCGGTCGATCGCGCCGGTCGACCCGGAGCCGCAGAACAGCACGACGTGCTCGTCCGGGTCTGCCCCGACGCACTCGCCGACGATGCGGCGGGCGTCCTCGCGGAATCGCGTGGTCTGCAGGCCGGTGCCGGAGGACTCGGTGTGCGTGTTGGCGTACATCGGGAGCACCTGCGCCCGGATGAAGTCCTCGAGGAAGCTGAGGCTGCGTCCCGATGCGGTGTAATCGGCGTAGGTGACCCGCCTCGGGCCGAACGGTCCGCTGACGACGGTGTCGTCGCCGATCACCGAGTCGCGGATGAGACCGATCAGCTCGTTCGGAGCGGTCACGGTCAGCCCTTGTGGCCCTCGCGGAACACGCGCGTGACCGCTCGTGCAGCCTTGTCGAGCTTGATGTCGCCGGAACCACCACGCGTGAAGCGGAGCTTGCGGGAGAATCGTGAACCCATGCCGTGGACCTCGTCGGCCTCCTCGGGGCTCAGGTCGAGGTCCTCGAGCCCGTCGTCGTGCTGGGAGTTGGTCTCGTTGCTCATCTCATGCTCCTCCGGTCCGGGCCACCACGATAGACCCCGTGCGCACCTCGCCGCTGATGTCAGAGGTCCAGCTGCTGGCTGACGAGGTAGAAGTACAGGCCATGTCGCTCCATGAGCTCGTCGTGCGTTCCGAGCTCGGCGATGCGGCCGGCGTCGAGCACGATGATGCGGTCGGCGTCACGGACCGTCGAGAGCCGGTGCGCGATCACGATGGACGTCCGCCCGGCGAGGATCCTGCCGAGGTTCTGCTGCACCGCCCGCTCGGACTCCGCGTCCAGCGAGCTCGTCGCCTCGTCGAGGAGGATCAGCGCGGGATCGCGGTAGACCGCTCGCGCGATCGAGACCCGCTGTCGCTGTCCTCCGGACAGCTGCACGCCGGTCTCTCCGACCAGCGTCTCGTAGCCGAGCGGCAGCCGGCTGATGAACGCGTGGGCGTTCGCGAGCCTGGCTGCCCGCCGGACGGATCCGGGATCCGGCGCGTCCTCACCGAAGGCGATGTTGTTCGTCAGGGTGTCCGCGAAGAGGAAGCTCTCCTGCAGCACCACACCGATCTGACGTCGGACGGAGGTCAGGTCGAGGGTTGCGAGGTCGAGCCCGTCGAGCTCGATGGACCCTTCGGCCGGGGCGATCAGCCCGGCGATGCACCGCAGCAACGTGGACTTGCCTGACCCGCTCCGTCCGACGATCGCGAGCGTCTCGCCGGCATGGATCTCGAGATCGACACCGTCGAGGATTCGGGGGCTCTCCGGCCCGCCGTACTGGACGGTCACGTCGCGCAGGCGGATCGCACCGGACAGCCGCGGCGCCGGTTGGGCGTGCGCGTGGGTCTCCGGCTCCTCGACGAAGATGTCCTGCAGGCGGGTGAGGATGATCGCCGCGTCCTGGATGTCGTCCCACACGCCGACGAGGTAGTCGATCGGGCTGGTGGCGAGCGCGGCGATCGCGTTGAACGCGACGAACTGGCCGACCGTGAGATCGCCGGTCGTCACCCGCAGCGCACCGACGAACAGGAGCGCACCGAGACCGACGAACTCGATCACGTCGAAGACGACGCCGTGGCGGAGGCTCGACTGCTGGAGCTGGATCCCGCGACGGGCCATCTCCGCGAAGTCGTCGACGAGCTCCTGTCCCAGCGAGCCCTCGGCACCCATCGCCTTCGCGGTCTCGACGGCCTCGATCGCCTCGACCTGCTTCGAGGCGTAGCGACCGGCATGCTCCTCGAGGTTGTCCGCGATCGGACGGATGCGATGTGCGGCGAATCGGATCATCCCGAGGTTCAACGGGATCGTCGATGCCCACACCAGGCTCAGCAGCGGGTCGTATGCGACCAGCAGGACCAGCGAGACCGCGAGCTTCAGCACTGAGGTGACGAAGGTCGCGGCGTGGCTGACGACGAACTCCCGCACCTCCGCGAGGCCCTCGAGCCGTCGCTGCACGTCACCGACCCGACGGGCGTAGAAGTAGCTCATCGGCAGCGAGAACAGCCGCCGCGTCAGGCTCGAGAGCGACTGCTTGTCGAAGTCGTAGGCCAGGTCGGTCAGGACGATCCCCTGGATGAAGCCTGCCGTTGCGATCACGAGCGTGGTCGCTCCGAGTCCGGTCACGATGCCGGCCAGCAGGTCGACGTTTCCGTCGCGCAGGACCCCGTCGACGATGCGCTGGGTGAAGATCGGGAGCAGCAGCGTCATGACGCTGACGACGGTCGAGATCACGATCGCCATGATGATCGCGGGCCGGAGCTCGCGGACATACGGCCGCAGGAACGCGGCTTGCTCTCGAAGGTTCTGTCGCTCGAGCCGCTCGGTGGGAGCGAACGTCGCGGTGTAGCCGGACCAGGACGACATCAGGCGTTCGCGCGTCACCCGCCGTCGCCCGCGGGCCGGATCCGCGATGACCGCGTGGCTGGCGCTGACGTCGAGGAGCACGACCCAGTGGTCGCGATCCCAGTGGATCGCGGCCGGGAGCGAGAGCTCGTCGATCTTGCTGGGGGAGACCTTGGTGGCGCGTGCGTCCAGACCGATGGCCTTGGCTCCGTCGACGATGCCCGCCAGCGTGCTGCCACCCGTGGACGTGTTGCAGACCTGACGCGCGCGGGCCAGCGAGATCCTCGCGCCGTGGTGACGGGCCACCATGACGAGGCTCGCGGCGCCGCAGTCGGCCGCGTCGACCTGGTGGGTGATCTTGAACCGTCGGATCTTCCGCTGACGTCCGGCGGGGCGATCGGCCGCGGGGGATGCCGCGTCCCGGGTGACCGCGGCCGCGGGGTCGGGCGACGTCGACGTCGGGACGAGCTCCTCGTCGAAGCCCGTCGGGACCTGGGCACGCTGCTGGTAGGCGTAGCGCTCGGCGAGGAGCTTGACCTCGCGGGCGAAGGTTGGGTCACGCTCGACGAGGTCGGTGAGGAGCGCCGGGGGGACGGCGAGCAGGCGGCCCTGCGTCAGGGCCGTCACGGTTGCTGCGCGCGGGCTTCCGGTGATGGTCGACTGCTCCCCGAAGATCTCCCCATGCCGTGCGAAGGCAAGGCTGCGATCGTCACGGTGTGCGCGGAACCGCCCCTCGCGGACGACGTACATCGGGCCCGCCGGATCGCCGGCGACGATGACGTCATCACCGGCCGCGACCTCGATGTCCTCGACGCCCTCCAGCAGTCGTCGGAGCGGCGCGCCGCGCAGCGCGGCGAAGCTGGGGAAGCGTCGGAAGAGGACGTCGAGCTGGTTGCGACGGACGTCGAGCCGGAGCGTTGCGCCGATCTCGGGATGCTGACGGACGAGCCCGCGGAGCAGGCCCCCGTCGAGCCGGAGCACGCGCGACGGGACGCTCGTGCGGACCGTGGCGGTACGCACCCCGCCGTCGATCAGCGCGCTCTGGCCGATCAGCTCTCCCGGCTCGACCGTCGCCAGCGCGATCTCCTCCAGATGGTCGTCCTCGGTGATGACGCGTGCCCGTCCTTCCGCGAGGACGTAGACGGCGTCGGCGTTCTCGCCCTGTCGCACGATCACGCTGCCGAACGGGAGGTCGAGGCTCACGAAGCTGCTGCGCACGACGGTGCGCAGCTCGGGCGTGAGGAGCTGCAGGAGCGGCAGGGGGGCGGGGCTCACGAAGCTGCTGCGCACGCGGGTGCGCAGCTCGGGCGTGAGGAGCTGCAGGAGCGGCAGGTCGTCGAGCACGCTGAACGGATCGA
>RCMY010005914.1_pt1 | contig 10311 bp, 11 predicted proteins | sample 2041341 | NCBI WGS metagenome assembly RCMY01 (sample SAMN09708234, study PRJNA481090) | Marine sediment metagenome, whole genome shotgun sequencing project.
GGAGCCGAGAGGCGTGTCTTCGGGAACATCCACGGTGATCCCGCCGAGGGCGTCAATGAGGTCGGCGAAGCCCTGCATGTCGATGAGGACGTAGTACTGCATGGTGAGGCCCGTGACGCCCTCTGCAGCATCCCGCATGGCTTCGATTCCCGGGTTGCTTCCGAGCTTTTCGGCATCCGGATACAGCGACGGGTTTTGCTCAGCTTCCGTGTACAAGTAGCTGATGAGGCAATCGTCGCCGCAGTCGTAACCGTTCGGAAACAGCTCGTACATGGGAGACCCGTCGACAAACGGGATCTGTTCCATATTTCGGGGGATCCCGATAATCACGGTCGCTCCCGTGTTCGCATCGATGCTCGCCACCGAAATGCTGTCTGGCCGCAAGCCCATTCGATCCGGCCCGGCATCCCCGCCAAGCAGCAGGATGTTGTACCTGCCGTCCACGGGAGGCTCAATGTCCCCTCCGTCGAACACGGCTGAGATCGCCGAGCGCGCTGCGCCCACGATCGAGGACCCGTAACCCACAACGCCGCCGCTTGCCACGAGGCCAACGACCGCCACGACGGCGACCGCGACGCGTGAGCGAGGGAAAGCCTTCACAAGCCGAACGAGCCGAAGCGTGTCGAGAGTGAGAACAATCCACAACAGCACGTAACCCACGAGAATCCACTGCACCGCGAACAGAACGATGGGGCTCGCCGCCACCGTATACAAGGCAACGGGCCACAACCACAGCAGCAGGAGGCTGAGCAGGATGGCGCCCCACATGACGAATGTTGCGGCTACTCCCACTTTGCCGAGCTTGCGCTGCCCCGCAAGCAATTGGGCAGAACCGGGCAGAAGAAAGTTGAGGACAACAAGCCACCACGCGCGCCTCGTCATCACCTTCGGCGACGAAGAATCCGGATACCGCACCGGACTCGTGGTACTCACAGCGTGGACTTGAGGGCCGCGCTTTTCGCCTCCACGGAGTCCTCGAGGCTGCGGGCGAAATCGGCGAGCCGCGTGGTCAGTACGAGGTCAGTCGCGGCAAGCATCCGGATGGCGAGGAGTCCGGCGTTGCGCGCGCCGCCAATGGACACGGTGGCGACGGGGACACCTGCGGGCATTTGCACGATCGACAACAGCGAATCGAGCCCGTCGAGTTTCGCGAGCGGCACGGGCACGCCGATGACGGGAAGAGTCGTCACCGAGGCGAGCATTCCTGGAAGGTGCGCAGCACCACCAGCCCCCGCGATAATGCAGCGGATGCCGCGGCCGGCAGCCGCTTTCCCCCACGCGATCATCTTCTCGGGCGTGCGATGCGCCGAAATGATTTCGACTTCCGTGGGCACGCCGAACTCGTCGAGTACCGCGGCCGCATCGCTCATGACCGACCAATCGGAGTCAGAGCCCATGACGACAGCAACAAGTGGTTGCGACATGGGTTCCATGCTAAACGTCACCGGCTCAACACCGCTGCTGCGGCGCGCACATCGTAGGCGACAGTGTCCAGATCGTTTCCGATAGCGCTCACATGCCCGATCTTTCTTCCTGGCCTCGGGGCTTTCTGGTAATTGTGTACTTTCACCATCGGGTAGTCGCTCAACACTCGGTTGTAGCGGTCCGCCATGGTGCCGTCTGCCGGTCCGCCGAGCACGTTTACCATCACCGCCCACTGTGCTGTCGTTCCCGTCGGGCCGAGCGGCAAGTCGAGCACGGCACGCAAGTGCTGCTCGAACTGGCTTGTCGTCGAACCCTCAATGCTCCAGTGACCCGAGTTGTGCGGACGCATGGCGAGTTCATTCACGAGGATGCGGTCATCCGTCGTCTCAAACAGCTCGACAGCCATCACGCCGGTCACGCCGAGTCCCTCGGCAATGGCTATCGCGACATCGGCGGCGACTGTCGCAAGCTTGCCGGCAGACGACGGCGCAGGTGCAATGACTTCAACACACACGCCGTCTTGCTGGATGCTCTCCACGAGCGGCCACGCCGTGATCTCACCGGATGGCCTCCGCGCGACAGACTGTGCAAGTTCTCGGCGAAACGGCACGAACTCTTCCGCGAGGAGAGCACCGCGGTTTCCGTCTTCCGCGAGTGCCGCAAACCAGTCCTGGGCGTCGCGACCTTCGCGCACCACGCGAACCCCTTTGCCGTCGTAGCCGCCTCGCGCCGTTTTGACGACGGCGATTCCGCCATTGTCGGCAAGGAACGCATCAAGTTCCCTCTCATCCTCCACCGCCGCCCAACGCGGCACGGGGATTCCGAGCTCGTCGAGCTTCGCGCGCATGAGGAGTTTGTCTTGTGCGTAAAGCAACGCATCAGGGCCAGGGTGCACGGCGATGCCCGTGTCAACGAGCGCGCGAAGCACGGGCTGCGGCACGTGCTCGTGGTCGAACGTCACAACGTCAACATCCCGGCAGAAGCTCAGAACCTCGTCGACGTCGCGGTAGTCGCCAACGCGCGACGCCGCCATAGCCGCCGACATTCCGTCGCTTTCTGCAAGCACGCGCAAATCGATTCCGAGGTTGATGGCTGCGGGGATCATCATGCGGGCGAGCTGCCCGCCCCCGATGACACCTACTCTCATGAGCGTGCTCCGTTCCGCGTTCCCAGCATCAATAGTAATTTGGGCGGATATGATTCGAACCGTCCTTGTCCATCTTTGCGCATCCGGCATGCGTGCCACGGAGGTCCCGTGAAAGCGCTCATGACCCAGCTCATGCGATTCGGTCTCGTCGGTGGGCTCGGGCTCGTGGTGGATGTCGCCCTCTTCAACGTGTTGCGCATCACCGTGCTCTCCCCTGACGTCCTTCACGAAGGGCCAGTGCTTGCCAAGGTGGCGTCAACATCCGTCGCGATCATCGTGAACTGGATCGGCAACAGGTACTGGACGTTCGCCCCGCACCGCCGGCCGCGCGCAGTTCGCGAGGGGATCGAGTTTGCGCTCGTGAGCGTGGGCGGAATGCTCATCGGACTCGCGTGCTTGTGGGTGTCGCACTACCTTCTTGGGTTTACGTCCCTGCTCGCCGACAACATCTCGTCGAATGTCATCGGACTCGCGCTCGGCACCGTCTTTCGTTTCTGGCTGTACCGGGTGTGGGTATTCAGGCCAAGGTCGACCGCTGTTCAGGACGAAGCTTTAGCGTTCGCCCCAGCTGATCGTCTCGTCGGGGGCACTGGACTCTGACGCTTGCCGTCGTGCCGCGATCGGGTTGATGCTGCGCTCCATGAGGTCGTGGAGGGCACCCTGCACAAGGTCCGCGTTCGGGACATCCCGCAAAACGACGGGGTGTTCGAGGCCCGTGTTGATCTGCACGTCCCTGCTGCCGAACATGCTCTGCAGCGCATTCTTTCGCACGGTGATGTCGTATCCGCGGCTGTGCAGCAACTCCTGGCGCAACCGCACGAAAAAGCCCCGCCGGAGCACGATTCGCCGCGTCGTGATGGTGTACCTGCGGCCAAGCCACGCGAGCAGCGGCAACAGCCAGAGCAGCATCACGATAAGAGCAGCGGTCACCAGAAGAGCGATGTTTTGCCATACTTGCGCGAACTGCCCGTAAAAGTAGGTCGTCGCCCCGATCGTGCCTATCAGCACAATGGTGGGCCAAAACAGCATTCGGCCGTGCGGGCGCAGCGTGGCTACGAGATGTTCAGTCTCTTGCGCTGCACCACTTTGGCCTGTGTTTGGCATTACTCATTCATACCGTAAATGCGTGACATCACCGGCGGCGACAGACTGCACGCTGCCATCTGCGTCCCTGCGAACGCGAAGCCGACCTGCCTCATCGAGGTCAAGAGCCGTGCCGTAGTCCTCAGTGCCATCCGGGAGCAGGAGTCGAATCGGTTTGCCCAGCGTGCTGCACGCAGCGCTTACGGCGTCGCGGATGCCGCGCAGCCCTTCGTGAGAGCCAGCGGCGCTCAGTGCGCTCCATAGCGCCGCGAGCTCCCGCAGAAAATTCGCCAACACGAGATCCGCGAGTTCCTCTGCAGAGCCCGGCGCGCCCTCGAGCATCAGGGAGGTCGCGTGTGGAACAGGCAAAGCGTCGTGCGGGATGGTCAGATTGACGCCGGCACCGACGATCACCGAGCCGCTCGGAGTCAGCTCGCACAGCAATCCGCTCACTTTCTTCTCACCAATGAGCACGTCGTTTGGCCACTTGAGGGAGACGTCACTGCCGGGAAGAATCTCACCGATTGCGCGGGACATGGCAAGCCCTGCGACAAGCGGGATCCAGCCGTAAACGTCGTTGTGCACGTGCGCTTCTTGTGGGTGCAAGAGCACCGAAGCGGCGAGGGAGGTTCCCGGCGGCGCCTCCCACGTGCGCCCCAGCCGTCCGCGTCCTGCCGATTGCGTCGTCGTGACGACGACCGTGAATTCGGGCAGCGATTGGGCGGCCGCCATCGTTGTCAGGTCGTCGTTTGTCGACGTCGTCTCGTCGAGCACGATCATGCGTGCAGCGTTTTTGGCGGCGAAAGCGAAAGTCATGGCTCAAGGTTACGACCGGCACCGGGCATGGACGCACTACCTGAAGAACCGCTAGCCTGTGAGCCATCGGCATTCTCGCGCCAGGCCGAGTACCCCATCCACTACCCCGAGGAGCCTTCCCGTGAGTGCCACAACGGACACCCCAGCAGCGAGCGCATTGAGCATTGAGACAAACGCTCTCAACCCCATCGACGAGAGCGAACGGGGAGGCAGCCCGAGCTCCCTCTTTTGGCCGTGGTTCGCGGCAAACGTTTCGATCTTCGCCGTCAGTTACGGCTCGTTCCTGTTCGGCTTCGGAGTGTCGTTCTGGCAGGCCACGGGCATCGCGATCGTGGGAATCGTCGTCTCGTTCCTGTTCTGCGGATTCATCTCCCTTGCCGGAAAGCGCGGATCCGCCCCCACGCTCACGCTCAGTCGCGCAGCATTCGGAGTGCAGGGCAACAAGTTGCCATCGCTCATTGCGTGGATTATCACGGTCGGTTGGGAAACCGTGCTTGCCACCCTCGCGGTGCTAGCCACGACGACAGTGCTCGGCACGCTCGGCGTCGACACCGGTGTGCCGACAACGATCATCGCGATGGTCGTGATCGTCGCCCTCATTATCGGCGGCGGTATTTTCGGTTTCACGCTCATCATGCGCATGCAGACCGTCATCACGATCATCACTGGCCTCTTGACGATCATCTACATTGCCCTCGTCTTCGACCACATCGATTTCGCCGCGGTCGCTGCCATCCCCGGTGGAGGCATCGAGCAGATCATCGGCGGATTCGTGTTCATGATGACCGGATTCGGGCTCGGCTGGGTTCAGGCCGCCGCGGACTACTCGCGCTACCTCCCCCGCACCGCGTCAAGCAAGGGCGTCGTCGGCTGGACGACGTTCGGCTCCGCTGTTGCCCCCGTCATCCTCGTCGTGTTCGGTCTGCTGCTTGCCGGCTCATCGCCCGCGCTGAGCGACGCGATCGGCAATGACCCGATTGGTGCACTTGCCGCAATCCTTCCCGTGTGGTTCCTCATCCCGTTCGCGATTGTGGCAGTCCTTGGGCTCATCGGCGGCGCCGTGCTCGATATTTACTCCTCGGGTCTCGCGCTTCTGAGCGTGGGCTTCCGGATGCCTCGCTGGGTCGCCGCTCTCATTGACGGCATCCTCATGGTTATCGGCACGATCTACATGGTGTTCTTTGCCGGCGACTTCATCGGCCCGTTCATGGCCTTCCTCATTACGCTCGGTGTCCCCATCGCCGCATGGTGCGGAATCTTCCTCGCCGACATGACGCTGCGCCGCAAGGATTACTCGGATGCTGACCTGTTCGACTCGAAGGGGCGTTACGGCGCCGTGAACTGGGTCGCGATCTCCACCCTCGTCGTGGGAACCGTCCTCGGTTGGGGGCTCGTGTACAACGCCTTCGGCCCCGAATGGGTCAAGTGGCAGGGCTACTTCCTGGACATTTTCCAGCTCGGCGGCCGTGACGGCACGTGGGGTGGAGCCAACCTCGGTGTTCTTGTTGCGCTCGTCGTGGGTTACTTCGGAGTGCTCATCTTCAGCCGTAACCACGTTCGCCGCCAGGAAGAAGAACCCATCGAGGTCTCACGCTCATGACGACCGCAGTTGGCCCCGTCACGGAAGATCTCCCGTGGCTCGCAGTCATCGACATGCAAGTGATTTTCGGCGACAAGGAGAGCGGATGGCGCACTCCCGGTTTCGACGACATCACTCCCGCCGTCAAGCGCCTCATCGACGCGTTCGGCGAGCGCGTCGTGTACACGCGATTCATTGCCCCTGAGAACCCCGAAGGTGCGTGGGTGCCGTACTACGGACTGTGGCCGTTCGCTCTCGATGCTGGGCACCTCAACGACTTGGCGCCCGCGTTCGACGCCGGAGACCACCCGGTCGTCGACCTCCCGACGTTCGGCAAGTGGGGGCCAGAATTCGAAAAAGCCATTGAGGGAAGCCACGAACTCGTCATGGTCGGAGTTTCCACCGACTGCTGCGTGCTGTCCACGGCGCTCGGTGCGGCGGATGCCGGCGTTCACGTGCGCGTCGTGGCGGATGCGTGTGCGGGACTGAGCGAACAGGATCATCAGCGCGCACTGGACACTATGGCGCTGTACGGTCCGCTCATCGAAATCACTTCTGTCGACGAGGTCCTCGAGACGTTGAACTGATCGGGAGCACACGCTCGATGACGGATCACAGAGACCGCGCCACAGCAGCCCTGTATGGCCTCGCCATTGGCGATGCCCTCGGCATGCCCACTCAAATGCGCTCGCCCGCCGAGGTGTTGAGTCAATTTGGTGACCTTTCCGACTTTCAGCCTGCGGCGCCGGATCATCCGATCGCTGCGGGGATGCCTGCGGGATCCGTCACAGACGACACTGAGCAAGCGCTCCTTCTTGCCGACGCGCTCATCCGCGGGAACGGGCGCGTCGACGCGGAAGCATTCGCACGCTCCCTCGTGGCGTGGGAAGCCGACATGGAACAGAGAGGTTCCCTTGACCTCCTCGGTCCGTCCACGAAAGCAGCCGTCGCTTCCGTGATCGCGGGCACCCCCGTCGCAGAATCCGGTCGCCGAGGAACCACGAATGGCGCCGCGATGCGGGTGACACCGGTTGGCATCGTTGCGGAATCCTCCGATCTCACCGCGCTCGTCAATCTCGTCATCGAGGCGAGCGCTCTCACACACAACACGGGGATAGCCATCGCCGGGGCGAGTGCGGTCGCTGCGGCAGTGAGCGCAGGCGTTGACGGCGCGACGCTCGATGACGCCATCGCCCACGGTCTCGCCGCCGCGAGAATGGGCGAAAAGTACGGTTACTGGGTTGCGGGAGCAAGCGTGCCTGCGCGCATCGAACTAGCTCTCAGCCTTGCGGATCCCACCAACCCGATCGAATCTTTGCGACGCATTCGGGATGTCATCGGAACGAGCCTCGCCACGCAAGAGTCCGTGCCCGCGGCATTCGGCATCCTCGCCGTGTTCAAGGGAGCGCCGTGGAGCGTATGCCTCGCGGCGGCAGCTGGAGGCGGCGACAGCGACACGATCGCAGCCATGGCTGGTGCCATCGCGGGTTCCCTCCACGGCATGAGCGGGTTCCCAGCAGAGGCGGTGGAGCGCATTCGCTCCGTCAACGCGCTCGACCTCGAAGGTAAAGCCGATCGGCTTCTGCGCTTGCGCGGTCGGCAGTCGCCATGAAACTCGTGTGCCTCGGCAATACAATCATCGACGTGACGGTTGCCGTCGGGGCCTTCCCCGACCAGGGCGGCGACGTTCTCGCCCGCTCCGGCACGCTGCACGCAGGCGGCGCAGGATTCAACGTCATGAGCGCAGCGAGCCGACTTGGCGTCACGTCCGTGTACGGCGGAATGCACGGCACTGGACCATTCGGTGACCTTGCTCGCGCCGCCATGGGGCGCGAGGGCATCGAACTCGTTCAGCACCCGGATACCGATGGAGACACCGGTTGGGACATTGCGATCACGGATGCCAGCGCCGAGCGAACATTCATCACGGTCGTGGGCGCAGAGGCCCGGCTCACTGCGGATCGGATCGCGCTCGTCACCGCCAATCCCGGAGACACGGTGTACGTTTCCGGCTACGGACTGCTCGCTGAGCCGAATCGCACCGCCATCCTCGATTGGCTCAAGAGAGCACCGGACGGGGTTGTCGTCGTGACGGACCCTGGACCTCTTGTCGCCGACATTCCGGCAGGAACGCGTGGCGACATCCTCGCCCGCACCACCTGGTGGAGCGCCAACGATCGTGAAGCCACGGCCATGACGGGAGAAATCGACCCGATGGCGGCGGCAACTCGCATCGCCCGGAGCGGTTGCGGCGTCGTCGTGCGCCTCGGAGCCTCAGGCTGCCTTGTGGCAGCACCCGGCAAGGAAACGCAGTTAGCCCCCGGCGTTGCCGTGGACGCTCTCGACACCAACGGGGCGGGTGATGCGCACGTCGGCGCCTTCATCGCCTCTCTGCTGGATGGCCGTGATCCGCTTGCTTCCGCGCGCCGAGCCAACGCGGCCGCTGCGTACTCCGTCACTCGTGCAGGACCGGCTACCGCCCCCACCTCGCTCGAGCTTGAACAGTTCCTTGGGCGCGAACGGTAAAGTGACTTCCGTGACTGATGAGAAGAACACTGCAGACCTCCTGACGACGGCTGGGCGACTTGCTGACCTCAAGCACCGCTATCACGAGGCCGTCACGGCCAGCGGTGAAGCGGCCATCGAGAAGCAACACAAGCGCGGCAAGAAGACCGCACGCGAGCGCATAGACCAGCTGCTCGACCACGGATCGTTCGTCGAACTCGACGAGTTTGTGCGCCACCGCACCCACGCCTTCGGGATGGACGCGGCGAGACCCTATGGCGACTCCGTTGTCACCGGCATCGGCACCATTCATGGCCGTCAGGTTGCCGTCTACGCTCAAGACTTCACCATTTTCGGTGGTTCCCTCGGTGAAGTTGCCGGAGAAAAGATCATCAAAGTGATGGAGCACGCCATGAAAGTGGGCGTTCCGATCATCGGGATGCTCGACTCGGGCGGCGCGCGCATCCAGGAAGGAGTCGTTGCTCTCGGAAAGTACGGCGAGATCTTCCGACTCAACACCAGGGCATCCGGAGTCATCCCGCAGATTTCCATCATCATGGGGCCTGCAGCCGGCGGTGCCGTCTACTCTCCAGCCCTCACCGACTTCGTCATCATGGTCGACAAGACGAGCCAAATGTTCGTCACGGGCCCCGACGTCATCAAGACCGTCACGGGCGAAGACGTGGGCATGGAGGAGCTGGGTGGAGCCCTCACCCACAACCAGAAGTCGGGAGTCGCCCACTACCTTGCGAGCGACGAGGACGACGCCCTCGATTACGCGCGCACGCTTCTGTCGTACCTACCGGACAACAACCTCGCCGATCATCCGGTCTACGAAAGCGACGTCGAACTCGAAGTTTCGGACGAAGACCGCAAACTGAACACTCTCATCCCGGACTCCCCCAACCAGCCCTACGACGTGAAAACGGTCATCGAGCACATCGTTGATCACGGAGATTTTTTGGAGACGCAGCCGCTCTTCGCCCCCAACATCGTCGTCGGCTTCGGACGCGTCGAAGGCCGTGCTGTGGGCATCGTCGCGAACCAGCCGAACGCCATGGCCGGCACGCTCAACATTGAAGCCGGAGAAAAGGCGAGCCGCTTCGTTCGCTTTTGCGACGCATTCTCGATCCCGATCCTTACGCTCGTGGATGTGCCCGGATACCTTCCAGGCACCGACCAGGAGTGGACGGGCGTCATTCGCCGCGGAGCTAAACTGCTCTACGCGTACGCGGAGGCCACCGTTCCGCTCGTCACCGTCATCACGCGCAAAGCCTACGGCGGCGCCTACATTGTCATGGGCTCCAAGCAACTCGGTGCAGACCTCAACTATGCGTGGCCCACCGCCGAGATTGCGGTCATGGGCGGCCAGGGCGCCGTGAACATCCTCTACCGAGGAGAAATCAAAGAGGCAGAAGCCAACGGCGAGGATGTCGCAGCAGTGCGCACGCGGCTCGCCAACGAGTACACGTACAACGTCGCGAGCCCGTTCCTCGCAGCAGAACGCGGTGAACTGGACGGCATCATCGAGCCAGCCGCGACTCGCGTTGCCGTCATCAAGGCGCTGAGGGCCCTGCGCACGAAACGCGCGAGCCTGCCGCCGAAAAAGCACGGGAACATTCCGCTGTGACGCACGATCAGGAAATCCGCGTCGTCCGCGGAAACCCCACGCCCATTGAACTCGCTGCCGTCGTCTCCGTGCTCGAAGCGATGGCTGCGGAAGCGGAGGGAACGCGCGCGCACGTCGCAGAAAAAG
>RCMY010005916.1_pt1 | contig 10309 bp, 8 predicted proteins | sample 2041341 | NCBI WGS metagenome assembly RCMY01 (sample SAMN09708234, study PRJNA481090) | Marine sediment metagenome, whole genome shotgun sequencing project.
TGGCTATGTGATCGCAGGGGAACCTCTCGAGGAGAGCCTCACGGCATTAACCAACACCGACGACGTGACTCCGATGGGATTGGCCTTCCTCAGCGTGAGCCTGGCCGCGGCCATCCCGATCGTGTGGTTGCTCCAGCGCACGCTGCACCGCCTCCGGCCCGGCTGGGCCGCCTCGGTCTTCCCCAGGATCCGGTGGGGCTGGTTCGCGGTGTGCCTGGGGCTCGCCGTGGTCGCGTTGATCGCCACAGTGGCGATCTCGGCGGTGCTACCCAGCGGGGGAGGAGTTCAGCCCTCCGGCGAGGTGAACGACTTCACCTCAATGACCCGGGACTTCCTGATCGTCATCGTGTTGCTCGTGCCGCTCCAGGCGGCGGGTGAGGAGTACGCCTTCCGGGGCTACCTCACCCAGTCCCTCGGAGGTCTCTTCTCCTCGCCGCGAATCTCGCTGGCCGTTGCTCTGGCGGTGCCCTCGCTCCTCTTCGCCCTGGCCCACGGCGCTCAAGATGCCCCGATCTTCATCGACCGCTTCGCTTTCGGGCTCTCTGCGGGGATTCTGGTGATCCTGACCGGTGGCCTGGAAGCGGGCATCGCGATGCACGTGCTGAACAACTGGCTGGCTTTCGCCTACGCCCTGGCCTTCAGCGACATCGGTTCCTCCCTGAATCCCACCGGCGGCACCTGGTGGAGCATCCCCGCAACCCTGACGCAGTCCCTGGTCTTCCTCGGTCTGTGCGTCTGGATGGCCCGCAGAATGGGCATCGCCACGCGGACAACTGCTCCGCCTGGGGAGGCCGTTTTGGTGGCCCCGGGGACCCGCGTGTAAGGTTCCCGACGGCTTGGTCCACGGTCTGAAAAGCTCCGTAGTCCAGTAAGTCAGTGGGATATGGTGTAATTGGCAGCACGACTGGTTCTGGTCCAGTTAGTCAAGGTTCGAGTCCTTGTATCCCAGCGAGTTCGGTACGATTTTGTACCGATGCTCAACCGCGATAATGTTCGCGAGTTGTCTGGCAGCAGACGACACTAGTGAGAGTTCCACCTGAGTACTAGGGCCCCCGTTGTGTAGCGGCCTAGCACACCGCCCTCTCACGGCGGCAGCGCCGGTTCGAATCCGGTCGGGGGTACAGATCCGACAAGGGGTCCTGATCTGCGGAAACGCGGGACAGGGCCTCTTCGGCTTTTTCGGCCGCGGAGGGCTCGGGCGACAACGGGCAACAGCAGGAAGAGCCCCACGCGCTTCCCTACGCTCCTGAGCGGCCCTACGAGCGGCGTCAAGCCCTGTGCGCTTCAGGGACCGGGCCGCGAATTGCGCGGCGCGGTTGTGGCGGTCAGCGGCCGAGTTGGGTGAAAGCTGGCGTGCCGAACTGGTTGCTGTAGGCGTGGATCGCGGGCGTGCCGCCCAGGTGCATGAGGAGGATTCTGGCGGCGCTATCGAATCGGCCGCTGCGGATGAGTTGGTCGAGCCCGCGCAGCGCTTTTCCCTCGTAGACGGGATCGGCGACGATGCCTTCGGTGCTGGCGAGCTGGCGGATGAGGTCGAGGGTTTTGGGTTCGGCCTTGCCGTAGTCGCTCTGGTCGGCCGAGATGATCTCGACGTCGTCTTGGCTCACTCGGGCCGCGGAGCCGAGTTCGACGAGTGTGTTGTTTGCAAGTTCAAGCACCCGTGTCCGTTTGATGTCGGTTTCGTGGTCGTCGGCCACACCGATGATCGAGACGGACTCGCCCAAGTAGGCGAACCCCGCGAGCAGTCCGGCTTGGGTGCTGCTGCTGCCTGTGCAGTGAACGATGTGGTCGAAGCGGAGCCCCGATTCCGCGACGTACTGAACGATCTCAGCGGCGCACTTCATGTATCCCAGGCTTCCCAGAGGGTGCTCGGATGCGCCGCCGGGGATGAGGTAGGGCTTGTGGCCCTCGTTGCGCAGCTGTTCGACGAAGTCGGTCAGTGGGCTCTGATCCTCGATGGGCCGTGGGGTCTCGTCGAGGTAGAGGTCGGCGCCCATCAGGCTGCTGAGGAGGATGTTCCCTGTTTGTCGGTACGACGGTCCGGCGTCCTCGGCCCATCCAAAGTGCAGTAGTGCGCACTTCAGGTTGTGCCGGGCGGCGGCCGCGGCGGTCTGGCGAGTGTGGTTGGACTGGATCGCGCCGGCGGTGACAAGCATGTCGGCGCCTTTGGCGATCGCGTCGCCGACGAGGTACTCGAGCTTGCGGGTCTTGTTCCCACCGCCTTCGAGTCCGGTGAGGTCGTCGCGCTTGATCCATAGTTCGGGGCCATCCAGGGCTCGCCGGAAGTTGTCGAGTCGATGGATGGGTGTCGGTAGCAAAGCGAGCGGCGCGTGAGGCCGCTGGCGCAGCTGGGTGCGGAGTTCCTCGATCTTGCTTGACGTCATGTCTAAAACTCGATTCTCGTCATCGTAGGAGGCTTGCGATGGCTAGGTCTTCGATCCCGAGACCGGTGGATCGGAAGAACCGTGTTCGGCTGAAGTCGGGGGTGTATCCACCGATGAGCTCACTGAGGTCGGCCTTGATTCCGGCGGCGCTCCACCCGTCCTCGGCGGCAAGGATCATCTCGCCGGCCGTGACAGGAGCAGTTGCCCGGTAGTCGCAGTAGACATCGAGGTGAGGAAGTGCGCTGGGTGCGATCTCGTGTGCGTTGACGGAGTTGGTGCTGATCGAGGTGACGAGCGCTCCGTCCTTGACGTCGGCGAGGTCGATGACCGGCTGACCCGAAGACGTACACAGCAGGACCACGTCAGCACCGGCGACGGCGTCGCGGGCCGAGGGTGCGATGCGGGCGTTCGACGCGACCCCGGCAAGCTCGCTGCGCCGGGCCGAGTGGGACTCGCACGCATCGTCAACCAGCGACGGGCTGTAGACCGTCACCTCGCTCCAGTCGTGTCCGCCGGAAACGAAACGAATGTGCTCAACCGCCACGTTCCCTGCGCCGATCACCGCGAGCGTGCTCGCTTCGGGTGCAGCGAGCAGGTCCACCGCGAGCGCAGTGGTCGCAGCGGTGCGTGCCGTGGTGAGAGCTAGCGAATCGACCAGGAGTACCGGTTCGCCGGTGCTCGCCGAGAGCAGCAGCGTGTAGGCCGTGACCGGGGACAGCCCAGCATCCGTGCGCCGGACGATGTAGGGCGAAACCTTCACGCCCACGAGATCCAGGTCGTGGAGCACGCCAGGGTAGAAGATGCAGTCGCCGCCGTTGTTAGGAAACGCGGTGACCGTCTGATCGGGTTGCACCGTCGTGCCCGTCGAGAGCCCAGCGAAAGCCGACCGGAGCGCGCCCTTCACCGCAGCGGGGTCCAGAACCGCTAGCGCCTCGCGTGCGCTCATCGTTCGTACGTCTAAGGTCATGATTCCCTCCGGGGTTGTGCTCGGTGCACGTCGTGCGCACTATACTGCTCATCATGGTTGGTTTGGCAAGGGGAGAAGTCGTGCCGGAATCTGGTGCCACCGTGCCTGAGTGGATCTCGTCGGTCGGCCGACGGATCCGGACCCGTCGCCAGCAGCAAGGCTGGACGGTGCAGCAACTGGCCGACAGGGCGCACGTCAGCCGACGAATGCTCACCCAGATCGAACTCGGCCAGGCCAATCCGAGCCTGACCACCGTGGACCGGATCGCCACTGCCCTGGGCACGGACTTCCCCGGTCTTGCGCTGATGACGTCACCGAACGATCCAAAACACGCGACCATTACGGAACCGGCGAGCGTCTGGCAAGATCCCCACGGCAGCGAAGCGGTTCTGCTCGGCGCCACGACATCACGTCCACGAACCGAACTCTGGCGATGGGCTCTAGCTCCCGGTCAAAGCTACGAATCCGCGGCCGACGCGGACCCAACTGAGGCGGTCATCCACGTCCTCACCGGGCTCCTCACCATTAGCGATGCCGACAGCACCGTCGTCGTACCCGCAGGAGCAAGTGCAACGTTCACCACCGACGGTGCCTACGCCTACACCAACGACCGGGATGCGAAGGTGACTTTCGTTCGACTCTTCCGTTCCCTATGACCCCCGCTGTGCGAGCGAGCAGCACGCACTCGCCGCTCAGCACGTACATAGAGGAAGCCGCTGATGCTCGATTGCCGCACACCGCTGAGCCGGGACAGGCCGGGCCACGTTCTGGGGCAAGCCCCTCAGGTGCACAACCCGGCCGCACGACGCGCTGCGGCCTGATCCAGCTCTTTCTGCGACAACTCGGGTTCCGTGGAGGGAGAGACTGACGCGCTGGGTGCGGACGGCGATGGATTCTCCGTGGCTTCGGGATTCTGTGATTCGCCGCCGACCGGGTTCTCGGCGGAGATGCTCTGGTCCGCAAAGTTCGCGCCCAACGGGAGGTCGTTGCGGATGCGACGCCACAGGTCCTTGGCTTCGTCGGTGATCTCGAGACGTCCTGGTTGGACGGTCGAGTCCACAACCGGGACCGTGACGAAGCGGATCTTCGACAACCCGGTGTTCTGGAACTGCGAGGCGAGGTCAGCCAACGCCGGGATCGAATCAATGTCCTCGTCGACGCTGATCGAGGTGGTCACCGCCTCGAGAAACGAGAAGACCTTAGTCGGCTGGGACAGGGTCTGCGCGGAGAGGACCTTGTTGATCATCGAGGCCATGAAGGCCTGCTGACGACGCATCCGACCGATGTCCCCGGTGACGGAGAGTTGGTAGCGCTCACGCACGTAATCAAGGGCCTGATCACCCTGCAGAACCTGCGTGCCGGCGTCGAGGAAGATGTCGCGCTCGGGATCGTTGACCTCCTCGGGAATGCAGACCTCCACCCCGTCGACGGCGTCGACCATGTCCTTGAAGCCGTTGAAGTCCAAGGTGATGAAGTGGTCGATGTAGACATTGGTGATCGCCTCCACCGTCTGCACGGTGCACAGTTGACCGCCGACCGAGAAAGCTGAGTTGAACATCGCCATCGACTCACCAGGAATAGTCTCGCCATCGATCAGACAGTCCGGACGGTCGACGAGCGCGTCACGCGGAAGGCTGATGCCGTAGGCCTCGTCCCGCGTGGCGGAGACGTGCACCAGGATCGTGGTGTCGGACCGTTCGCCACCCCCGGTGAGGCCGTCGATGTTGTTGCCGTCACCGTCGCGGGAGTCCGAGCCCATGATGAGGAGATTGAGAGGTTCCATCGGGCCGGTGGTCTGAGGCTTTGTAGAGACCATGTGCTCGATGGAGGCCCCCGCCTCGATGTTCCCGTCGAGGCGGTTGTAGCCGAGGTAGACCGCCAAGCCGGTGACCAGCGCCAACACCAGTTGGGTGCTCAGAATGATCTTGAGAACGGTACGTCGGTGCCGCGGCTCCAGGGAGTCATCGGTCGGCACGGCGGGCGCTGTGGGCAGCGCGAGGTCTTCAGGCACGTTCACATCATCACAAACACCCGGTTGGCCCGTGCGGTTTCCACAGCATCGAGCGGTGACCGGACTCGTGACGGCCGTGTCCGATTCCCGCTGGTCCAAGCGGGATCCGTCGGTCAGACTGGAGACATGCCCAGCGCGGAGATCCTCGACCCGGAGTCACGCTACCGCGCGGTGAAATCCCGGGACCGCCGCTTCGATGGATTCTTCTACTTCGGCGTACGCACCACCGGGATCTACTGCAGGCCCTCCTGCCCGGCACGGACGCCCACCTTCGAGCACGTCGAGTTCCACCCGACGCCGGCCTCGGCGCAGGCCGGAGGCTTCCGCGCCTGCAAGCGGTGCCTGCCGGACGCGACGCCGGGTAGCCCGGCTTGGGATGTGGCCGCCACCGCGGCCGGTCGGGCCATGCGACTGATCGCCGATGGCATCGTCGATCGCGAAGGCGTCGAGGGTCTGGCCGCCCGAGTCGGCTACACCCCCAGACACCTCTCCCGCCTACTCACCCATGAGTTGGGGGCCGGGCCCCTGGCTCTGGCGCGGGCCCAGCGCGCTCAGACCGCACGCGTCCTGCTGGAGACCTCGGATTTGTCCTGCACCGATGTGGCCTTCGCCGCCGGATTCTCGAGCGTCCGTCAGTTCAACGCGACGGTCCAAGAGGTGTACGCCGCGAATCCCTCCACCCTGCGTGGGCGTCGCGTCGGGCAGGGTTTACCCGGCGTCGTACGCGTGCGCTTGGCGGTGCGGAGCCCGTTCGCCGGCGCGGCGTTGCTTGATTTCCTGGCCGCTCATTTGGTCGCCGGGATCGAGGACTCCGGACCCGGGTGGTACGCCCGCACCCTGTCGTTGCCGCACGGCAGCGGCATCATGCGTCTGGAGATCCCCGATGCCCCTGAGCCGGGGCGGACCGTCTTTGTCGCGGCGACCTTCACCCTGGACGATTTACGCGACACCACGGCCGCGACCCAGAGAGCGCGCCGGATGCTGGATGCTGATTGCGACCCCGTCGCGGTGCTCGACAGTTTCAGCGGGGACCCGGTGCTGGGGCCACTGGCCCGGCGTACCCCCGGTCTCCGGGTCCCTGGACACGTCGACGGGGTCGAGCTGGCTGTTCGGGCTGTGGTGGGGCAACAGGTCAGCCTGGCTGCGGCTCACACCGTCCTGGGTCGACTCGTGGCTGCCCACGGTCGACCGCTCGCCGAGCCTGTCGGGGCTTTGGCTCATCTCTTTCCCACGGCTGACGCGCTGGCCTCGGTCGATCCGGAGACCCTGCCGATGCCGCGTGCCCGAGGGCGGGCCCTGGTGGGCCTGTGCGCGGCGCTTGCGTCCGGCGAGGTTGCTCTGGACCGCGGAGCCGATCGGGACGGCGTACGGGCCGCATTGCTGGCTCTCAAAGGCATCGGCCCCTGGACCGCCGACTACATCGCGATGCGGGCCCTGGCCCACCCCGACGTTTTCCTGCCCACCGATATCGGAGTCCGCGACGCGCTGCGGGGGCTGGGCATCGACCCCATCGGTGGCAGTCCGGAGCATCGCCCTGCGGCCCTGGCCGAACGATGGCGCCCCTGGCGCTCCTACGCGCTGATGCACCTGTGGCGGACGGTCATCCCGACCTCTGCCTGCACCGCCCCTGTATCCGAGGAGATCTGAGATGTGGACCGTCGTGGAGTCATCGATCGGGCAGTTACGCATCGTCGAGCGGGACGGTGCGATCACCGCGATCGAGTTCTCGCCCTTCGTTGATACCGGACGCCCTCGAGGTGAGCGCAGCGACAGTGCCGCCGTTCTGGTGGAGGCCGCCCGGCAACTGGGGGAGTACTTCGCCGGGGAGCGCCGTGACTTCGAATTGCCCCTGGCTCCTAGGGGCAGCGAGTTCCAGCAGACGGTGTGGGAGCAACTCGAGAAGATCCCGTACGGCGAGACCGCGTCGTACGGCGAGATCGCGAAGCGGCTGGGACGCACCAATGCGGCTTCTCGTGCCGTTGGCTTGGCGAACGGATCGAATCCGATCTCGGTCGTGATTCCTTGTCACCGGGTGATCGGGGCCAACGGCAACCTGACGGGGTACGCCGGTGGCCTCACCCGCAAGCAAACCCTGCTCAGCCTCGAACAGGACGTCCTCTTTTAACGCTCGCGGGACCTATTCGGCAGCGGCGCGGCGCAAGGACTCGGAGAGGCGCTCGGCGGCAGCGAGTACGGCGGGGGCGTGCATCCGTCCCGGCTGGCGCGACAGGCGCTCGAGGGGGCCCGACACCGAAACCGCGGCGATGATCTTGCCGCCGGGGGAGCGGACCGGAGCGGAGACCGAGGCGACGCCCTGCTCGCGCTCACCGACGGACTGTGCCCAACCACGGCGACGAATCCCCGAAAGTGCCGCAGCGGAGAAGGCGGCGTTCTGGAGCCCACGGTGCATCCGCTCGGGGTCCTCCCAAGCGAGCAGCACCTGGGCGGCTGAGCCAGCACGCATGGTCAGTTGATGTCCGACGGGGATGGTGTCGCGCAGTCCAGAGGGGCGCTCGGCGGCGGCGACACAGACCCGGTGCTCACCCTGGCGGCGCCACAACTGTGCCGATTCACCCGTGATGTCACGCAGGCGAGCCAACACCGGGCCCGCGGTCGCCAGCAGACGGTCCTCGCCAGCGGCGGCGGAGAGTTCAGCCAGCCGTGGTCCGAGAACGAAGCGGCCCTGCATGTCGCGGGCCACCAGGCGGTGGTGTTCGAGTGCCACCGCCAGTCGGTGGGCCGTGGGTCGGGCGAGCCCGGTTCCGGCCACGAGGCCAGCGAGGGTGGCCGGTCCCGATTCGAGGGCTGTGAGCACGAGGGCTGCCTTGTCGAGAACACCGACGCCGCTGGAGTTGTCCATATGGCAATACTGCCGTCTCAAGATCTGGATAGCAAGGCGAGCGACGAACGTCACCCTTGCTGGGAATCATGGGCTAGTCAACCGATCCCGTCTCGAATGCCGGGATCCGAGTCTCAGATCATGGGACGAGCGGGTTACTCTTGATCCACACCAGAGCATCAGTCTGAACGAGGAGTGAACCCATGGGCAGAACCCTGTCAGAGAAGGTGTGGGACGAGCACGTGGTGCGATCCGCCACGGGAGAACCCGACCTACTCTTCATCGACCTGCACCTCATCCACGAGGTGACGAGTCCCCAGGCCTTCGACGGCCTTCGACTCGCAGGACGGACGGTACGCCGCCCCGACCTGACCTTGGCCACCGAGGACCACAACGTCCCGACGGTGGACTGGGACAAGCCCATCGCGGATCCCGTGTCCAAGACCCAGGTCGACACGCTGCGCAAGAACGCGGTCGACTTCGGCGTCCGTCTGCACTCCCTCGGTGACATCGAGCAGGGCATCGTGCACGTGGTCGGACCGCAACTCGGACTGACTCAGCCGGGCATGACCATCGTCTGCGGCGACTCCCACACCAGCACGCACGGAGCCTTCGGGGCGATCGCTTTCGGCATCGGCACCTCCGAGGTCGAGCACGTGCTCGCCACCCAGACCCTGATGCAGGCCAAGCCCAAGACCATGGCTGTCACCATCAACGGGAGCCTCCCACCGGGCGTGACCGCCAAGGACATGGTGCTCTCGCTCATCACCCACACCGGCACCGGCGGTGGGCAGGGCTACATCGTCGAGTACCGCGGCCAGGCCATCGAGGAGCTCTCCATGGAGGGCCGGATGACGGTCTGCAACATGAGCATCGAGTGGGGTGCCAAGGCCGGCATGATCGCTCCTGACCAGACCACCTTCGATTACATCGAGGGCCGTCCCGAGGCGCCGAAGGGTGCCGACTGGGACACCGCGGTCGCTCACTGGAAGTCCCTGGTCACCGACGACGACGCTGTCTTCGACGAGGAGATCGTCCTGGACGCCTCCGAGATGACCCCCTTCGTCACCTGGGGCACCAACCCGGGGCAGGGCGTCGCACTGGGCGGCAAGGTGCCGCACCCGGAGGACTTCTCGGAGCCCTCCGACCAGGTGGCTGCCGAAAAGGCGCTCGAGTACATGCAGCTCAAGGCCGGCACCCCCATGCGGGAGGTCAAGGTCGACACCGTCTTCGTCGGCTCCTGCACCAACGGCCGGATCGAGGACCTCCGCCTCGCGGCCGAGATCATCGAGGGACACACCGTCGACCCCGACACGCGCCTGCTCGTCGTCCCCGGCTCATTCCGGGTCCGCCTCCAAGCGGAGGAGGAGGGTCTGGACAAGATCTTCCTCGCTGCCGGAGCCGAGTGGCGCGGCGCTGGATGCTCGATGTGTTTGGGCATGAACCCCGACACCCTGGCTCCCGGCGAGCGCAGCGCCTCGACCTCTAACCGCAACTTCGAGGGCCGTCAGGGCAAGGGCGGGCTGACCCACCTGGTCTCCATCCCCGTCGCTGCTGCCACCGCCGTTCGCGGCACGCTCTCCTCGCCCTCCGACCTGCCCGCCCTCTCGACTGCCGAGGAGCACTGACATGGACGCCTTCACCAGCCACACGGGCATCGGCGTACCGCTGCGACGCAGCAACGTCGACACCGACCAGATCATCCCCGCGGTCTACCTCAAGCGGGTCACCCGCGACGGGTTCGAGGACGGGTTGTTCTCCGCCTGGCGCAACGACCCCGACTTCGTGCTCAACAACCCGGTGTACGCCGCGGGCTCGGTCCTGGTGGCCGGCCCCGACTTCGGCACCGGTTCCTCGCGTGAGCACGCCGTGTGGGCCTTGCAGAACTACGGGTTCCGCGCGGTCATCTCATCCAGGTTCGCCGACATCTTCCGCGGCAACTCGGGCAAGGCCGGGCTGCTCGCGGCTCAGGTCGACGAGAAGGTCGTCCAGCGTCTGTGGGATCTGATCGAGCAGAACCCGGGTGCCGAGATCACTGTCGACCTCGAGTCACGCACCGTCCGCGCAGGCGAAGGTGCCGACGCGATCGATGACGCCTTTGACATCGA
>RCMY010005917.1_pt1 | contig 10308 bp, 13 predicted proteins | sample 2041341 | NCBI WGS metagenome assembly RCMY01 (sample SAMN09708234, study PRJNA481090) | Marine sediment metagenome, whole genome shotgun sequencing project.
TTGGAAGATGGTAGCGTTGTCTTTGACCGCTTTGACTATCACCGTCGGGCCGTTGAATCTGAGAATGAAGCATTCTTCCTCAGAATCTTGCAGCCGGGTGACTATCGTTATGAAGGCGCCGACATTGGTATCCTTGTCACCAGAGGGCGTTCGATGACCAAGAGCTTCCAGCTTAATGAGCGTGCGAAAAAGTGGATCCACGGGATCAAGCAAACCGTCGCCGGACAACCCTTGCCGGTTGCAAATGCGGGCCCTGCTTTGGCGGATCCTGCTTTTAAGATCATGTAATGCTCTGGCGATCACTACAGGAAGCTTTGCCCGGCCCGAAATGGGCCGGGTTGTTCGCCGAGTATTGGCCGGACTACCGACGTTGGTGGCTCAAAGAGGGCGACGCAGCGCGGGCAAGCTATCTTGAAAGCCGACGCGCGCTGAAGGTTCATATGCCGGAGATCCTGCCGCTTTATGATGAATTGTGCGAATTGGCTGGCGGGGGCGATCAAGCGGCGCGTTTCCTGAGCTTATATTGCCCGCCTCCTTATCTCAGCGGTTGCTCTCAGGCCATTTGGCCCGGTGAAGAGCCCGTTCTGGTGCGCAACTACGACTACAACCCGAATGCTTTTGATAGCCTGATTTTGCACACCAGTTGGCAAGGTCGGCAGATCATCGGCACCTCTGACGGGCTGTGGGGTCTTGTCGATGGGATGAATGACGCAGGCCTTGCAATATCGTTGACGTTTGGCGGACGGCGCGTTGTTGGCAACGGTTTCGGGGTGCCGCTGATCCTGCGCTATGTCCTGCAAACTTGCACCACGGCAAAAGAGGCGGAGGCGGTTCTGAGCCGCGTGCCGACCCACATGAGTTACAATGTGACCGTACTTGATGCTGAGCGGCGTTACTTCACCGCAATGATGGCGCCTGACCGACCGACGGTCATCACACATGCCGCCGTCGCCACAAACCACCAGGAAAGCATCGAGTGGATCAGCCATGCGCGCTTTACTGCAACCGTCGAGCGTGAACGCTTTTTGCTGCAAAGACTGACGCTGCACCGCGACACTGAAGAGAAATTCATAGGGGCTTTCTTGCGGCCACCTTTGTATTCGACCGCGTTCGATGCTGGTTTCGGCACGCTATATACTGCCGTTTATCGACCTAGGCTGGGACAAATGGAAACCCGCTGGCCCGGCACGATTTGGTCGCAGAGCTTTGCCGATTTTCAAGAAGGCGGTCGCCGCGTGCAGATACCGGGCGCTGCATAACCGGTTGCGGGGACGCGCATTGGACAAGAACGTGCCAAGGCACAAATTTCGGTATCCGTGTAGGCTTCAAAATGTGCAGAACTTCGCGCCAAAGTCCGCTCTGCGGGCCAAGTTGGTGCTCGCCTTAATGCACCCAACCGTTGCTTTCGACGTTGACTGCCTAAACCCACCAATGTCGCCGGTGACAGAGGGTTTGAACTCGGCCTTGGTTGGCAACAAAGGATTTCACTTCGCACGCGACCTAACACCTTTCGCGATGGGAAAATGAAACACCACTTGACGCGATACAGTTTGGTTACATATAAAGAAGTACCAAAAGGTATCGCAAAAGGAAATCGAGATGAAACAGCTTATCACGGCTTCGGTTATCGTAACGCTCTTAACGCCAATACCTGCAAGCGCCGAGAAGATTACACTGTTAGATTCAAACGACTTCGTATGGGAGACAACGCCTGAAGGTGTCGCGTTTTCTGCTCTGCAAGGGGATCGGTTCGCTGAGCCTTATCAGGCCCTGGTCAGACTGCCTGCTGGAACAGTAAGCCCACCACATGTGAAGTCAGCAAATATGTTTGGAGTCATGCTGCAGGGTGAAATGGTCCACTACGCGAGCGGCGAAAACCAAGAAACTGCCCGAAAAATCGGGCCGGGTTCGTTCTATAGCATTTCTAGCGGCACAGCGCATATTTCCGCCTGTGTTTCAGACGTGCCTTGCGTTGCATACCTGTATCAAGACGGGGCATTTGATTTTCTGCCGGTGCAACAATGAACGGAAATCAGCAGATGGGGTTTCGAGCCCTGGCCGACCCCACACGTCGAAGCATTCTCCAGTTGTTGGCAAACGACGACATGACGATTGCCGAAGTGGCCGAAAACTTCCAGATGACCCGCGCGGCGGTGAAAAAGCATCTCACGATATTGAATGAAGGCAATCTCATTTCGGTCCAAGTCGACGGCAGATCTCGGCGGAACTCGTTGAATGCAGATGGCCTGAAACAGGTATTCGATTGGTTTGGATACTTCGATGCCTTCTGGGATAGCCGCCTCAACACACTCAAATCCGAAATTGAAAAGGACATCCAATGACCGACACCATCCTGCGAAAATCAATCTATCTCAAAGCGACCCCCGCTCAGGTGTGGGCCTATCTGACGGACCCTGCCAAACTGGCGATATGGTTTCACAAACCCAAAACTGCTTTGGTTGAAGGTGACTACGAAATGTTTGGCACCGAGAGCGGCGACAAACTTATGTGGGGTAAGGTACTGGTTGCAGAGCCTTTTTCCCGTCTGGAATACACTTTTACTATCACGCCGATGGGCGATCAGACGAGTACTGTAAAATGGAGTCTAAAGGAAGTGCCCGGCGGAACAAGTCTGTCATTGCGTCACGAGGGCCTGCCACAAGGGGCAGAAGCGTTTGGTCTTACTCTCGCACTCGACAAGGGATGGGATGACCATCTAACCCGGATGCGCGCGTCCGCTCACGGTGATTAGAATATGATTTTGCCGGCCTCGATTTCTCTGTGTTCGAGGTCGGTTACGGACCGTATGAACAGTCATAGTTGCACAGACTGACTTTGGTTTCATCGCGGAAAGTCATCGAAAAAAGCGCGCTTTTTCCATTCTCTGCGGAACGCACCAATGCCTGCTGAGTCGGACGAAGCCGACATTCAACCTAGTAAGTTTTGGTTGTCGGCTGATCTAACCAGCGGACACTTCAACCCTTAATCTGCTACTTGCATTCTCCTATTGATCCCTCTCAACATATCCGCCCATCGATCCAAATTGCGCCGGTAAAATCGGTGCGGATCATCTTAGCATCTGTCAGGATAGCACCAGTTAGATTAGCGTTGCTCAAATTCGCCTTGACGAGATTTGCGCCACTTAAGTCAGCACCAGCCAGGTTGGCGTTGCTGGCATTGACGCCCTGAAGATATGAACGAGTTAAGTTTGTGTTGGCAAGATCGGCGTTGGTCAAGACGGCATAGCTGAAATCGGTTTCTTGTAGTTTTGCATTTGTTAATTTCGCGTCCGTGAGATCCGCGTTGCTAAAGTGCGCACTTGGCAAATTGGCTTCGGTCAGCACCGCGTTGTTCAGGTCCATACCTTGTAGATCAATCTTGTCTGTGTCGCAGCTAGACCAATCAACACCTGGGCCTGCCGCGTCCGAACAAGCAGCGGCAGCCGCCGAAGTCGCTACAACGATCAATGTTAAAGCAGCCGATACTGAGAGCATTCCGCTCTTGAGATATTCTTTCGCAACCATTTGGTGAACCTCCTTAAGATATCGAAAGCTGGGAGTTGGTCAAAGCACAGTACTACATTATGTAAGAAATCGGATTGATTGCTTGATGCGTGGAAATCTTCACTGATCGCTGTTGGAAGTTTTCATCCCAGACAACGGTTTGCAAAATGTCAGCAATGGCCTCATTGTTGCGGTTCGCTGCGCAGAGTGCAGAGGTTCGCCTTGCGGACTTTTCTGGCCTTTCGCTGCTGGCGCGAATGGCCAAGTCGGTCGCCACATCAGCCGACAACGACATGAATGATGCAGTACGGGTGGATTTAGTGGCCTTTGTAGGGCCTTCAGTTTGCGAAGCCATGCGAAACCTCGGACTCGCAAACAGGCTGCAAAACTGCGTAAATACAGCACCTTTTGGCAAGGCTTTTGTCGTGATGCTTTGAGTAAATGACATCGTGTTTCTTGGGTGCGTTCAGTTGATGTGCCGAACATGACGAAGACCGATTGCTTTGGGGTAGTGCAGTTTGTGAAGCGAGGTCGCTACACAATTTGAACTAGCTGTTTTCGCACTCTGCCCGACGTGCGCTTACGCTTTGAAAGTTCAAGAAGCCGGACGCTCACCACAGCGCGTCGTCCGCGTAAGCCCGCCACTTATCGCGGACGTTCGCGGCGGGGGCGTCGATGTCCGCTGTACCGGACAATGCAGCCATTCCTTGCACCCAATTGGCCGACCGCTTGGAGCGCAATGCAGCTCGTTATTCAGTGCCCCTTTCAATTTGATCGTTGGTCGCAAGATCGGCGGCCCTGGCCCGATGTGCCTCCAACTCATCCTCGTCGGCGGCAAGGGCTGCGGTCTCCGGTGTTGACGCAGGCGCAAACGGTTTCGACTGGAAAGGGCTCTTGTCGTCAGACGCAACGGCAGACGCGAATTTCAGCCGCACGAGGGCAAAGAGAATAAGCAGGATATGGGCTGTCCCAGTAACCATAAACAGGCTGGCTTCGCCAAATTCTGACATGGCGAAACCGGCAGCTGTTGGCCCAAAGATAGACCCAATACCATAGACCAGAAGAAGGCCGCCGCTGACTTGAATGAACGTGCCGGGAGCCGCGTGGTCATTGGCATGGGCAACGATGACCGGATACATGGCGTACACGGTTGCGCCGAACAATCCTGCCAGCGGCATGACTGCCCATAGACTGACGAACCCACCAAATAGGAAAAGTATATCCGCAACCAGGGCGCACAGTGCGATCCCGACAAGCACCCGCCGCCGGTCCAGCTTGTCGGAGGCGTAGCCAATGGGGATCTGCGCGGCAGCTCCGGCAAGAATTGGGATACTTGCAAAAAGAGCGATGTCACCAAGGGTCAAGCCAATCCGGGCTGCGTAGACGGCGGCAAGAGTTCCAAAAGAGGCGTTGGACACTCCGACCATAAGAACGGCGACCACGGCAATCGGCGAGTTTTCCCAAAGGGCGCGCAGGTTTAGCGAAACGCTGGTCAGGGGGGTGGGTGTCGATGTCGCAGAAATCGCAGTGGGCAAAAGAGCGAGGCAATACACCATGGCCGCCAGAACGAAGAAGAAATAACCGTTGGAGTCACCAAGAGTAAGGACCATCTGGCCCGCAGTGGTCGCCGCAAGGTTGACCATTGTGTAGATACCAAAGACACGCCCCCTGGACGCCTTGTCCACCCGTTCATTCAGCCAGCTTTCGACAATCATCGCGGCCCCGGCAAAGCAGAACCCGGACAACGCCCGAACGGGTATCCAGACCCAGGGCGTAATCAGAACAAGCGACAGCAAAACCGCGATTGCAGCAATCGCACACATTGCTCCGAACGCTCTGATATGACCCACCCTTGCTACAAGAGTTGGCGTTCTCAAGCAGCCCGCCACATAGCCGATTGCCCATCCCGTACCTAGAAGCCCGAGCGAAACAGCGGAAAAGCCTTCTGCCTCACCCCGGATCGGCAGGATCAGGCTGTTTACGCCCCCCGCAAACAGCAGGAAGGCTGACCCCATCAGAAGAGCAGCAAGCGAAAAAAGGCTTCTTACCATCGCTGAGGTCTCATTCGTCACACCCTTTTAGAGTTTTCTAATTCGAGGAGCAGGGCAAGAATGCGAAGCAAGCAGACGTTCGCGGGCATCTCACCTTTGATGAAACCAATCAGCACACGCGTTACAATGCGCTGATTGTGCGCCTTGATCCTGAAAATTCAACATCAGTCCTGTTCACATACCTGAGTTTCGGGCTGATTGCAGCGAGAGTTTGCTTTCAGCCCAAACTCCCGATTTCCACGCCGCGCGGTTCTCGATTTGTCGCGTCATGCACCAAGGTCCGCTGTGCCGACAAGGCGCAAGTTCGATTGCATTTGAGTAAGTCGCCGTCTGATGGTCATCAGTTCGCATTCAGAAGCAAAGTTGCGTCACGCTGAAAATCGGGCCCGTGTCCGGTTCGCAAACGCAACGAGCGTCAACATAACTGGCACTTCAACCAAAACACCGACAACAGTTGCAAGCGCTGCGCCGGAATTGAGGCCAAAAAGGCTTATCGCAACGGCTACTGCCAGTTCGAAAAAGTTCGAAGTGCCAATCAAGGCGCAGGGGGCCGCAATGCGGTGCGGCACCTTCAGTACAAATGCCGCCCCATAAGCGAGTGCGAAAACGCCGTAGCTCTGGATAATGATTGGGACCGCTATCAACACGATAACAAATGGCTCGGAAACAATCACCTGTCCTTGAAGACCAAAAAGGATCACCACCGTCGCGATCAAACCTACCATGGAATATGGCTTCATTCGCGCTTGAAATGCCTCGATCACAGCGGCGCGCCTCAAGCGTCTGCGCGTCAGAATTCCGGCGGCTAGCGGCAGCGCAATAAATAGCAGAACCGACAGAACAAGCGTTTCCCAAGGGATCGAAATATCGGTCACACCAAGAAGGAAAGCCACAATTGGTGCAAACGCGATAACCATTATCAGATCGTTGACGGACACCTGCAAAAGCGTGTACGTGGCATCGCCGCGTGTAAGCTGAGACCAGACAAATACCATAGCCGTGCATGGCGCCGCGCCGAGCAAGATCAGACCTGCGATGTACTGCGTCGCATCTTCGGGCTGAATCCATGGCGCAAAGACATACTTGAAGAAGACAACGGCCAGAGCTGCCATCGTGAAGGGTTTGATAAGCCAATTCACGACAAGAGTGATCAGCAATCCCCGGGGCTGGCGCGCGACATCACGCAACGAACCCGGATCGACCCCGACCATCATGGGATAGACCATGGCCCAGATCAGAACCGCAACAACCAGATTGACGCTTGCAAACTCGGCGGCGGCGATTGCCTCGACCAACCCACGTGCGACGTTCCCAATGACAAGGCCTGTGACCATCGCCAACGCGATCCAAATCGAAAGATACTTTTCGAAAACACCCATGCCGAGATTTCTTTCTGCTTTGGCACCTCAGATTGGTACGCTCAGGTCATGGTTGGCAATCTTAAAGCGGTTGTGTGCTTACACGCATTGAATGGGCCATAGACTCCGCTCCATGAAATCAACTTTCCCGCAGCATGTTGCTTGCCGCGAAAACAGAACAGGTCAGGTACTTCGCAGGCATAGTTTTGGACACTTTCGCGCGCCCGCGCGTGAAATCGGCAACGATGCGGTGATCAAGTCGGCTTTTCGTTTTGACCTCAAGGCCAATGCGGACCTGCGCTTCAGTCCGCACCGATGTCAGCTCTGCCGGACATTGCGGACGTCGGGTACCTTCAAGCCAATGTCAGCACTGGGTAAAAAAAGAGCCACGCCGAGCAGTTTTGCTGGCAGTCTACAAATATGGTCGCTGGCGATTAATTGTCCGGCCAGGTGGCCGTCCCTATTATCGTCGTTTTTGTTTCTCCTGTCCGAGCGACTAGCTCGTTAGTGTAAAACCCTCGGCCTGAAATCCCAGCATGTGCACCTGTACCGCCAATGAGGTGATAGGTCCCGTGCCCGATGCCCAGACCCACTTCATCCAAGCGCCATTCTTGGAGCACCTTGTCACCGTTCACATCAGTGAAAACACAGTTTCCACCTCCATTGGGTTCGCCTTTGATGATCACGAAGCTCCCAAAACATCGCCCGCTTGCGATCTTTAGGCGTGAATCCTCCGCATTTTCATAGCGCTCATAAGTGAAGTCGGATTTGTAGACCTGTAAGCTGCCACTCAAGGCCTCAAAGAAGTCATTCGAGCTCCCATAGCCGACCGTCCTGACCTCGTAGGTTTCAGCGTCGGCGGTGCTCGCTAAAAATAAGGCAATGGCGGACAATCGAACGATTAGCATGGAACGGCCTCAAATTTCGCATTCAACTTTGGAGTCACCGTGCAATGGCCAATTCATCGCTGCAACTGAAATCTTATCATCCGTGAGGTTTGAGATTTCGATTTTGAAGAGCTGCCGTTCGCTGCGTTTCCCAACAAGGTCTGCTTTGCGGAGTTAACTTTTGGCGCGTTCCGGGCTTTCACTGCCTTTGAATGGCTCGTGATATCGAACCGGAAGATGCTTTGACTATTGCCGGGGCCATTGAAATCTAAGTCATTGGGCCGCACGACATGGACGGCCCACACTGGCCATTGGACACCCAACGGAACGCTGCATCGCAGCTTTCGCATTGCTGCAGTTCATGCACTACGCTGCATTTTTTCGGGCTCAATCGTCGGTCAGCTAACTTTGCTGCCTCTCGTCGCAGACCCGAATTGCGGCCATCAGCACAGTGTACCCAAAAGGTAATCCGCGTTGCGCGGAAAAGCAGCCATTCTCCTATTCGACAAGAGACCGACCTGCACCGATCTCGAGCTTTCCAGCGGCCTTCTCTCTTGTATGAGAAGGCTCTCGCTCAACCAGCCAAGCATGCCTTTGTCATCATCTCGGAAAACAGCCGCATGCGTCGATTAAGAAGACGCCTCTCGGAATGGACCAGAAAAATTCCCCATTCCGGCATCATGAGATCGGGCAAGACCTCGACAAGATCGCCTTGCGCAACCGCCTCTGAAGCGATGAAATCCGGCAACCGGCTTATGCCATGACCGCCAATTGTTGCCTTCAACAGGAACGCCCCACTATTCGAGTTCAAGTAGGGCTGAAACTCCATTTCCCGCCGTTTGTCTTTGGCGTCCCTAAAGTGCCAGACCGTGCGGCGCGCGCTACCGAAATACAGCAGATTGTGATCGCGCAGATCATCCAGACATGTCGGCATGGAATGGAGCTTCAAATACTGTGAACCGGCAAACAGACGATGATTAACCGTGCCAATTCGGGTTGCACCAGCACTACCGTCTATATTGCCAGTTATCCGGATGGCGAAATCATAGTTTTCCCTATCCAGATCGATTGAGCGGTCATCGAAATCGATAGTCAATTGAATTTCTGGAAACTTTGCTTTGAAAGGCAGAAGGGCATTGCTCAGGAAGTTGATCCCGAATTCTCGCGGCACGGAGACCGAAAGCGGGCCGGAGTGGTTCGCCGAGGTGTTTACAAAATCCACCTCAATCCCATCCACCTCGCCGACCGCTTGCGTGGCGCGCTGGTAAAGCTCTTTCCCTGTCGCTGTCGGGTCCCAGACACCCGGCCTGCGGTCGATTAGAATTGCACCATACCTCTCTTCCATGAGCGATATGCGACGGCTCACAGCCGATTTCGCGATACCCAGCCTTTCGGCTGCTTTCGAAATGCCGCCGGTTTCGACGACAACCACGAAGATACGCAGGTCTTCTATTTGGCCCATATCCGTTCTCCAAATTAGAACAATAGGTTAATACTTATGCATCTGGTTTGAATTTTGTGAACCCCCTATCTCTTGGTTAGACACAGCGTCACAGGAGTGAAGAAGATGAAAACCCTACCCATCAGCATCATTGCAGCGAGCCTCATTGCAGGAACCGCGATGGCGCAGGAACCCGTTTGGGATGCCAACACCGTCGAGCTAGAGAGCCAAGAACTTGCCGAAGGTGTATTCGCCGTTGTCGCGGTTGGCGCAAATGACATGGTTGCTTGACGGCCACCTGATTGAAACACGTGACACGTTGCAAGCCGTGCTCGCGGACTTTGACGCCGACACTCAGGTTGTACCAGGTCACGGCCCGGTGACGGATATCTCGGCCATCCAGCGGTCTATCGACTATCTGACCGCCGTCGAAAATGATGTCCGCGCCGCAGTTGCCAAGGGGCTAAGTCTCGAAGGTACCGTCGCCCAAGTACAGCTGCCGGAATACCAGGGCTATGCGCTTTTTGGATGGGTGCATCCCGGCCTAAACGTCCCCGCAGCCTATAACGACCTTCAGTAAATTAATCTAGTGAAGCCAACGCATTGCTCTGGCTTCGCCTCGCTACCGAAATCTCACCAAAAGGAATGAATACAATGTCCCCAAACGTTCAGAAATACGGTCTGCTTGTCATCAAGGTGTTGCTCACCTTCGCCTTCCTCGCAGCAGGCTTGGCGAAATTCGCTGGCGCCGAGATGATGGTCCAAACCTTTGAGGCCGTGGGCCTTGGCCAATGGTTTCGATATGTCACTGGGCTGATTGAAATCGGCGGCGCGGCTTTGCTTTGGCTCCGTGGCCGTCAGGTGTTCGGCGCGGGCCTTCTTCTTTGCACCATGATCGGTGCCACTCTGGCTCACCTGTTCATCATTGGTCCGTCGGCGGTCCCGGCATTGGTGCTTGGTGCGCTCGCAGCAATCGTCGTTTTCGCGCACCGCGACCAGGTCACCACACGATAACGGATTCAAACCATTAAAGGGGGGACCGGCAAATCGCGCGACCCTCCCGACTTT
>RCMY010005918.1_pt1 | contig 10306 bp, 4 predicted proteins | sample 2041341 | NCBI WGS metagenome assembly RCMY01 (sample SAMN09708234, study PRJNA481090) | Marine sediment metagenome, whole genome shotgun sequencing project.
AAGTACCTTGAGGGTAAGGGCAAGGGGACGTTTGAATTTGCAGCGCCTGAAACGGAGGGTGATTATGACTTCAGAATTTTGGAAAAGAGCAATGGTTTGGAAGTTGCTACTATTAATTTTAAAGTACGTAAATTAATACCAAACATAAAAAATACTCCGAATACTTCTTCTAAACCACAAAAGCCGTCCACATTGAAAAGTGGTCTGATTAAGGGTTCGGCTTCCGAATCTACTCAAGAACTACCTGCAAAAATCATCTCTCAATCCGCTCAAAAGCTATTTGATGGAGAGCTTGGAAAACAATGGAATGAGCTAGCTGCATTTGGTGGCGATTTCAAAAAGTTTGCACGGATTGAAGATAAAGTTTTAGTGGTTAATGTACCTAAAGGAAATGGTTGGGGTAAGACTGGTATCCGGTCTGCCGAACCATTAATAAAAATACCAGAAAAAGAAGAAAAATCATCAACAAAACTAAGCTTTGTAATTGATCCAGTTCGTTCATCCGATTTGATCTTAGCAATTATCCCTTCCAATTGGGATGGGAATCTGGAGTGGAGATCTCATCAGATTCGTGTGGGACTGCTTAGAGATTTAGAGAACAATAACTCATCTCTAACCTTGTGGATTAAAGGGCACGAGGTTATGAAGACTAATATTGAATCAGGGTCTCTTGAACAGATAGGTATCATATTGCGACCTGATCGTTTAGTTCTAGTAACAGATGGTAGTGACACTATTCTGCTTGAAGGATATTTGCCAGAAAATTTACCTATCTTCAAAAAGGGTTATCGAATTTCTGTGCTGGCACATGCCCCTAAAAAAGATATGGCGGCTAAACTGGCACTTAAGGAAATTGTTTTAGAACAATCGCCTTATAAGCGGATTGCAGATCTTTCTGTGTTACAGGAGACGCAACAAAAAATCACCTTGTTTGACGGCAAACTAATGGGGCAACGCTGGAAGCCATATCTTAGTGCCAAAGTTAAATTTAATGATATAGCAAAAATTTCAAATGGAGCGCTCAATGTTGATGTCCCTGATAAGGTAGGGCCGGCTAATGCAGGGATTCAATCAAGCAAACCGGTAATTTGGCTTGATCAATTTGGAAAAGATTCCAAGCGAGAAGTTGTTTTTGATTTCTTGCCGAATGAAACAACTGGCTTTGCAATTGTTCTTTCAAATAAAGGCAATCATTTTATTGTTAAATGGGTAAAAGATCCAGTCACCGATAGCGCCTTGCTTCAGATCTACATAGGTACGAATCTGGGCTTAATTGACAATTGGAATGCTAAATTTACACCTGTTTGGGAGCAGAAAGTAACAACACAAGCACCCAGTCAGGTAAAACTTACATTGACTCCACAAGGGATTCGACTCTCCGGAAATAATTTACCAGAGCATCTTCAAGCTTGGAAGTTCCTTAAGGCCAATACTGGGTATCAAATTTATGCCTTTAGTTTTCCATTGCTGCCAGATCAGGCTGTAAAAATGGCTTTAAAAGAAATCACCTTAAATCTTACTAAGCTTGTTCCATTGGCACAAATTGAGCTGGCTGAGAATGTTGCCCCTTTGCCTGTTAAAACATTTTTTGATGGTTCTAAAGCACAGGATTGGGAATTAACACCATGGAGAATAAAAAAAGACGCTGTTGATCCTTGTCATTTAGACGAAAAAGGTTTCTCTGTTTTCGATGTTCCCGAAGGTACTTCATCGGATGGCTGTGATATTCATACAGCTGAGCCAATAATTACTATCGACGAAAGGATAGATAAGACAGCTTATAAAATAACAGCTGAGTTTGATGCCAAAACAACTAAAAATTTCCAAGTGGTTATGACACCGCACTCTAGAGGCAATTGGAACCGGTATTATAAGGCCTGTTATGTTCAACTCTTTCAAAACAAACAAGCTGAAAATATTTTCAGTCTAAATTGTGGCGGCAATAAAAGTTATTGGAAGAGACAGGTATCAGCAGAATGGCTAGCATCCGAATGGGATGGCAAGCTCACCGTAACAATTGAAAAAGGCTGGCTACAAGCACAATTAGGAAATGGACAAACCATTCGCATTGCTCATACATCGCCAGCCAAGCTCTATATTTATGTTGTTGCCCTAGATTCCCGCTATGCTGCTACCAAGACAGCCTTTATGTTAAAAAAACTAACTGGTCAATGGCAATATCCTGAAGGAATGAAGTCAGTAGATCGTTGGTTTTATATAGACAAAGTGGATTTTGATCCTGAACAGTTTATCAATGATTTAGCAAATGATTTACCGTACCCAAATGCACCGACACATGAAGGAGATGTTGATGAAAAATAAACTGAAGATGGGTTTGCTTGTTCTTTTAGTTTTATCTATCCAGGTAAGCTTCTCTAAAACTTTTGATGAATATGCAATGGAATCTAATATTAAATTTCCATTTACAGAAGATAATACTCCCTATTCAGAGGTAACCACTTATAAATTTAAAAAATTGCTAGAACAATGGGAACAAAAAAAAATTCAAGAAAAGCAAATTGCTGATTATGAAAAGTACGGAATAAGTAAATCTTTAGCTACGAGAGCTGTCAATGAAAGATTAAGAAGCGCAAGAGCGGTGGTAAAAGACAATAAGTTTGATGATAGAAATATATCACCAATACTTGATGGCTTAGATAACCGCGTAGCAACATTGGATAATATTGCTATTCTAGGACATGAGCGCTTTAAAAAACTAGTTAAAAAGTACGAAATGGAGGTTGATGACGGTTTTTACCAGTGTTTGTGTCGTACAAAAGGTATTGCAGGTACAGGTCTGGGATATAGCCCCGCGCCGGATAAGCATTGCAACACTTCGAATCCATGTAAGGGTGGCAATTGGGGATGCGTCTCTTCGGACTTCCCACAAAAAGGAGATTCTTGGATAACATGTGCACAAAAATATCGACTAAAGAATGGCGGTAACATTTTTCAAGCTTTTGATGAGCATATAAATGCGAGAAGTAAATTTGTTCACGACGACTTAGTAAGGAAGTTGTTTGATAGATCACTTAAATTCAAGAAGCTTTGTTTGCCGGCTTTGGTTTCAAAAAATATACAAGATATTCAAAATATTACGAAGATTCCGGTATTAAAAACAGCCGTTGATATAGCTGAAGAAACTGAAAATATTTGTGAAGAAGCAATATCCGTTTCTCTGTATCTTGATAGCGAAAAAAGAACCTCGGCTGCTGATGCAGCGCTTGAATTTGTTGCGATTTGGGCTTTGCCTACTAATTCTGCAGATAAAGCAAAATTTACTATAGGTTTTGGAACTGGTCTTCTTAATGTACAAAACAAATTAACTAAATTAGCTGGTAAGAAGTTACCGATAGTCAGCGATTTAATGAATTTCTCATCCAGTATCGACTTGTATAAAAGAGTTTCTACGGAGCAAAAAATAGACGCTCAGCACAAGGAAGCCTATAAGATATTTCGAGATAGCAAAAACATGACTCTTGAAGATATTGATAAGTACGAACAGATGTTTCAGACTAAACTAGAAACTTTGAAGGGTCTAGTTAAAACAAGTGACGATAAATATCTTAAGCAGCTTGAATATTCTACTGCCCTTCTAGAAGAAAAGATTGATCTTTCGCTACATGGTAAAGGATTAGTAGACACTTTAGACTCAATGGATAAAGTAGATGCATTATTGAGACGGTTTGCGAGAAATCAAGAAGGCATCAAAAAAGAATATGAAGAAGAAAAGTCAAAGAACATCGCTCAATACACTGAATTGTTGATGTATAAAAACGTACTCACGGAATATAGAAAACCACTCAAAAAATCAGGCTGCGAGAAGTTTCTTGAAGAGAGACAAAAACACTGCGGATCAAGAGGATTCAAGCTTGAGCAAGGTTAAAATGAAGCCAACTGATAGCTTCAATTGCATCATTTAATTAACAGCCACGCCCCAAAAATACCGTCTCAGCTGACCCAGCCAAAATGGATGCCGGCATAAATGTGTACTTTAATTTTTCAAGATAGAGATGGAAAAGTTGATCCAAAATAAGGGGAACGTCTTGATGATTTTAATATCAAAAAATTGCAAAAAAGATAGTTGTATAAATACATTATTCTTTCAAGAAGGAAAACAGATATGAATATTACATTTACAAAATTTTTATTAGTTATATTGATTTCCACGTGGTTCGTTTCACCATCTTCTTTCTCGGCTGCAGAACTTACAAAAGTCAGTGGAAATGCCTACCTTGGAGATTTGCCAATTATATTGGAAAGTCATGCTCAGAAAATGACAAAACTGCATGATCTCTATAAGCAATCTAAAAATGATGAAGATAAAGAAAAACTTGAGATAGAACGAGATTTGATACAAAAAGAATTCAAAGAAAAATTTTCTGAATATATTAAGACAGAGCCATTAAAAAATAATACGTTGCCTTTTAAAGTTGCTTCTAAAGGCCTTCCTTTTGAGGTGCTTGGCGTTAAAGTAGATAGGCTTTCTCTTGGCACTACTTATTTTAAAATACAAGCGAAGATTAATAAGGATATTAGAAAACCGGATGGAAAATTCAGTCAAAGAACTTATATTCATTTTGTTGCGGTTGATTCAGAAGATAAGGTTATTCCACATACATGGAATTGGGCGACTACTCAGGGCTTCATTAATCTTGAAGCTGGTGTTGTTGCTAATGCCAAAGGTCACTGGAATGCTAACAGGATGCAAAATATGAAAGATTTTTCTTATTTAAAAATCATGTCAAAAGAAGATTATTTTAAGATGAAAAAATCTCAAAAAAAGAAGTAAATAAGGTTTATAAGTTATTTGAGAGCACGCTAAGTAAGCTTGCCCTTAAGGAGTAATGTCATGGATATAAACACACTATATGGAATTCTTGTCGCTATCGGTTTTAGTATAGTTATCATGCTTTTTCAGAAAAGGAAGAGTCAATCTGTATGGAAAGGAACTGTTACAAAGATTAAACAGAATATTTTTAATCCAGGTGTATATTCCGAAAATAAAGTAATATTACTTAACAGTTTAATACGATAAGCGTGATAGATACGTTAGCATCGTTAGGAAAATAATGATCAATGAATCAGACGTGAATCTGGCAATGGTCAAAAGCCAGTTAATTCCTGAAAATAATTCTTATCTAACTATCCTAATTTTGAGGGTCCAAATTATTGTCAATATAGAGGTTTATTTAATGCATCAGACTCCGTTTAGTAGGTTTACTCTGACTGCTCTCATGGTTTCTTACCTGACAGATGACTATTCTCAAACTTTGCATCCAGTTTAAAATGATATGTTTGTTCCTTGAATGGTTTACCAATGAGTTGCATCGCTATACGCTGGATTTCCTGCCCTACCTGATGAATCGCCGTGGCAGCATTCAAATCACCTGTCGTGTGAAAGACAACATCAGCATAGCGATTATAATCAGAGACTAGTGATCGATAGCTATGCCCTGATGAATTATTGCTAACAATGTTAGCTATATTATTTTTTGCCGCCTCAAGATATTTTCCGACTTCATCGGCACGATAATTTTGCATAAGCGTCGTTGCCACTAACTTATTGAGTTTAACTAAATCTCGATATAATTCGTTAATTATGGCAGCATGCTTAGCCTTTTTCTTTGCCGGATCTTTTATGTTTTTTATCGGGTGATAGTTATAGTTAATATACATACTATAAGTATCCCAGCCTTTCCAATTAGCATTTTTCGCTTGAGAAATAATTTTTGTTCTCCATTCAATTTCTAAATCGCGATACTTAAGATAGTTTCCCCAGTCTCTCTTTTTACCGAAGTGCCAAGCAATATCGCTGTAGAATGAAGCAATATATGCCATATGGCGATATCGATCTTTTTTAGATTTAAGATCTTCAACTATTTTCAATAATTCATCTACATCAACAGGTTTTTCCTTTTTACGAGAGCTCGAACGAGTCTCCTTTATCGGCACATCGACAGTAACCATTTTCCCATAATCTTTAAATGTTAAAGAAATGTTTGATGGAACCGAGTGAGTATTGGGTAGAGAGAATTTTAATCTCCCATCAAAGAAAGCGTAAAAAGTGCTGCTACCGGCTGATACTTTGCTAATGCGCTTGCCAGTTTGGCGATATTTTGACTTAATCTCACCTGTCACAAACCCTTTATTATTCAGTTTTGCTGTTGCTTGCATTTCATAGGGCATATCAAAACGTGTGAAAGACGTTTCAAAAGGTAAACTGGCGACAGACTTTGTCGTTCTTGCCTTGGAACTTGAAACATATTCATCAAATGCAAATAGTTCACCTGAAACTTCAATTTTTCCAACTCGACGCCCAGGCTTATCGGGTATCTGCATCGTAAAAGCATTACCTTTTTCGTGGGAGTCTGATTTATTATCCCATGCAAACTCTTTAAATGGCGTAAAGGTATTACAATAGTCTTTTTCAAAATAGGGCAACGCGCCTTTAGCAGTAATACACGCAGCATAATGTTTGTCGTTCGGCATATTTTCCCAACGTAACCAAACATACGGATCATATCGAGTTTTGCGTCCGGGAACGGATTTACTGTTTTGTGGCGATGGTGCTTCCCATTTAATTGGAACAGGCTCACCAGATTTTAGCCTAACGGGGTAGATTTTTATCATAATTTTTGTATTGCCACTGCTTTTCACCACTGCCGATGATTCTGTAGCAGCCAAATTTACGCTGACTTCTTCTTTTGATAATAACAGTCCAGATGTGTCTTTAACCGACACTTCATAACGGAGCTTTGTAACAAACAACTCCGCATCGGAAGATACATCTGGCTTATTCAGCTTCGCCACTAATGGAGCGTCAATTGTGTCGATCACCTCACCCAATTTCTCAGCAATATTTTCTGCGCCAGAGACTACGCTTAGCGGTTTAAGAGCTTTAATCTCAATCTTATGCGCTTCGCCTCCTTTATCATTGTTACTACTCAAAGCCTTTACTACAATGCGGGACTTCTGATTCTCCAGTACAACCTTGGGATAAACCTCGACCTTTACTCTAGCGACAGTTTTCTTGGGTGTTTTTCGTTCTTCTTTTTCAACCTGATCAAATACGCCACTCAGTTTCTGTTGCATTTTCTGATTTATAAAGTCTTGAGATTGAAGCAGTGTTCTTTCTATTTTGATACTTTCACTGGTTTGTTTCTTTATTTTATCAATTGCATCGTTCATTTCATCCAAAGCATCCTGGGCTTTTTCATCATTCACTTCCCCTAGCTTAAAGTCATTGACTAAGGTATTGATAAGGCGTAGCTTTAGCTTAGGCAAACTCGCGATATGGTGGTAACCCGCTGTGTTTTTTGAAAATTCCCCTCTGTTATTAAAATAGTCTTGCACATAAGTACCAAAGTACTCATCGAGGATACCGTCCCGCATCTGATAATATCCTGCTTTGGTTGGATCCATATTTTTTCGAGCAAATTTCTTTTGTAGTTTTGCCTCAAAAAATGCATACATATTGGAACGTTTTTCGTCGAAAGTAATACCAGGAACGAATTCCAGAATTGAAAGGCTTGCGGCATTTTGACGCTCTTTCCAGCCGGGTGTTAAAGGAGACCAACCAGCAGCTTGTTTATCAATATACCCTTTATAAACCTGCGAAAAACGATCGTTTTCGAGCGGTACCATCGCATGACTGTAAACAATCTTCATCGAGTTAGAGGCGATGTCAAACACCATCTTTACCTGACCTGCTGCGGGCAATTTCCATGAAATAAACAACCACGCCAGACTCTCATAATTTCCATCATTGAATGATTGGTTAAGTGTGGTGACTTGTGAAACACCCGGGATATTACTCACCAACTCCCACACTGCGGTTTGAGCTACTTTTGTCAGATCCCCTGTCTGTTGATAAACTTGAATGCAACTAAGAAGCGAACTAACATTTCCAAGATCCACAACGTTGCTCAGGAGCTTACTACCACTAAACTTACGCTGATATTCGGTCTCCATTTGGTCGAAGCTTTTACGCTCCTCAAAACCTAGAGAATCCAGTACTCTGTTGCGTATTTTCTTTGAGACAGCCTCATCGCTATACTTTCCCGATCGCAATGCTGCATCAAAATCTTCATATTTAGATTTCAACTTATTTACAAGTTGCTCACTCTCTTGACGTCTTTTTTCCATAAACGAGTCAGTTGCTTTAGCCAGTACTACTTCTTCTGGGCCGGTTGTTAGAGCTGCAGCAGCACTACTAGATTTGATTTTTATTGGAGGTCTTGTACGACTTCGTTTCGCTCGTGCGTCAATTATTGCTGTTAAGCGCATCGCTTCTAGATCAAGACGAAGATGATCGGGAGCATTGCCCACTAATCGATCAATCATCTTCGGATCTTTAATTATCTCAAATGCCCGGGTAATTTGACGCGCTGTTTCCCAGCGTAGTTTCTTAGCTTGTTCAACACCATATTTATTGGCAATTTTTTTCAGGTGGTTTGGGTCAAAATCATGTGAAATTTTCTGTCTCGTGGTAAGCACAATGTTTCGATCCATGATATGACTTTGCATGTTATGAAATGTTGTACGTGCGCGACTCAATAATTCTGTATCACTAAGTGATTCCTTGCGTGAACGTGCATTTTCCTGTTCGAGCTGTATCAGTGGCTGTAAATAATGCGCTTCACTTTTGGTCGCATCATTCATCTTATCAAGCTCTATATTTGCTGCAATATCTATTACTTTAACGAATTGCTGCTGCTGACCAGCAGATGCATCTATGACATAAGTGTCAGCCACCATTTGCTTGATAAACGCAGTGCGCTCAGCCGGACTCTTCAAACTATCTAAATGAAAAATATAGTTAACGTCCCATTTGTCCAACGCCAAAGCATTAAGGCCATTACCAATCGTACGATTAAAGTATTTCATCTTATCGACAAAGTCAGATGAATGATCAAAACGTCCTTTGTTTTCAACTGAAGAATCCATCGCATTACGATATGGAACATCGGCTATCCATTTAGAGTGACGTTCAGAAATTTCTTTGGCTGTACCATTGATAACCTCCAACTTCCCAGTCTTTGGGTTTGTTCTGGTGATGCGTACTCTGCCCTGATTTGCCGTTCGACTTTCCACTTGAGCTCTGTAAGTGCCCGCTTCTTGATAGGCTTCAGAGTTTTGTTCTAGCTTGGCCTGACCTTTCTGATACTTATTTACATATTCATCAAAACTCATATCGACTTTACGCCAGTCTGGTATAGATGCATCTCCGTCAAAGAGAGACATGTCCATACGCGCAATATCGATCTCAAAAGTTTCTTTGAATTTTCTTTCGTATGCTTCTTTTATTTCACTGGCATCATAAACGCGTTTCCCATCAACAGCATAAACCGTTTGATCTTTGTCCGAGCGAATGCCATTTTGTTTACCAAAATTTATGACTTCTACCGTGCCCCCTGTAACCTCTGCCAAATGATCGAGAACCATCTGGTTCATTTTGTCTCTAGTAGCTTCCATAGCAAAACTATCAGTCTGGGAAATTGACATGTTGGGGTTGGATTGAGCAGCATCAACGAGCTTCTTGATGGCTGTGGCAGAGTTTTCAAGCTTATAAATAGCCACCATCGAGTCAATTGTAAAACCATCGGTTCTTGCTTTCTCAAATGCGGTATAAACAGCTTTGATTTGATTAGGAGTGAGCTCACTACCACCTGGATTAGCATTAATCCCTGCGGCAAAGAAAAACAAGCAAGCAACAAGCAGAAAACGTAGTCGCATGATCTATCCTCTTGGGCATGTAGATATATAAAACCATAAGCCTACTATGGCAAAAATACCATCTATCATTTGGGGTATTATCTTTTAACCTCTGACTATATCTGTCTACTAAAATATACTCTAATTCAAAATACTAAGGATGCCTTAGTATCCAAGTTGCTACAAAATTAAGATTTTTTAGTCTCTTAAACAGAGGCACAATTCGTAGGTCTTAAAGAAACCCATTTACCAATTGCTGGAAAATAAAGATTTAAGGTTCGCTAGAAAAGCGAAAGGCTTATCATAAAAAATTAGGAATGATGGATGGCATTAATGAATCTTCTGCGAGTCTCAGGACTATTAAATATGAAAGAAATAAAATTGCACCTGACTTTGCTACAGCTAACGATTAGCTGAAGTTCTCTCTATTCCCGTGACTTATATTTTCGCTGGTGAATTCGATTTAGCTGAATTTATTTGGTTGTTTTATAAAGCTAACATCACTGAGCAGGGACAAGATAAACAACTCGGTCCGCTTGCGGCCGAGTTGTTTATCCATTTCGATTTATATCAGCATGGACTAAGAGTA
>RCMY010005919.1_pt1 | contig 10305 bp, 7 predicted proteins | sample 2041341 | NCBI WGS metagenome assembly RCMY01 (sample SAMN09708234, study PRJNA481090) | Marine sediment metagenome, whole genome shotgun sequencing project.
GGGCCCCGGGCCGCGGGGCGCCGGGGGGACCGGCCGCCCTTCGACGGCTGCCACGGGGCCAGCCGCCAGCGCGTCGGGGAAGTTGTTGCCGACGGCGATGAAGACCCGCCCGACGCCGGGCTCGAACGTCGACGCCGAGACCCGCGCCGCGGTGTCATAGCGGTTCGCGCCAGCGACGCGCTCGACCGTCGCGAGCGTCGCGAGCTCGGTCGCGACCTCCGGGTACACGGCGGCTGGACCGCCGAGCACGATGATCCTCGCCGGCGCGAGGCGCTGCAGCTCAGCCTTGGTCGCGGCTGGGAGCCGTGACGGTGCGGTCAGCAGGATCGGGACGTTGCGTACGCCTGCGGCGGCGCCGGCCGCGAGCGCGTCCGGGAAGTTCGCGGCGGTGGAGACGTAGACCATGTCGACACCGGGCGCGAAGCGTTGGGCCGACAGCCGCGCGGCGGTGTCGTAGCGGTCGGAGCCAGCGATGCGGCGCACCGACGCGTCGACGACCGCGGCCACCCGTTGCGCGACCGCCTCGCTGATCGCGTTGACGCCTCCGAGGATGACCACCTCACGCGGCTCGAGACGCGCGAGCTCGCCGATCGTCTCGGCAGGGAGCTTGTTCGGCTTCGTGAGCAGGATCGGCACACCTTCGGCGGCTGCGACGGCACCCGCAGCGAGCGCGTCCGGGAACGTCGTGCCGGTCGCGAGGTAGACGCGGTCGACCGGCGCGCTGAACGTCGCTGCGGACAGCCGGCTCGCCGTCTCGTAGCGGTTCTCGCCGTACATGCGCACGACCGGTGACTCGGCGTCGGCCTCCTGCCCCGCCACCTGGCTGGGCGGGTCGACAGGGTCCTCCGGGTTCTCGGGGTCCTCGGGGTCCTCGGGGTCGACCGGATCATCCGGCTCCGAGGTGTCCTCCTCCGGTGGGAGCGGGGTGATCGGATCGCTTTCCACCTCATCCGAATCCCCCGCGGCGTTGCCGGCAAGGACGTGGAAGGTGTACTCGGTGTCGGGGTCGAGGCCGATGACCGTGACCTCACGGACGCTGGCCGGCACACGCACGACGGCGTCGGACGGGCTCGTCCGGAGGCGGTAGTCCTCGACGGCGTTGTTCCCGCCAGGCGCATCCCACGTGACCACCGCACCGGTCTGGACCGGCTCCGCGGAGACGTTCTTGGGCTTCTTCGGGGGGCCCGTCGGGGTTCCGGGTTCGGTGTCCGACCCCTCAGACGAGCCGACGTCGTTCACGGCCGTCACGGTGAAGATGTAGGTGACACCGGGCTCGAGGCCCTCGATGTAGGCGTTCAGGACGTCGCCGTCGACGGTCGCGGTGATCCCCCCGGGGTTGGAGACGACGACGTACTCGTCGATCGGCACGTCGGTGTCCGGCGCGTCCCAGGAGATGGTGGCCGACCCCGGGCCGAAGAAGACGTACGGGTTCAGCGGTGCTGGCGGCGAGACGACCGGGGACACCCAGACCTCCTCGTCGGACAACGTCGCGGAGTCGACGGAGACGTAGCCGATCCGCGCGTTGATGAGCTCGGTCAGGTCCTCGACGGACCGCCCCGGCACGGAGTCGTTGATGAGGATCGGGGTCCCACCTGCCACCGGCGGGACGGTGTAGAGGTCGATGTCGCCATCGCGCTCCTGGTCGGCGAGGTAGATGATCTCGCTGCCGTCGAAGGAGACGCGGAACGCCGGGAGGAAGTCCGAGGTCCCGGCGACGTCGCCGCCGTCGACCAGGTCACCGTTGAGCCGGACCGGCGACGAGATGACATCGAGAAGCGTGGTCCACAGCTCGAAGCGGTCGTTGACCGCCTGGTCGGCGCGGTAGACCACCCGTGTCGCGTCGAGGGTGAGGACGAAGTCGGGAAGGACGTTGCCTCCGAGCGGGAGCGCCCCGCTGATCCGCCGCGGCTCGGCGGTCCGGTCGTCGATCCGGTTGAGCCAGAGCTCGTCCCGACCCACCCGTGTCTGGTCGGCGAGGAACACCGCCTTCAGCCCGTCGGCCGTCACGCGGACCGCCTTGACCGACGCGCCCTCACGGAGCTCGTCGTTCAGGCGGCGCGGCTCGTCGGCGCTGCCAGGGACCGCGACCCATGCCTCGACCTGGTCGTCGATGACGGCGTCGGCGAGATAGACGACGTTGCCGCTGTCGGGCGAGATCGCGAAGCCGGGATGGACGTCGCCACCGTCGACCAGCTCCTGGCTGACGAGCACCGGCTCCGTCCCGCCGACCAGCGGGCCGGCGAACAGCTCGTGGACGTCCTCGTCGAGCTGCTCGGCCCGCATGACGACGGTCTCGCCGTTCGCGGAGATCTGAACTCCCGCCGCGACACCGGCTCCCGCGAGGAGGGTGGGGCCGATGGCCACGGCGGAGCCGCTGCCGTCGAGCGGTGCCGAGTAGAGCTGGAAGCGTCGGTCGGTCGTCGCGTCCGCCCGGAACACCACGTGGCTCGAGTCCGGCGTGATCTGGAGGTCGTACGCGACGTCGCCGAACGATGGAAGGTCGTCCATCAGCACGGTCAGGCTGCCACCGCCGACCGGGACGCTGTACAGCCCGTAGACGTTGTCGGTGGTTCGGTCCGCGACGAAGACGACGGTGTCGCCGTCGGGGCTGACGATCCACGCCTTGACGTTGCGACCAGACGGGAGCGCGTCGTGCAGGGGTGTGATCGCCCCCCCGCTCGCGGACACGCGGAACAGCTCGTGGACGTTGTCGGTGCGGTGATCGCCCTGGAAGATGACCTGGTTGCCGTCCGGGAGCAGCTCGAAGCGGACGACGTCGGCGTCCGGTCCGGCGTCCGGATGGATCGGATCGGCGCTGCCGCCGGCGTACCCGATGCCGAACAGCTCGACCTTGTGGTCGACGTTGAGGTCGCCGAGGAACAGCAGGCGCGCGCCATCTGAGGTCAGCACGATCGGGGCCAGCACGTCGCCGAAGTCCGGACCGTCGACGATGCGGGTCGCGGCGGACGCCGGCATGCCGGTCGCGGTGAGGGCAACGACCGTCGCAGCCGCGACGGCGAGCCGCAGGCGGAGCGAGTGGAGGGTGAGGAGCAGGGACACGTCGGATTCCCGGTGTTCGGACCGGCACCGTCCCTGGTGCGCACAGACCACGCCCCCGTCGGCCGCGACCAGCGCCACGCAAGGAGCGACGTGTGCGCGGAGCGGCTTCACTGATCGGGCCCCTGTCCCCGGCCAGGAACCCCACATGACCTCGACGACCCGGCTCGTCTGCGCCGGTGAGACCCTCGTGGACCTGATCGCGCAGCCAGCCACCACACCGCCGACTTTCGTCGCGGTCCCCGGCGGCGCGCCCTTCAACGCGGCGATCGCTGCGTCCCGGCTCGGGACGGCGACCGCGTTCCTGGGGCGTCGCAGCACTGACGGCTTCGGCGAGCTGATCGCGAGCCGGCTCGATGATGAAGGCGTCGACACCTCGATGCTCGCGGTGGGGGCGGAGCTGACGACGGTCGCGTTCGCGCACGTCGACGACGGCGGCGTCGCCACCTACAGCTTCCACCTCGCGGAGACGTCGAACCGATCGTTCCTCGCCGAAGATCTGCCGATGCTTCCGCGCGATGCGGTCCTCGCCGTGACGCTCGGGGCGATCACGCTCGACGACGAGCCGATGGGACAGGCGCTGCGCGTCCTGATGCGCCGGGAGCACGGACGCCGTCTGGTCGTCTTCGATCCCAACGTCCGCACGATCGCACCAGACCGCCTCGTCGACACCCGGATACAGATCGAGGACGCTCTCGCGCACGTCGACGTGGTGAAGGTCAGCGACGAGGATCTCGCGACGCTGCACCCGGCGTTCTCGACCGAGGAGGTCGCTGCGCGCTGGCTCGAGCTCGGTCCGGCGCTGGTCATCGTGACCCGAGCCGACGGCGCCGACGCCCACCGGACGACCGGCACGATCCGGGTGTCCGGCCACAAGGTCGACGTCGTCGACACCGTCGCCGCCGGGGACACCTTCGGTGCCGGCGTGGTGACCTCGCTGATCGCGGCCGCAGACGAACCGCTCTCACGCGGCGGGATCGAGGCGTTCGACGACGACGTCGTTCGCGACGCGCTCCGTCTCGGCTCCGCGGCGGCCGCGGTCGTGTGCACCCGTCGCGGGGCGCAGCCACCCACCCGCGCGGAGGTCGACGCGATGCTGGCGTCCGCAGGCTGAGGCTGACGGAACATCGATCGGGCATCGTGCGTGCGCGGACCGCAACGATCACGGGCGCCCGGAAGAACCGCCGCTTTCTCGATGTTCATGTACTCAACTACTTGCCTCGCCGCACAGGATCCCTCATGCGCACCGCCTTCATCGCCGGCAGCACCCGGCGCGGCTCCGTCAACGTCGCGCTCGCGGAGCACCTTGCCGACGTCGCCCGCAGCGACGGCCACGAAGCAATCCTCATCGACCTCGCCGACCACCCGCTCCCCCTGTTCCACGCAGACGAGGAGGAGACAGAGGGCGTTCACGCGTCGGCGCACAGCCTCGTCTCCGCGCTGGACGGGATCGACGCGCTCGTGATCGCGAGCCCCGAGTACAACGGGGGGTTCACCCCGGTGCTCAAGAACGCGATCGACTGGGCCACGCGTGTGGAGAAGACGGTGTGGGCCCGCACGCCCGTCGGACTGATCGCCGCGACCCCGGGCGGTGGCGGCGGCCACAACGGGGTCTCCCTGCTGCGGACGATGTTGGGGAACATGCGCGTCAACGTGATCGACGCCCAGGTCAACGTCGCCCACACCGCCGACGCCTTCGACGGCGATGGCGCGCTCGTCCGTGATGCCGACCGCCGACAGGTCGTCGACTTCCTGACCGACCTCGCCACCGCGGTCGACGAGGCGCAGATCATCTCGTCGGACAAGGCTGCCTGACGTCCGTCAGTCCGTCTGCGCCGCGATCGCGTCCGGGTCGCGCCCCAGCGCTTCCAGGATGGCGCGGCAGGCGGAGTCGATCCCGGCGATCTCCTCGGCGTCGAGCGGATCGAACAGCCGTGTGCGGACCTCACGCACGTGCCCCGGCGCCGCGGCTTCGAGCGCCGCCATCCCCCCGTCGGTCAGGACGGCGCTCTGCCCGCGCCGGTCGTCCGGGTCCGCCTCCCGGCGCACCCAACCCAGCGATTCCAAGCGTCCGACCGCGTGGGACAGGCGGCTCCGAGACGACAACGTCTCCCCCGCGAGCTCGCTCATCCGCATCGACCGGGTGGGCTGGGCGGACAGCCGGACGAGGATCTCGTAGTAGGACAGCGGCATCTCCGAGTCCTCACGCAGCTGACGGTCGAGGGCATCCTCGACGAGCCGCGTCGCGGAGATCCACAAGCGCCAGGTGGCCTTGAGATCCGGTTCGAGCCAGGGAGTCGTCATGGCCGGATCCTAGAGGAAGACCTTCACCCGACGGGAATGATTGAGCGCTTGATCGGCGTTGGGAAAATCACCTGCGAATCACTTCTGAAGGAGCCCGGAGATGGGTGTCCACCGTCTGAACCACGCAGTCCTGTACGTCCGTGACGCCGACGCCACCGCCACGTTCTACGAGCAGGTCTTCGACTTCGTCCGCGACCCCGACATGGTCCTGCCGGGCGCGGTGTTCATGCGCGCGCCCGACTCGACGAACGACCACGACCTCGGCCTCTTCTCCCTCGGAGCGCAGGCGAACGCGTCGAGCTCCGGTCGCGGCGGCGGGGTCGGCCTCTACCACCTGGCCTGGGAGGTCGACACCCTCACCGACCTCGAGCGCATCTCGGCGCGGCTCCAGGACGCCGGCGCGCTGACCGGCGCCTCCGACCACGGCACCACCAAGAGCCTCTACGGCAAGGACCCCGACGGCATCGAGTTCGAGGTCGTCTGGCTGATCCCGGCCGCCGACATCACCGACGCGGACCGCGCAGCAAGGACGAGGATCGGTCGCCTCGACCTGTCGCGCGAGATCGCCCGTCACGGCCCCGTCACCCCGAGCGGCGTCGGCATCAGCCGCTGACCGGCCGGGGCTACGCTCGAGCCGTCACTGGCCCCCGTAGCTCAGTGGATAGAGCGTGGGTTTCCTAAACCCTGCGTCGCAAGTTCGATTCTTGCCGGGGGCGCCAGCATCAGGGTGTGCGTTCCTCAACCCTGCGTCGCACGTCGATTCTTGCCGGGGGCGCCGCACAGGACTGCTCACACGGGGTGATGCGCTGCCGACAGGTCGGTCACGGATCCCCGACGCGAGCGGCAGCCTGCAATGACCGACCACTACCTCGACGCGACGCGACTTCTGGCCGAGGGCCGGACGAGCGACGCCCTCGTGCATGCCGTCCTGGCGGTCGCGCAGCGTATGGGCGCGCAGGACGTCACCGACGGGTCGAAGCCGAACCTCGCGATCGTCCGCGACGCCGACGCGAGCCTGCGACGAGCCAACGGCAACACGCCCAAGGAATCCGACCTTCTCCCTCCGGCGCGGTTCGACCGGACGATCCAGCACGGCGAGGACATCGTCCAGGTCGTCAACCATGCCCCCCCGGGGACGACGATCATGCTGCCCAGCGGGGTGATCCGAGGCGTCTGGGGACTGCGCCCGCGCGACGGCGTCGAGATCTGGTCCGACGGGACGACCGAGCTGCGCGGCACGACCGTCCTACCGCTGCACCGCTGGGAGAACGCCGGCGTCGGGCGCTGGACGACGGCCATGCAGTTCCGCCTGCTCCCCGACTACGCGACGTCGGACAACACCCGTGACCCGTTCGACCCGAACGTCCAGCCCGAGAAGCTGTACGCGGACGGCGTCGCGCTGCGACGCGTCGTCAGCGAGCCGCAGGCCGGCGAATGGTCGCTCGAGCTCAGCGACGACGGCCACCACCGCATCGCCACGGGCGAGTCACCCGCCGACTCGGAGATCGAGTTCGCGCACAGCGGTCCGGACGGCACCTACGACCTGATCTCCTCGAGCGCTGCCGGTGTCGTGCTCGCCAACTTCACCGTCTCGCGCTACGCGACCCCGCTCTACCGCGGAGCCATCGGTCGACTCTCCGAGGACCGCGACGCCATGGGGCCCGGCTGGCGGCTGCACCGCATCCTCGTCACCGACGTCTCCGGCTCCGGCATCTGCCTCGGCGAAGGGGCGCTCGTCGAGCACTGTCGCGTCCAGCGCTGTGGCCAGACGGGCATCCGCGCAGCTCGCCAGAGCGACGACTCGGTCGGCATGGAGCCGATCGTCATCACCGAGACCGCCGTCTCCGGCTGTGGACACCTCGTCACCACCGCACACGAGGGCGGAGCGATCCACGTCGACGGGATCCCCACCATCGGACGCAAGCTCTGGCTGTACGACAACCCCGGTGCCGGCTGGGTCCTCGACAACGACCGCCACGCCAAGCAGGCCGGCCTCGAGCAGAGCCTCGTCGAACGCAACGGCAACGCCGGCGTCGTCGACCGACGCGGTGCTGCCTTCGGCGGCCGGACGCGGACCTACACCCGCAACGTGATCCGCTTCAACGGCACGTCCATCGCGTCGAGCAGCAGCGACGGCTCCGGCCTCGTCATCCACGACTCCGCCGACGTCCAGGTCATGGACTGCCGCGTCTACGGCAACGCCGGCCACCAGGTCGTGCTGGCCGACCACGGCGACGATCCGGGCCTCCGACGGGTGTCGCTGAGCGACAACCACGTCGCCGGCGGCCGGCCGCTGCTCAAGCTCCAGCGAGGACGGACGTCGTCACACAACCCGCGCGCCGAGGTCACCGGACGCAACAACCACTGGTACGCGCGCCGCGAAGAACGCCCGATCGCGCTGCCCGACGGCCGCCTCGCGACCCTCGACGCGTGGGCGCTCGAGACCGACCAGCTCGCCGATCCCGACAACACCCCGCCGGACGCCTTCGACCTCGACGTGCTGACGCAGGCCTCGTACGGCCCAGAGCAGCCGGCAGCGATCAGGTCGCGGTCAGCCAGCTGATCACCTGCGAGACCGACGGGCTGTCCCAGGCGAGCTCCATGTGGTTGGTCGCGACGGTCGCGCTCGCCCCGGGGTTCCCGATGCCGGTGGCGTCGAGGCAGGATCCACGACGTTCGCGGTACGCATGCCCGGCAAACCGCCCACCCGCTCCGCGTCGAACCACCTGCACTCCACGACGCACGGGCACCCACCATGACGGCCGAGCTCATCAGCCTCCACCACCACGACCTCAGCGCACGTCAGACGATCACCGTCAACGGCGTGGATCTCGTGGTGCGCGACAGCGGCAGCGGCGACCTCCCGCTCGTCCTGATGCACCACTACTACGGCTCCATCGGGACCTGGGACGGCGTCGTCGCGCGCATGGCCGGCGAGCATCGCCTCATCGCCATCGACCGGGTCGGCTTCGGGGAGACCCAGCGACCGCGGCGGTCGGAGTGGCGGGATCGCAACCCGTACACGTTGGAGGCGTCGGTCGACCACGTGCTCGGCGTCCTCGACGCGCTCGGCATCGACCAAGCGATCCTCGTCGGCTCGAGCGCCGGCGGCACCTGCACCGTCAAGACGTGGGAGCACGCGCCGGAACGGATCGCCGGCATCGCGCTGGTGAGCCCGGCCATCGACGGTGACGTCGGCCCTCCTGCTGCCACGCGGCCAATCCTGCGCACCGCGCCGATGCAGGCGATCATGCAGCTCGTCGTGGCCATCGCGTCCCGTCGCATCGACCTCGATCGCATCACCGGCGCATGGGCACGTCCCGAGCGCGCGACCGCTTCCCATCTGGCCCCGTACATGCGCGCTCAGTCCGCGGACGGCTTCGCTCGCGGCATCGCCGAACGACTCGTGGCCGACACTCCACCGGACCTGACGGGGGTGCTGCCGACGATCCGCGTTCCCTCCACCGTCGTCTGGGGTGACAGCGACCGGGTCATCCACGCTCGCTGGAACCGCCAGACCGCCGGGGCGATCCCGGGGGCGCGGGCGATCGAGATCCCGGACTGCGGCCACACGCCGCAGGAAGAGCGCCCGGACGCGCTCGTCGACATCCTGCGCGAGCTGCATGCACGCGTGACGGCCTGACCCGATCAGCGCCGGAGGAACGCCGCCGGAAGCGCTCGAGCGAGGACGCGGTGGGCGCCGGTCATGACCACGAGCGGCACGAGCGCGGTCAGCAGCGCCGACGCGGCCACGACGCCATCGGAGCCCAGCCCTGCCGAGAGGCCGGCCAGATGCGTCGCCACGACCTCGACGTCGTCCTGCCCGGACAACAGCACCGTCGCCACGAGGTGATCGTTCCAGATCCAGAGAGCCTGCCAGACCAACACCGCACCCACCGTGGGGCGCACGATCGGCAGCACCACTCGTCGGAGCACGGTCGCCGTGGTCGCTCCCTCGAGCCGAGCCGCCTCGACGGCCGAACGTGGTACCGAATCCATGGCGTCACGCAGGACCAACAGCGCGAGCGGGAGGCCGAACGCAGCATGCGCGAGCGCCAGCGCCACGATCGTCGAGGTGTCCCCGAACGTCGCCGTCCACCGGACGATCGGACCCACCACCACCTGCAGCGGCAGCACGAGCGCCACGAACAGCGCCGACAGCAGGAGGCCACGTCGGGGAACGGGCAGCCACGTGAGCGCGTAGGCCCCGTGGACGGCCGCGACCGCCGGCGCCGCGACCCCGACGGCGATCACCGCGACCGTGGTGACCACTGAGCGCCACGCCGGGACCCCACCGACCCGCGCGAAGGTCGCGTCGCGGACATGCTCCATCGTCAGCGACGTCGGCGAGGTGAACGCCGACCACCAGCCGTCGGCCCCTGCGCTGCCATCCGACACCGCCGTCCCGACGAGCGCCAGCAGCGGGAGCGACCACACGATGCCGACGGCGATCGCGACGACCGTCGCGACGCCCACGGGGCGCGCGGCCTTCATGACATGCTCCGACCGAGGCGCCGGATCGCGATCGCCACGGCCACCGTGGTGATCGCCAGCATCGTGGCGATCAGCGAAGACTCCCCGGTTGCCCCCAGCATCAGGTCATCCACGAACATCGTCGCCAGCATCTGGGTCCCGTCGCGACCGCGCGTCAGGACCTGCACGACGTCGAAGACCCGCAGCACCGGGATCACGGTCGTCAGCGCGACGAGGATCAGCGTCGGCCGGACGCTCGGGATCGTCACGAGCCGGAGGACCTGCCACTGCGTGGCGCCGTCCGCCTGCGCTGCCTCGACACGTGCGCGCGGGATCCGGTCGACGGCGGCGCGCAGCAGCAGCATCGCCAGCCCGGCGTGCGTCCACACGACGACGGACATGAGCACCAGGTCGTTGAGCACGCCAGCCGCCAACCAGCGCTGACCGGCCGCGTCGCCGCTCGCCCCCGTC
>RCMY010005921.1_pt1 | contig 10303 bp, 13 predicted proteins | sample 2041341 | NCBI WGS metagenome assembly RCMY01 (sample SAMN09708234, study PRJNA481090) | Marine sediment metagenome, whole genome shotgun sequencing project.
GCCGATCACCTATGGGCATCCAAAAGCAAAGGGCCTTCAAACATCGCCCCACGCGCCAAAACAGGGGCTTCATGAATAATTGCGGCTAGGATATTGAAGTAAAGTCACTGACCTCGTTTCATGAAACACCGGTCTTACCACTGACTTCAATACCGCCTGTTCTTCCCAACCCCCTAGATCGTTGATGAAATCCTGAGCGTAGGTGCAGCCGTTCACGCGGTCAGTTCGCGAGGTTGGCAATTCTGCTATCGAGCTATTCAGTGTATCACTCGAAGCCCATACTCTTGCTTCGCCGTCACCTCTCACGAGCATATCTCACGTCAACATCTTCGGGACAGATTTGAGGCTTTGAACAACAGAGAGGTTTTGGTTAATCGTAGCTTCAAAGGAGCGAAGATGAATAAGAAACCCGGAGCCTTTAAGGATGCGGCTTATAAGCTACTCAGGAGCATCCGTTGCAAAACCTATTCAGCAGAGGAAAAGTTACGGATTGTTTTAGCGTGCCAGCGCGGTGAGGAAAGCATCTCGGTGGTATGCCGCCGCGAAGGCATTTCTGAGAGCCTGTATTCCAATTGGTCGAAGGAAGTTCTGGAAGCCGGCAAGCGGTACGTTCCTCTGGACATAGATGATGCGCAAAAAGCTCCTTCGCATCTGGAAATGCGACCCGATGGAGCTGTCTCGCTAGATCTTAACAGCTGGGCCGCCAGTCCTCCGAAAAACCGGAATATCCTCCCCGCCCAGATCAACGCCATTGCAGCAATTTCGTCTGACACGGGGCTGCTAATTACAGACCAGGTAGTGCCGCAAACACCCAGACCTTTTTTCATAACCATCGACACGGAGAGCTTCTATTTTAAGCGCCCTGTGATGATCACGGGTGATGGGCTGAATGGTGCGAAGGCGACGTATGAAATACTTGATGCGCTGGACAGGCGGAATCTCAAGGCTGTCTTCTATGTAAACGTCTATGAGCACCTGCAATATGGTGACGATAGTATTGAGAGAATTTGCAAGATCATTCACGAGCGCGGCCATGAAGTTGCACTGCACTGTCACAAGTCCAAAGCACTGAATTTTTATAATCAAGAAATCATCAAATATGATTACGACGGACAGCGCCGGATTCTGGAGTATGGAAAGGACTTGCTCCATCGTTGGTTAGGTGTGGAGACGATCAACTTCCGAGCTGGCGGATATCAGCACAACACAGATACACTGGCTGCGCTCGATGATCTAGGTTTCAGGATTGACAGTTCATACCTTTATAAACGTTCGACCGCACCAGCGCATGAGGGTCACTTCGTCCGGCCTTATCGCATCGGAAATCTAATCGAAGTTCCCATTCTATATTTACCGCTGGTACAGCGGAACGGCCTGATATCAGACCGTAAATTTGACATAAATTCAGTCAACTTGCCCGAGTTGCTGGATACCCTCAACCGTGGCGCGCCAGCGCTGCCGGTTTTCAACTACATGATGCACAGCTTTTCTTTCATTGCCCGCGAGCGATTCTCCATGAATCATCCTGATGATACTCTAATGATGCGTAGCCCGCCCGCGAACTCTCAGGGGCTCTACATAGGTGTGACCGGGCTAAGAGATGCCCTGTGGCGCGATTTCCTACTCTTTCTGGATGCGCTGTCCGTTGAAGATAGCATTGAGGTCCGCACTATGTCTGGCGCAATTGACGATTTGGAACGCATAGCGGATCACGCTCCTTGGCCAGAAATCGTACCGATTTTATATAGATAAACGGCGTAGCCGCGTAACTCACATCTAATGCGCAGTCTATGCGGCTACAGATTGTCTTCCAACGGTTGTTGTAACCTGTCGAGCTACCGTAGCCGAAAACGCGCGGCTTCATAAATTTGCCAGTCTTGCGGTTCTTGGGTCGTTTCGCTGGCAGTGCCAGCAATTCGTCCATCATCTCAGGCGAAACTGTAATCCAGTTCGCGGGATGACCCTTCTGTGCCTTCACCCGAACTTTATTTTCCGAAGGTCGCAAATCGTTTGTTTCTAATGAAACGGCTTGATCGATTCTTGCAGCCGTTTCGAACATGAACCGCACCAACACCGCATTGTACGGATCAGCAGCACTAAAAAGGCCTCGATCCACTCCTTGTCCGCAGGGGTACCCTGAGTCGATCGGCCCGTTTCGCCCGGAACACATCGACAGCCTTTCGTTAAGCTTCGAACCGTTGGGTTTCATCGCGCCCCCGCAGAGCGGCTCTGTGAGCCGAGAGTGTGAATCATTCTTACCAAAAATGGATATTTAGAGGCCTATTGACCTCAGCACGATTTTTGTTTGAGTTTCATGTTGCACATTTTATTCTATGCTCCATCCAGCGGCGTGATTACGATCCGCCTGTTCTTGTATCGCCCCTCATCAGTCGAATTAGGGTGGGATGCTTCGCTTTCACCGACGCCGTTCCAAGTGATGCGCTGTAGATCGATCCCATAATGATAGCTGAGCGCTTCGGAGAAGCTTTTGGCACGGTTTTGGGACAGGATCAAATTGTCTTTCGCGGATCCCACATTGTCAGTATGGCCGGTCACCACGATGCGCAAATCTGGATAATTAACCATAATCTGAGCCACATAGGCCACGCGCTTCATCCCGTCGGAAGTGATCGTATATTTGTTAGTCTCAAAATTCATACCTGGGAACGACATCTCGGTGATCTTTGGCTTGGGCGGGACCGGTGGCTTAGGAGGCGCAGGCTCCGTGATGCCAACGGTCACGCGGGTCTCTGGTGCATCCACGATCACAGGACTCCCAGCATCTTGGCCGATAACAGTCGTGCTTCCGTCTTGCCCGATTACAGGAGCCATAGAGATTTCTGCAACCACACCCGTATCACCGGTTGTAACAGTTACCCCGGGGGCGACAGGCACCACTGGCGCTGGCAACGCCGACGCAAGTTCGGACCCTGAGAGTTCCGGGACCTCATCAAGTTTCACACTTTTCGTCGTGCCATCCGTGAATTTGATCACCACCCGCTCTTGCGCAGCGACGGGCAAACCAAGCATGAGGGCGACTGGCAGATAGGTCAAAATTTTCATTGGATTAATCTCCGTTCTTAAGAGCGATTACGCAGGATGAAGTTGATGATTGCTGCTGCCGCGAGGAGAGCACAGGCGGTCATCAATGCGTGGATGTAATGACGGGGTTGTGTGATCTCTTCTGCGCCCCAGTAGTCAGCCAGTTGACGAATGTCGGAGGGGATCTTGTATTCACTTTCTGGGCTCTGCATCGACGACGGCGCGGCCTGGGACGCAGGATCAATTTCGGTGGTGAATGGTAATGGCTGATCGACATATTCGATGTGCAGGTAAGGCAGCGCATCGATCACGCCCAATGTCAGGGTCAGAGCGTAGATCAATACAGCGGTTGAGCGCAGAAGCGGCCAAGGGCAGAAGGCCACGATCAATGCTGGAAGCGCCCAATAGCAGATGGTCCAAAAAACCCGCATGTCATGTTCGCGCCCAAAGAAGACGGCCTGCCAGAATAGCACGATGAAGATGAGCCCCAAGGTAATCGCCAACCCAAACCGTAGCAGCCCCAAAACCATGAGAAATGCTGCAACAAGCACCGGCAACATCAATCCCAAGCCTACCCGCAACATCGTGTCTGATCCACCTGTAGAGATGACATAGCCTGAACCATCCATGTTGAAGAACATCTCGAGGACTGCACCATCTTGGCTGAACACCTCTGGCAAAGCATGGCCGTTTTCATGGATGACTGTATAGAGAAGGCTACGCGCTGGGGTCGCAATGCCCGTCCAAAACACCTCCGCCAGGTAGACAGCCCCAGCGGCCAGAGACAGCGCCAATAGCATTTGCAGTGGCGCTGGAACACCCCGGACCCAACGGTCTGGGGGCAGGCGGCAGGGCCTTTTTGGCTCAATTGAGTACGCCATAGCTGGCCGCTCCTCCCGCAGTTATGGCCAGCTTGAACATATGCTCAAGTTCGCGACGTTGCTTGAGAGATGCTCCAGGCGGTGCATAAGCGGCCAAGCCTACCATTTTCACATGGCACCCTTGGAGGCTGCCGGGAAAGACACCCGCGCCGGATGTCTTGCCATCGGCGGTCTGCTCTGAGGCAGAAAAGCCATTGGTGATGATGACCACATTGGTCGATCGCGCCTTGCAATCGGTGTAGCCAGATATTTGATCTAAAGACCACCACAGATCAGAGCCATCGGTGGGGGCGTCGATCTTGGAGAAGTCTGCCAAGCGTAAAGCAAGGAAGTCAGAGAGATGTTCGGGCTTCACCCGGCCGACTTTAGCGGACAAGGTCATGTCTGCAAACCATTCATTCGGAGCCCCTTGGGTGCCCATGAAGGTGACTTGATCTCCCCATTTCAAGCCGTCTTGGACCATAGCGTCAAAGATCTTCGGTGCCATGTTGGCTAAGAGGGGGATAAATCCAGTGTCCTGTGCGAAATGGCCCAGAATGACCCAGTGCTTGTTTTCAGAAGCCGTAGCGATGGTCGTAGAGCCAGCAAAGATCGCGGTCGTCAGAAGTTTGGAAATCAGGCGCATTTTTTCATCTCCTTCAATGCTTGGTTGGTGGATAGTGTTTTCAGCGCCATGCCGTGTTCGATCAGAGCTTCACGATCCGCGGGACCGAGATCTTTCGTGGACGGCAAAGTGGCATACGGAATCGTGGGCGGCATGGCCGCCGCAACGAGGCGTTGGATCTCAGGGTCGTAGGAAGCCAGAGCTTTTTGGAGGGCCATGTTCACGCTGACCGTGAAGACGGGAACGCTTTTTCCCTGAGCATGCTGGATGGCATAGTCACCTCGGATCTGGCACGCGAGTTCAGTGGCCTCTGCAATCTCCAGGAAGAGATCATTAGTCATGTCCTTGATGCGTTGCGGCTGCGAATGTTCACGCTGCCAGGCAAGGTCAAAATTGTCCGTAGCCGCCAAGCTGTCGGCCAATCTGACCTGTTCCTTTTTGTAGTTGCGCTTCATCTCCAGGGCCAATTTCATGCCTACAACCGCAATCCCCATCAGGAGGACAGCCCCCAGAACCAGCGGCATGCGCAGCAGAACAAGGCAGCGCGATACGAAAGCAACCTCTTTTGAATTCACGCCAAGGCGCAAAGTCTCGGCTCTGATCGCAGCTTGGCGACCGAGCCCGACGGCCTCCGCCGCCAACTCATCCAGGTTCATTTGATTATAGATTACGTTCATGACTGGGATTCCCCCATTGATGGACGCGCCGTTGTGGCGATCCTTCAAGATGGTCGGCCCTTTTCCAAAGCCGACCTCTGCAAATTTTTCCAGGGTCAAGCGACCTTTCTAACTAATGGAGTTGAGCGATCGACACCCTTGCTCAGAGATTCTTCATCCTTAATTGAGACGAGCAGCGCACCGAGCTCGTCAGCCATGCAGCAGCATTCCTCAACGAACGCGGAAGAGGGGTCGATTTCTGCAAACAAGCTGCTCTCGATGCGATTTGGGTCTCCAACATGCTCAAGCGTCAACAGACGGTGCAAGTCGACCAGTTGGCTCCTTTGTAAGCGTGTAAGGCGCAAAGTCTGCCCCACCGCTTCACAAAGCAGAAATACGCGGGCACTGGCGGCAAAGCCGCCGAGCTTATAGGCGGCTTTCGCCAATGCAGAAATATGATCGCGCAAGAATGGACGCACATGCTCCAAATGTAGGCAAGATTTTGGGGTAATCGTATGATAGTAAGACATGGGTTTCGTCCCTTAGTAGCACTGCTCCGATGCGGCAGCGTCAAGAAGCCCATTTCCTCCTTTCGAATAGGCAGTCTGGCCAGTCCCACTGTAGCAGCAGATGGATTTTTGGTTCTGGCTTTGGTTAGGTTTTATTTGAGGTATGCATCACCTGTTTTTTCAGATCTGCGCGGCCTCACAAGAGGGCCAGTGCACGATCTGGAAAGTCAGGTTAGATAACACCCCTTTCTGCTTCAAAATTTTCAAAAGAAATGCGATGATAGTCCTCAAACCAGCGGACCGCCAAGTTTGTCAGCGAGGCAACTGCAGCTCTCAACGGACGCAGAGGACGGATCGTTTTCCGCTAACAAGCTGCTGCCAGGATGATCTGGGTCGCCGACATACTGCACGGTGCAGATCGACCAGCCTGCTCCTTTGGGCGCGCGTCAGACGTCGGGTGGGGCCTACTGCTTCGCAAAGCAGAAATACTCGGTCTCTGGCCGCTGGGCTTCCGAGCTTATAGTTCACGCGCGGCTTGCAGGGTACCCCAACGCAATACGAGTCATCAGCTTTTCAAAGCCTCCGTGTCTTTTTTCCGCGCGGTCTCACCAAGAGGACCGCGCAAAAAAAAGTAGCTTTAGATATTAGCTACCTCTTACCCACATTCCCGTTCAGCCTCAATCCATGCGCGAACTTCATCGGAGCGGTAGCGAATAGTGCCGCCTTGGCGATAGAACGGCGGTCCGCTTCGCTTGGCACGCAAAGCCTCCAACGTTGACTTCTTATATTTCGTGAGTTCTTCAACCTCACGTGTCGTGAGATACTCTGGTTCAGGCTCGGGTCGGTCAGTTGCCATTTCCTCAAGCAATCCGGCCAAGCAATCTACGATAACCACTCGGATCTCTTCGAGGTCACGAAGGTTTAATCGCGGGGCCAGACTTCCGGAATTACGATGGTGAATACTCATGAACTTACTCCTTGCAGGGCGTCTTAGACGCCAACAAATTTCGGACACTTGTTGTCCGGACGTGCCATCTTGGCGGGTCAAGAAAGGGCAAGTTCAAATTTTCCCCTCGTACACATTCAACTTAAGAAAAAATTATCCTGAGACAACCATCCAAGCAAATGATTTTATTTATTTATTTTCTTCGCCGTCGGTGAATTCAGTCAATATTCCTTAATTTTCGCTTCGGCCGAAGGAAGGCTCTGCGATGGTTTTTCTCCTGTGAAACACTTCTTTGAGATCAGGCTCACATCGGAGTTAGCGAGGTAGGCCAAAATTTCTGCAAACTTTTTTCTTGCCGATAGGAAGTTTGAGCATGGCGAATCTATGTCTCAACAACATAAGTTTGAATTCAGGTTTGATCCGAATTTTTCGTGCAGTGAAAAAATATTCTGCACCGTTGAATAGTTTTCCTATGGAGTGTTTTTTTCTGTCTGCCGCGCTCTCATTTAGATGAGCGCGGCAGACAGAAAAAATTCGAGCCGAAATTTCACAAAAGAGGATTGACGGTGGTGACCCCGGCAGGACTTGAACCTGCAACCTGACCCTTAGGAGGGGTCTGCTCTATCCAGTTGAGCCACGAGGCCGTCCAACACCGTTCGAATGCACTGTTCGCAGAAATTCATTATCTCGGCAACACCTGTACAGTATGGCCCAAATGTCTCTTGACTTACCCGTTAGGAGGGGGCTGCTCTATCCAGTTGAGCCACGGGGCCGTGGGAATTATGGTAGCGCATAATATGAGAACGATCCATACGGCGACGCGCACTTTCGCTAAGGTTTCGCTTATCTTTATGCGGTGCGGCGTGAGCGCCGCCTCGAAAACTCCCATCCCGATTGAAACCAGCTCCGGTGACCCTGTATGACTGTGTGGTCTTTTCGCGCATGCGTTCCGGTCTTTGAACTCATTTAGACAGCCTTTCATTCGATGGCCAAGGGGCTTTTACCCCCAGCGATGAGTGGCGTGGTCGTGGTTTAAGGCCACGGCCATATCCAGCCCCGATCGCCAGGCCCCGTTTCATGTGGTTACTGACCATCGCCCGGCAGGGTTATGCGCAGCATGCTGCCGAGAGGGCATTTCTGATTTGTCTCATCGGCGAGAATGCCTTGGTTCAGTATGTTGGGTGCAATGTTGAAGGCGTAATTGTTGTCCGTGGTCGCCTTGTATTTCTGGGTTCTGACGATTCTAATGCCATTTTCAGGCATTAAGCGGCCTGTGCGCCGGTGCCCGACCTTCAGCCCCGGTTCCTGCAGTTCCTCAGTCATGCGTGGCCTGCCAAAACTTTGCAAATCGAGACGCTGCTGTGCTTGGATATGCGCCAAAGTGACCATACCATCTCGCTGCCTGCGGCTCATTGGGCGGCTCTGCCATGTACGAAAGCCACGCGAGGTGATCCGCATCACGTCGGCACCTGTCGCTGTATCCTGGCGCCATGCCTTCGCTCCTTCATAGCAAAGATTGCTCGAAAGAGACCGTAACAGAACCGCGACAAGGCCACGGGACGGAAATTTCAGGACTTCGGCTCGCTCACTGCGCGCACCTTGCCGCGTTCGACGCCAAGCTGATGTTCGCGCCAGATCACCAGAACGCCAGAGATAATGACCAGACCGGAACCTGCCAACATCATTGCCGTCGGCAGTTCGTCAAAGACAAAGTAGCCAAGGATGATCGCGAATAACATCGAAGTATAATCATAAGGTGCCAGCATGGATACCGCACCAAAGCGGTAGGAAGAGGTTACCAAAATCTGCGCTACGCCACCAATCAGCCCCGCTGCAATCAGCAGACCCAGTGTGGACGCATTTGGCATGATCCAGCCGAAGGGCGCTGTGAGCAGCGCCAGAACGGAAGCCGTAACCGAGAAGTAAAACACGATTGCTGCAGTATGTTCGTTCTGCACAAGCTGGCGGAGGTGGATTTGCACGAGACTGCGCAGCATCGTGGCACCAAGGATCATCAGCGCGCCAATGGTCGCCATTTGATCCAGTCGTTCTGCGCCAAAGCGCGGCCAGAGAATGATGATCACACCGACCAGCCCGACAGCAACGGCGCTGACCCGGAACAGGCGGATACGTTCGCCCAGCATCAGCGCGGCCAGCAGCACCGTGAAGATGGGCGTGGCAAAGCCGATGGCGGTAACTTCGGGCAGCGGGAGCAGCCCCAGACCGGCAAATGTCAGGCCCATCGCCGTGGTGCCGAACGCCCCGCGCCAGACGTGGCCCATCGGGTTCTTGGCCTTGAGGCCCACGCTTAGCTGTCCGCGCTGGGCAAGCCAGATCAGGATGACCGGAATGGCAAAGAACGAACGGAAGAAAACGGCTTCTCCCGGTGGCACCTCGTCTGCCGTTGCCTTGATGATCGCGGACATGCAGGTAAAAAGCAGGATCGCCATGACCTTGAGCGCGACGCCAAGCGCCGGTCTGGCAGAGAAATCCTCGATCTTCATGGCTGGGTCATGCCTGTGGACCTATGATCCCGCGATTGGTGCCGATCTGGCCACGGTGCAGTAGCAGATGGTCAAGAATCACACAGGCCATCATCGCCTCTCCCACCGGCACGGCGCGGATGCCGACGCAGGGGTCGTGACGGCCCTTGGTGATGATCTCGGTCTGCTCGCCCTGTTTGGTGATCGTCTGGCGCGTGGTCAGGATGCTTGACGTCGGCTTGACTGCAAAGCGCACGACAATGTCCTGTCCCGTGCTGATCCCGCCAAGGATGCCGCCCGCGTGGTTGGATGAATAAGACGGCCCTTCCGGTCCCATGAAAATCTCGTCGGCGTTCAATTCGCCGGTCAGCATCGCAGCGGACATGCCTTCGCCGATTTCCACGCCTTTGACAGCGTTAATGCTCATCATCGCGGCGGCCAGATCGGTGTCGAGTTTGCCATAGACCGGCGCACCGATGCCCGCAGGCACACCGCGCGCGGTCACTTCGATGATCGCGCCCACGGAGGAGCCGGATTTGCGCAGGCCGTCGAGGTATGCGGCCCAATCGGTCGCGGCCTGCGCGTCCGGCACCCAGAAAGGATTTTGTTCGATCTGGTCCCAGTCGAACGCATCGCGGTCGATTTTGTTCGGGCCCATCTGCACCATGTAACCTGTGATCTGCACATCGGGTGCGATTGCCTTGATCGCCTCGCGCGCAAGGCCCCCTGCCGCCACGCGCGAAGCAGTTTCACGCGCCGAGGACCGGCCGCCGCCGCGGTAATCGCGCACGCCGTACTTCTGGAAGTATGTGATGTCTGCATGGCCGGGGCGGAACTTGTCCTTGATGTCGCCGTAGTCCTTGGAGCGTTGATCGGTGTTTTCGATCATCAACTGGATCGGCGTGCCGGTCGTGACCCCTTCGAAGGTGCCGGACAGGATTTTGACCTCGTCCGCCTCACGCCGTTGGGTGGTGTATTTATTTTGCCCCGGTTTACGCTTGTCGAGCCAGTGCTGGATCATCTCGGGGGTGATCGCGACGCCCGGAGGGCAGCCATCGACGGTGGCGCCCAGGGCGGGCCCGTGGCTTTCGCCCCAGGTGGTCACGCGGAAAAGATGGCCAAAGCTGTTGATCGACATGCGGTAAGCTCCTTTGACATCAGCCATATCGGGGGCGCAGCGGT
>RCMY010005923.1_pt1 | contig 10301 bp, 9 predicted proteins | sample 2041341 | NCBI WGS metagenome assembly RCMY01 (sample SAMN09708234, study PRJNA481090) | Marine sediment metagenome, whole genome shotgun sequencing project.
GCATATTTATTCAAGGATTGATGTAAATCTTCAATGGTATAGGGCGTTTCATTTTTTCCATACTGCAGCCAGACCATTTTTAAATAATCATCCAAGTTCAAATTTTCTTTTCGTAAAGAAAGGTCCAATGCCAAACCAAGAACACTTCCGTAGGAATAATATGATATAAAGGTATTGTCTCGATTTACTGGGTCAACAGAAGTAGCTGCATCGACAAAAGGTGCTTGATAGCTCATTTCAATGGGGTTGAAGAATTGCCTTCCATTAGAATTCCATACATAATTGAAGCCACCAGCAAGGCCTTCTACATAAGCTTTTGGTGTTATAAGTCCGGCTCGGCATAAAATAAGATTGGTATAATAACTCGTAAAACCTTCTGCAAACCATAGTTCACCACTCATATTGGCTTCCTCAAAGTTAAAAGGTTCCAAAGATTGGGGTCTAATTCGCTCTACATTCCATGCATGGAAAAATTCATGGGAAACTGTTCCTATATTTCGCTCCATACCGCCTTTAGCCAAACTGCGGGCACTGGTTAAAACAGTTGAATTGCGATGCTCCATACCATCTCCTGAAGCATTAGGGACATAGCAAGCCAAAAAGGTATAAGTGCCATAATCAAATTTTGGAAGTTCGCCGAAAATTTCCCTTTCTGCCAATACAACTTTTTTCACTTTTTCAAAATAAGTATCTACTTCTTGCTCGCTGCCATTATGGTGCAATGCCAATCTCACGTTTTGCAAACCGACTTTAAATTCTCGAAGGCTGAAATCACTTATTTCTGTAGGGCTATCCATAAAATATTGCAAATTGGGTGCTGAATATGTATTACCAGAGACCACAGGCAATTGTGTCGCCACGTTCCAGTTGAGGTCTTCCCTTACATTAAACTTGACCTCTAAAGGGATTTCACTCAAACTAGGGGCGTATATAAAGGTTGCCGGAATGTTCAAATGGGCGTGCGTTTCATCTATCTGCGCATAGGTGCCATCACCACGATTTGCAAATAAGGTATAACTGATGTTTATTGTTCCATCATGACCTAAAATCTGCCATTCATGATTATTGGGGCGTATTACCCTCAATTTATTTCCCTTACTATCCGTGGCACTAAAGCCATAGACGTTCTTGGCGAATTCATGTAGGGCATAACGTCCAGGAGAGGTGCGGCTCATTCTCACAGAGAGCGTATCTTCTTTAATATTGGAAAATGAGGCTTTTATATCTGCTTCATGATGTACCGCATTTTCAAATGAAATTTCATAGGAAATGGTTTGGGAGGTTGTCGTAGTTGTAAAAGTGATTAAAGCAACTAGATAGAATAAGTTTCTCATTTTCTTAAGGTTAATGCTAGCGAATATAGCATTTAAATTGTTAAATATTACCTTTGCTTTATGGAGCAATTCCCGAAAAAATTATTGGCTAAACTCTCGAAAAGAGAGGGTATTAACGCATTAAGAAGTTTGCCGAAATCAAACCGATTAGTTGACTTCTCATCCAATGATTATCTGGGGTTGGCCAAGAATGAAGAGGTATTTAATCATGCTGTAAAATTATTGAAAGAACATAGTTTAGTTCGAAATGGAGCAACTGGGTCCAGATTGCTATCGGGCAACCATTTATTGTATACCGAACTTGAAAAAAAGTTGTGTGACTTTCATGAAGTTGAAGCTGCTTTGGTCTTTAATTCGGGCTATGATGCCAATATTGGTTTTTTTAGTTCAGTGCCACAGCGCGGTGATGTTGTGTATTATGATGAATTTATACACGCCAGTATTCGTGATGGAATACAACTTGGAAAAGCGAAGAGCTACAAATTCAAGCATAATGATCTTGAAGATTTAAAAAAGAAATGTACCGCGGAACAAGGGCGATGTGGAAAGGAAACGGAATTCTATATTGTAACCGAATCGGTTTTTTCTATGGATGGTGACTCACCTGATTTGAAAAAGTTGGTCAATTTTTGCAATGCTAATAACTGTCATTTAGTGGTTGATGAAGCCCATGCCATTGGCGTTTTTGGGAAAAAGGGAAAAGGTTTAGTGCAAGCATTGGAAATACAAGAACAGGTATTTGCACGGATAGTTACTTTTGGCAAAGCACTGGGTTGCCATGGAGCTGCCATTTTGGGCAGTGAAAAATTAAAGAATTACCTGATTAATTATGCAAGGAGTTTTATTTATACTACTGGCTTGTCGCCGCACGCAGTTGCTACCATAATTGCCGCTTATGACTCTTTAACGTCGCTTGAAGGAATTGAAATTCTGAATAGGCTAAATCAGAATATTGAATATTTCAATCAAATTCTAAAAAACTCAAACCTGAAACTAAAATTTATTGAAAGCGTTTCGGCCATTCATTGTTGTAAATTAAAAGGCAATGACAAAGTCAAAATGGTTTCCAAAACTTTGCAAGAAAAAGGTTTTGGTGTAAAACCAATTTTATCACCTACGGTGTCAATTGGAGAAGAACGATTGCGTTTTTGCCTTCACGCCGATAATTCTGAGAAACAAATAGAGGAAGTATTACATCTATTACAATCAATAATTTGAAGAAAATGGAAGATGTTTTTTTTACGATAGGTTCTTTTGATTACCCTGCCGATGTTCAAATCATAAAAGGAAAATTAGAATCGGAGGGCATTCCTGTTTTTCTAAAAGATGAGAATACTCTAAATTCGGATCCTTTGATCAGTTATGCTATTGGTGGAGTTAAACTTCAGGTATATAGTAAGCATAAGCGAAAGGCTTTGGAGATTTATAATGAAATTCGTGCATATGCGGTTGATAATGATGGAAATCCCATTGTTTGCCCGAATTGCAAAGCCAAAAGATCAGAAGCGTATTATCATAGAAAAGGAATTTTTCTAAAGCTGTTTCCTTTTTTTGAAAGTAGAAAGTATAAATGTATGCAGTGCGGCATGATCACTAAAACAAATTAGAATGCAACGAATCTTTGTTACCGGAATATCAACCGAAGTGGGTAAAACCATAGCCTCAGCGATAATCACCGAGGCGCTTGAGGCCGACTATTGGAAACCTATACAGGCAGGGGAATTGGACAATACAGATAGCCATAAGGTGACGCGATTGATATCCAACAACAAATCAAAAATACATAAATGCAATTATTAACTCCACACCCCCATGAGTCCACATGGAGCAGCAGTGATTGATGGGGTCATCATTAAAGTTATTAAGATCTTTGAGCCAGAAACCGATAATCATCTGGTCATTGAAGGTGCAGGAGGACTTTTAGTTCCACTAAACGATACTGATACCGTTTTGGATTTGATATTGCCTAATTACAAAGTTGTAGTGGTTTCCCGACATTACTTGGGGAGTATAAACCATACACTTTTGACCATTTACTGGCTTCAATTAAAAGGATATGATGTTTCAATTCTGTTTAGTGGGGATGAGCATCCCACATCGGAAAGCATTATTCTTAAAAAAACTAGGGTCAAATCCATCGGTAGAATCAACGAAGAAAAATCATTTGACAAAGCCGTAATTAAAAAATATGCGGATTTATTACGCCCAGTTTTGGAATCAATCTAAACGTTGTAATACTTCAGCTTTCTCAACGGTTGCATGTACTTGATAATACTTTAAAAAGTAAGCATTGATATATATGTTTTCCGCGATTTGTTTCTTGTCAAAAACCCTTCTGTTCTTTCGGACAACAACGGTTTTAGGGCGCAAGGTTTCCATAATATATTGTATTTCCTCCATCCCCGTTTTTCGGGGATTATCGTAAGCTGCAAACATTTCATCCTTACAGATATTACTCGGGTGGGTAGCCGATTTAGTAGGAGGGTTTTCGCCCAATACCCAATACCCAATATGATAGCCTAGAAACAAAATATTCTCTGTTTCCAAATGGTTCTCCATAATATATTTGGGCACTGAAATACCTTCGCCATTATAGAATGTGCCTTGCTCAAATTTGTTCTTAATTACATTTACGTACTCAATATAAGATTCCATAGGAATCAACAAAATTAGAATTATATAATAAGGTTTCCATATCAATTTTTTCAGCAATGGTATTCTACTTAAAGTAATGACAACCAATGGCAACAGAATAGGATGCAATTGAATCAAATAATGTCCATTAACCCTTCCACCTTTAACAAAAGAAAGTACAATTCCGATTATTGCCACCAACAGCAATTGTAATGAGCGATCTTTAAAATCGATGTATTTTCTTTTCCATATCCAAATAAAAAACCCTGAAATTATTAGAAGAAAAGGAGCCATTTCTAATATGGAATAGCGTCTAGCCGATGAATAATCCAAAGGAGCTTGGACAACAGATTTGTACCATAACATACCATTGTCTTGTAGGTAATAAGGTAGAATGGTCAATAAAATAATTATGATTATTCCAGTACCAAAAGCAATGGCATGAAGTAATCCATGTGAATATTCTTTTTTGCGGAGATTTTCAAACAACAAATAAATCCCTATAAAAAGAATGGCGTAGGCCATATTCAGTTTTACCATTACGGAAATACCCATTAAAATGCCTGCGATAAAAACCATGGAAATTGATCTATATCTTAATAATAAATAAAGAGCTGGCATAAAAAAGGCCATGGTTATATGCTCGGACATTACCCCTTGTAGGCTGCCAAACAAACTTTGAAGAACAACACTCCCAATTGCCGACCATAAAGCTATTTTTTTAGTGGCGATATGTACTCCGATTTTGTAGGTGAAAAATGAGCTAATAATGACCAATATTGTTCCAAAAAAACGAATCGCAAAAAGGCTTTTGCCAAAAATGTAGATAAGCGAAGCGAAGTAGAGAAAGGTTAGTGGGGGCTTAACATCCCATAATTGGGTATAAGGCAAATGGCCATCTACCCATGACTGTGCGACTAAAATAAAAGTACTTTCATCCCTATCAACATAATCCCTAAAAAAGAACGGGAAACGAATGAATAAGGCCGTAATTACCAACCAAAAAATTACAGTGGTAATATTCAGATTTTCAAAATCGGGCGTGAGGCGTTTAATGGCTTTATTTATCATGAAGTGATAAGGTATTATTTCCCATCTTTGCAAGATATATAAAAAGCGTTGTATTGAATTCTATGGCAGCCAAAAATTCTTTCTGAGCGCGATAAAAAATATTTGTGGCACCCTCTCACTCAACATAAGTTGCACCCCGATATGTTGGCAATTGTAAAAGCAAAGGGGTCATTGCTCTATGATGAAGATGGAAAGGAATATATAGACGGTATCGCCTCGTGGTATACTTGTATGTATGGCCATTGTAATGAGTTTATTCTTAAGAAGGTCCATAGCCAGATGCAGCAATTAGACCAAGTCGTTTTTAGTGGATTTACCCACGAGCCTGCGGTCAAATTATCTGAAGAACTTATAAAAATATTACCTAACAATCAGAAAAAACTGTTCTTTTCTGACAATGGGTCCACTTCCACAGAAATAGGAATTAAAATGGCCCTGCAATACCATTTTAATAAAGGGGAAAAGCGTAATGTAATGCTTGCCTTTGAGGACGGATTTCATGGTGATACTTTCGGTGCCATGTCGGTTTCAGGTTTATCGGTCTACAATGGGCCGTTTGAGGATTTCTTTATTGAAGTAGAACGTATTCCCGTGCCCACCACAGAAAATATCGGAGAGGTCATTGCTCAACTGGAATCAAAATTAAAGCAGCATAATATTGCCGGCTTCATTTATGAGCCTCTGGTTCAAGGTGCAGCATCGATGAAAATGCATGATGCTGAGGGTCTAAATACAATTCTCAGTTTATTAAAAATGCATGAAGTGTTGACCATTGCCGATGAGGTAATGACCGGTTTTGGTAAAACGGGAACCAATTTCGCCTCTGATCAAATTCAAACTAAGCCAGATATTATTTGCCTGTCCAAAGCTTTGACGGCAGGTTTAATGCCAATGGCGATTACATCTTGTACACATGATGTATATGATGCGTTTTATAGTGATGAATTGGCGAAAGGATTGTTTCACGGCCATACCTATACAGCAAACCCTTTAGCATGTACAGCTGCATTGGCTGGTATTGAGTTGTTGCAGTCCAATGAAATGCAAAATAACATTGAACGAATTATTGGTTTACATAAAACTTTTGGTGAAAAGATTAAGTCACATCCAAAAGTTGCCAGTATTCGGCAATGCGGAATAATATTTGCCTTGGATTTGAACGTGCAAATGGAACGGTATGGTAGCCTGCGGGATAAATTATTCAATCATTTTATGGCCAATGGAGTATTTCTTAGACCACTTGGGAATACCATTTATATACTCGCTCCTTTTATTATCACTGATATGGAGTTGAAAAAAGTATATCATGCAATTGAATCTGCGTTGGATCTGATCTAAACCAAGCTAGGTTGCATATTTTTTCGATGTGCTTTTCGAATTAGGAACAAATCATACCACAATCTAAAAAAGTAAGATATTTTTACCTTTGATTCCCCTTGGTCGATCCACTGTTTCACTGGAATTTCCTCCATCATGTTTAAGCCTTCAGTTTTGCCGTATTCACATAATATACGACTGAACAATTCCACATCGAACAACCATTTTGAAATAAAGGGCTTCCCGAAAAGTAAATCTGCTATTTCCGAATTAAATGCTTTACAGCCACATTGGGTATCGTAAACCTTAATATCCAAAATATTGGAAATGAAAGTTGCTATGACCCTTCCGAACAGGAATCGCGAAAATCTACGTTCTACCACCGACCCGATTTTTAAGATTCTTGAGGCAAATACAAAAGATTTTTTGGTATCCAATTTGAGGCTAATCTCATAGCACTCCTCTAAGGAAGTGGCCAAGTCGGCATCCAGATAGGCAATATGCGGGGCAACTTTGTTTTTACTACAATACAAAACCCCTTTTCGGACGGATTCAGCTTTGCCCGAGTTTAGCTCATTGTTCAATAAAAAAATCTGTTTTGGAAATCTATTTTGTAAAGAGTGCAATACCTCCATAGTGTCATCGATTGAGGCGTCATTAACAAAACACACTTTGGCTCCAGGGTAATTTACAAGAAAGGAGGTAAAATCATCTACTGGCAACCTGTTTTGCTCATTATAACAAGGGACAACGATTACGATATCAGGCGAATTCGGCATTTTTCAACCCAATTTTTAAGGGTAGTGGCTAAAATACAAATTTGGAAAAGGTTTTCGTTATAAGCTTTAAAAAAGGGAGATATAAATTTACAAATACCCTAGTTTTGTACCCCAAAAGACGATTTAAATGAACTCCCCTGTTTCCATAACATCCATAGCATCGATATCTCCTTTAGGCACATCCTTTAAGGAAGCTTGGGATGCTTACCAACACAATGGTCATTTTTTAGTTGAAAAGCAGCTAGAAGGCTCTAATGCATGGGTGGCACCCTTGTCTGAAAGGTCGTTGGATGAGATTGATAAATTAAGGAATTCAGACTCCAATTATAAAAATCTTGACAATTCGCTCCTGTATGCGATTTATGCCTCAAGAATGGCCATTGAAAAATTGGGTTGGTCAGCAAGTGATAATTTTGGTATCAATATTGGTTCTTCACGAGGAGCTACATCTTTGTTTGAAAACTGGACTAGTTTAGTCGTCCGGAAAGTTACGACTTTTGCAGAATATAATTAAATGATGCAATAACAACCATTGCAAAACTCAAATAGATGAAACATACAGTCTTACTTTTTACATTTTCACTAATTAGCGCATTTCAATTAAATGCTCAACAAGAACAACCTATAATAAAAATCGATTCTTTAAGTGAAGTTGTAGTTACTTCATCCCGAATTGATTTACCCTTCAAAGAAAATTCTAGAACCATAAATATTATTACAGGAACTGATATTAAAAATAGTTCTGCCGTTACCATTGCAGATGTATTACAGCAAGTTGCTGGTGTAGATATTAGACGTAGAGGAACAGGCGGAAGTCAGGCTGATTTATATATCAGAGGTGGTGGTTTTGACCAAACACTTTTATTGATTGATGGTATTAAAATGGACGATGCGCAAACAGGTCACCATACCATGAATGCTTCTTTACCACTAGAAGTTATTGAGCGTATAGAAATTATAAAAGGTCCTGCAGCTAGGGTTTTTGGTCAGAATGCATTTACTGGTGCAATTAATATTGTCACTAAATCTAACTTAAGTAATTCTGTTTCTGCAAATCTTGAAGCTGGTTCTTTTGGTCAACTTAATGGTTCGGTAACCGTTGGTTCTGAGTTAGAAAATTCAACACATATTTTTCATGCTGGAAAAATGACCTCTGAAGGCTATAGGAATAATTCAGATTATAACAATTCTAACTTTTTTCTAAAAAGTGTTTTCAACAAAAAAGGACAACCTATTGAAATGATAGCGACTTTTTTCGATAAGAAATTCGGTGCTGAGAATTTCTACACTACTAATCCGGATTGGAATGAATATGAAGAAACCCAAAACAGCTTAATTACTTTTACGTCTAAATTTCAATCTGAAAAATTTAAAATTCAACCGCGTGTGTATTGGAAACGAAATCAAGATTTGTTTTTACTGCAACGAGATGACCCTAACTTTTTTAGAAATTTTCATATTTCGAATAAAATTGGTGCTGAAGCTAATGCGTCTTATAAATCGGAATTAGGTGAAACTGGTTTTGGAATCGATTTATCTAAAACGTATTTAAGAAGTAATAATTTAGGAAACCGTAATCGCTTTATGACTACCGTTTTTTTAGAACACAGATTTAAGTTTGTAGATAACCGATTAGACATTATACCTGGTGTTGCTATGACGTATTTTTCAGATTTTAAATTTAATGCCTTTCCAGGTTTGGATATTGGTTTTGATATTGCCAACAACCTAAAAGCTTATGGAAACATTGGTTTTACTTACAGAATTCCAACCTATACTGATTTATATTATAGCGACCCAAGTACAAGCGGAAATCTAGATTTAGAACCCGAAGAGGCTTTTGCCCAAGAAATTGGAATAAAATATATAACACCAAAATTCACAGCATCTTTAGCCGTTTTTAATAGAGATGCCGAAAACTTAATAGATTACATCAGACCCAATACAACTGATGGTGTTTTTACAGCAACAAACATTACAGAAGTGAATACCAAAGGTTTTGAATTTGACGCTTCATATAATTTTAAGCTGAATAACTTCAACCAAACTTTAGCAATCGGTTATGCTTTTTTAGATGATAATATTTTAGACCAAAACAAAGAATTATCGCGGTACTCTCTAAACACATTGAAACATCATTTTACAACACGATTCAGTACTCAATTATTGAAAAACGTGCGTCAAAATATCATTTACAAATATGCAGAACGTACCACAGGACAAACTTATAACGTTTGGGATGCTTCTATTGTAATGAAATTAAGACCAGTTGAATTATCAATCACAGCAAGTAATATTTTTGATGCTGAATATATTGAGTCTGGCTATACACCAATGCCACCAAGTAATATGTTATTTGGTTTGCGTTATAGTTTTAAATAACAATCGTACTTTTCTACTTTAAATTTATCTGCTCACTTTAATGAAGTTTTAGAAAACTAAGCAGTTCTATCCAGGGGAAGCTTACAAATTGATCGTGAGGAACAGGCTTAAGAGAAGGCTAAACTGAACGATTAATCTTTCAATTCTAGTTTTATTTAGGACTGTTTTTAAGGGTTTTTTATATTTGGTGTCTAATTCAACCCAATTAATCTTGAACTTAAACGAAATTCCAAGGGTAAGAACCATTACCAAAGAGGCTTTTATCAATACGTATTTTAAGCCACAAAAACCGGTCGTCATTGAGCGGTTTATTGTGGATTGGCCTGCCTACTCAAAATGGAATTTGGACTATATACGAGATATTGGGGGTGATAGAGAAGTGCCCTTGTATGATGATAGACCAGTTCATCATGAAGATGGTTTTAACGAACCTCATGCCAAAATGAAGATGGCTGAGTATATAGACTTACTTCAAAAAGAGCCTACCAAGTACAGGATTTTTCTTTGGAATATTTTAAAAGAGATTCCCGAATTGCAAAAAGATTATATCTACCCTGATTTTGGTTTAAGATTCATGAAAAAATTACCCATGCTTTTTTTTGGAGGTAAGGATTCACACACTTTTATGCATTTTGACATTGACTTGGCAAACATTTTCCATTTTCATTTTGAGGGAAAGAAAGAATGTATCTTGTTTCCGCAATCTGAAAGTAAACATCTCTACAAAGTTCCGCATTCATTGATTACCCATGAGAGTATTGATTTTGCGAATCCTGATTTTGAA
>RCMY010005924.1_pt1 | contig 10301 bp, 9 predicted proteins | sample 2041341 | NCBI WGS metagenome assembly RCMY01 (sample SAMN09708234, study PRJNA481090) | Marine sediment metagenome, whole genome shotgun sequencing project.
GCAAATTGTCAGTTTGGCGTCATGCGCGGCCCGATCACATTGGACGTAGAGATCAACGTTTTAGACCCTCAAAAGCTTGATCAGATCTTTACTCGCAATTCCCGCGAGGCGGAGGGCCGGCGCATGTCCAAGGCAACTGGAGCGCTTGGTCTGCACGCCGCGATGATCTGCCGTCCACCACAAGTGGCTTTGTTGCGGATCAATGGCATGGCTGAAGCGCTGAACTGGGTCAGGAGACGTAAGTGACGGACGCGTTAGAAGATGTCGGGCGGATTATCCACTCCTCGGCTTGCGTGGCCGAGGGTGCCGCATGGCTTGCGGAATATGACCCTCGTTTTGCGCAAGCGCTTGAACGTACCGGAACACTGCCGCTTCGATTGCGCCGCGATGGGTATCCGGCCCTGTTGGATGCAATCGTTAGCCAGCAAGTGTCCGTAGCGGCGGCGGATGCCATTTGGGGCAGGCTGAAATCGGCAGGCCTTACAGGGCCGCGCAAAGTAATGGCCGCCACAGATGAAGAACTACGCGCGTGCGGCCTGTCGCGTCAAAAAGTCCGCTATGCCCGCGAGTTGGCCACCTCTCGTATCAGCTTTCCCGCTTTACGCAGCAAGCCGACGGACGAGGTCATCGACACACTGATCGTCGTGCCGGGGATTGGCCGCTGGACAGCCGAAATTTATGCCATGTTCTCGTTGGGTCGTGCCGATGTCTTTGCGCCGGGAGACCTTGCGCTTCAGGAATCAGCGCGCGTTTTGTTCAACTTAGAAGACCGGCCGACCGAAAAAGAGCTGCGCGCGATGTCGCTTGACTGGGCTCCATGGAGAGGCGTTGCGGCGCGTCTGTTGTGGGCGTACTACCACGTTGCAAAAAAACGCGAAGGTATCCGATGAGTGACGATCTTGAGTTTCAACGCCGCGCCTCAACCTCGGGCGCAGACAGCTCCGTTGTGGTGTTCCTGCATGGCTATGGCGCAGACGGCAACGACCTTTTAGGCCTCGCCGAGCCACTTGCCCCGCATATGCCGGACACGGTGTTTGTGGCCCCGAATGCGCCTGACAGATCCATGGCGAACCCGATGGGGTATCAGTGGTTTCCGATCCCTTGGATTGATGGCTCGTCCGAGTCTGCGGCCGGAGAAGGCTTGTTGCGGTCGGCGCGCCGGTTGGATGCATTTCTTGATAAAGTGCTTGCGGATGAAGGACTTGCTCCTGACCGCATGATACTGTTCGGCTTTAGCCAAGGTACGATGATGAGCCTGCACGTCGCGCCGCGTCGCGCGGACCCAATCGCGGGTATCATCGGGTTTTCAGGGCGTTTGATGATCCCGGACGCTTTGGCGCATGAAACGATCAGCCGCCCGCCGGTGCTGTTGATCCATGGCGACGCCGACGACGTGGTGCCATTTGCTGACATGCAGGTCGCCGCCGACGCGCTTCAGGAAGCTGAATTTGATGTCTATGGCCATGTAATGAAAGGCACCGCCCACGGCATTGCACCCGACGGACTTAGCGTGGCGCTAACATTCATGAATTCCCACCTGAAGGCGGAATAGAACCGCTGTTTTCATTTAATTTGAAGTCTCTTTATAGAGTGGTTTTTGGGACTCTTTAACGACTGCGTAAGGCGTGTCCAGTTAGATCGACCGCATGAGCAAGCTGTCCTCGATAGAAAATTTTGTGGTCCGCGCTGCCCCTCGTAGTGGAGCGGACTTTGCTGTGAGGCTTGTCGTTATAAACGTCGGCATCGCAGGCGTATTTGTGGCGTTGGAAAAATTCCTTCACGGGCACATCGACCAGGACGTTATTTGGCATCTGCTGGGCGTAGTGATCATGTCAACCGCGTTAACGTCAGCTGGTTTTTTATCGATTTGGTATTTGGACCGGCTACGCCATGGTCTTGCACATCTGGCGGCCACAGACCTTTTGACAGGCCTAAACAATCGCCGGGCGTTTTTAGAGGCCGCTGAGCAGGCATCGGCGAGCAGGGACGGCGTCTTAATGATGCTCGATCTGGACCATTTCAAACGCATTAACGACACCTACGGACATGCGGTCGGTGACGAATGCTTGCGTGCCATGGCCGATATGTTGCGTGAGCACCTGCGCGTCAACGACATTGTCGGACGGATTGGGGGCGAGGAGTTTGCCGTCTTTCTGATCGATGCGCCGGTTGATGCGGCGCGCTCGATCGGCGAACGCCTTTCGGCGGGCGCAGAGGTCAGGGTTGCAGACCTTGAACAGGATATTACGGTCACGGCCTCGGTCGGTGCTGTTGAAATGCGTATTAAAGAGGATCTAAGCTCCGTTCTCGCGCGGGCAGATCAGGCCATGTATGCCGCCAAAGGTGCCGGGCGTGCGCGCCTCGTGTTTTGGGAACGCCGCCGCAGCACAAGTCAGATCGCCGATCCAATCTGACGGGCATTACGCCTATTTCCGTCACTTTGTCACACGCCCGTCATATGACCAAGTTACCGTTCTCCATGTGCCGCCCCATCGTGGGGCTTGCGCGATCTGAGCCCCTATATATAGTCGGCTCGACCGCGAATGAATACAGGCGACAGGGCAAGGTGACAGGTCGACGGTTGGAGGTAAGCGACGAAAATGGACGGCGACTTTAGGACGAGTTTTGTACGGGAACCCGGCAGCTTACGCCATAATCCGGCGTTGGTGCTGAACGCAGACTATCAGCCTTTGTCCTACTACCCTCTGTCGCTTTGGTCCTGGCAGGAGGCGATCAAGGCGGCCTATCTCGACCGTGTACAGATCATCGCTGAATATGACGAGGTCGTGCGAAGTCCTTCGACTGAAATCAGGATACCTTCGGTTGTCGTGCTCAAAGACTATATCCAACCCCAAAAGCGCGTCGCCTTTACACGCTTTAATCTTTTCTTGCGGGACGAATTTTGTTGCCAATACTGCGGCGCACGGGGCGATTTGACCTTTGATCACGTCGTTCCGCGCGCGCGCGGCGGCATCACAAGCTGGGAAAACGTCGTCGCCGCTTGTTCGCGCTGCAATCTGCGTAAGGGTTCTAGGTCACTGCGACAGGTGGGGATGGCTCTCAAGAAACCGCCGCGCCAGCCCGCGTCAGCTGAATTGCGCAATCATGGTCGCAAGTTTCCGCCCAACCACCTGCACGAAACCTGGCTCGACTTTCTTTATTGGGACGCCGAGCTTCAGGAATAGCGCCAAATCAAGCCGAGCAGCTTGCGCCACCCAGAACGCAAAACTTTGAGCAATGCGGGTGGTTCAACCGCACCGGACGTTCCGCCTCGGCCAGTGTTTGACCCAATTCAAACTCCGGCTCGTAGGGCAAAAGTGTGCAGGCCAACACAGCCGGCTTTGCGGCGCCGCGCCGTTTGACGACCATACGCGACGAGGAGCACATTACGGCGTCGGGCGATTTGTTCAAAATGCCCCAACACGCCGAGGTAATCTCTGGCACGTCCACGGTCTCGTCCATCTCGGGAAATAACACAGTGGCACCGGGATCGGCGGCGGCGATGTCAAAACCTTCTCGCGCATAAAGGTCAGCGTAACCGACACGCGATTGAGTATCGCTCTCGCCCCAAACCGTCCGTCCTGCAACCGCCATTTTGATGCCTGTATCCCGCAGCCAACGCATGCCAACCAGCGTCTTCTCAAAGGCGCCAACCCCGCGTTCAACGTCATGATGGCGTGCCGACCAGTGATCGACCGAAATGCGCAGCGTCAGTTTTTCGCCAAAATCCGCGACCAATGCCGCAAGGCCTTCGCGCATAGACTTACGCATCATCGGACGCATCGCATTGGTCAGGATCAGCACGTCATAGCCGCGTTCAAGTGAGCGACGCGTGATCTCGATCATTTCGGGATTCATGAAGGGCTCGCCGCCGGTGAAAGCGATCTCGCGCACGCCCCAATTGCGATCTTCTAGTTGGTCAAGGTAGTCGCTAACTTCGTCGGCTGTGATGTAGACGAGGCGATCGTTGGATGGGGACGAACCGATGTAACAGTTGACGCATTCTATGTTGCACAATGTGCCAGTATTAAACCAAAGCGTCTCCGGATTGGTCAAAGCCACTTCGGCCCGCGGCTCTCCCTTCGCTGTGACGAGGGGGTCGCGAAACTTTTCCGGCGCAAGGGCAGGGGTGATCTGGTCTTTCATGGCGTCCAACGTTCTTTCAAGTCTGACCTGTCTAGTTGGAACGCGGCGATACATAAAGTTCTCTGCATTCAACGTGACGGACTTGTGATCATTGTGTGCTCGGCTAGACTTGGCCGCGCGTTAGCGGTATCTGCTCGCTGGAAAATACTGTTAGCGGTAACGCTGCAATCGCGAATTCAAGAAGGAGCCATTCCATGGTCTCACGCGTTATTCCGGTCGAGGACTTCGATCTTGTGATTTTCGGAGGCACGGGAGACCTTGCCCGCCGCAAGATACTTCCGGGCCTTTTTCGCCGCTTTTGCTCGGGCCAAATGCCGGCAGAGGCACGTCTGATCGGTGCCGCGCGTTCGGATTTAACCCACGAGGAATTCCGTCGAGACATTAAGGCAGCGCTGGAAGAGTTCGTCGCCAAGGACAAACGACCGGCCGCCTCGGTGAAGGGGTTTCTTGAGCAGTTGTACTATGTGCGCGTCGATGCCACCGGCTCAGACGGCTGGGCAGGCTTGAAAAAGCTGATGCGCAAAGACAAAGATATTGTTCAGGCGTTTTATTTCTCAGTCGCCCCAAGTCTTTTTGGTTCCTTGGCTGAACGGCTGCACACCCAAAAAATCGCAGGTCCTAACGCTCGTATCGTGGTCGAGAAGCCGTTTGGCCGCGACTTGGCAAGCGCCAAGACCTTGAACGCAACACTGCGCGAGCACTTCGACGAAAGTCAGATTTACCGGATCGACCACTACTTAGGCAAAGAAACGGTTCAGAACCTGATGGCCGTGCGGTTTGGCAATATGCTGTTCGAACCCTTGTGGAACGCTCAATACGTCGATCACGTCCAGATCACGGTCGCCGAAACCGTTGGCGTCGGGGGCAGGGGTGCCTACTACGACAAATCGGGCGCGATGCGCGATATGGTGCAAAACCACCTGATGCAATTGTTGTGCCTGATCGCAATGGAGCCACCGGCGCATTTTGACCCGGATGCGGTGCGGGACGAAAAGTTGAAGGTTATCCGTGCGCTCGATCCGCCCAAACGCGACGACGTGGTGCGCGGGCAATACGAGTCCCCGAAAAAGGGTGAAGATTATCTCGACGAGGTCGAGAACCCCGAAAGTATCACAGAAAGCTTTGTCGCCATGAAACTGGCGATCTCAAACTGGCGGTGGGCGGGCGTACCGTTCTATCTGCGTACGGGAAAACGTCTGAAAGCGCGGGCTTCAGAAATTGCCATTGTGTTCAAAGAAACCCCGCATTCAATCTTTGACGAAGACAGCGGGCGCCATCGCAATATTCTATCGATCCGTCTGCAACCCAACGAGGGCATCACCCTTGGTGTGACGATCAAAGAACCCGGCCCCGGTGGTATGCGCCTTGTGGATGTGCCGCTTGATATGACCTTTGCGGATGCTTTGGGCCCAGATGTCGAGGACGTTCCAGACGCCTACGAACGCCTGATTATGGACGTGATCCGCGGCAACCAAACGCTGTTTATGCGCGGTGACGAGGTCGAAGCGGCTTGGGCTTGGACCGATCCGATCATCGAAGGCTGGACAAGCCGGAACGAGCGTCCCAAACCATACGATATTAACACAACGGGCCCTGAAGACGCGGCTGTGTTGATGCACCGCGAAGGCCGTCGTTGGCTGGACATTAAGGCCTGATCGAACGGGGCCGGAAAGGCACACATGCATCTTGAGACTTACGCTGACGCTGAAATGATGATGATGGATCTGGCCAACCGGATCGCAGGCGAGTTGAACACCTGCCTATTGGAGCACCCTTGGGCGTCCTTTGCCGTGCCCGGCGGCACCACGCCGGGGCCGATGTTTGACGCTTTATCGGCGGCTGATCTCGACTGGTCGCGGGTCCACGTTCTGTTAACCGACGAGCGCCGTGTCCCTGCCGACCACCCAAGGTCCAACGAACGCCTCGTGCGCGAACGACTTTTGACAGGGCGCGCCTCAGCCGCGAAGTTCGTCCGCCTTGTGCCTGAAAGCGACGATTGGAGTGCCGCCCAAGAAGCGCTTACCGCCGAACTGCCGTTATCGATCCTGCTTCTTGGGATGGGCGCCGATATGCACACGGCATCGTTGTTCCCCGGCGCGCCCGAATTGGCCGACGCCCTAGCCGCAGATGCGCCGCCGCTTATGGCGTTAACTCCACCGGGCGATGACTTTGAACCACGGTTGTCTTTAACGGCTCCAGTCTTGAAAGGCGCGATGACGACCCATGTGTTGATCACAGGAGAGGCCAAGCGCACCGCGCTTGAAGCGGCGCGAAAACTGAAACCAACCCAAGCCCCGATCGCCACGGTGCTTGGAAACGCGACCGTTCACTGGGCGCCGTAAGAGGGTATTATGGACTGGAAAGCACTTAAAACGGCTGCAAATTCCGCCGCTGAAACGCCTATACTGTCGCGTTTTGATGACCAACACCGCGCTGGAGAATTTTCCGTTTCTGCGGGTGACCTCCTGTTTGATTACTCAAAAACGTCGATGGATCCCGCAGGCCGTGACGTCCTTCTGGGACTTTTCCAAGCGGCCGATGTGCCTGCGCGCCGTGACGCCATGTTCTCGGGTGAGAAAATCAACGAAACCGAAGGTCGCGCGGTTTTGCACACAGCGTTGCGCAACCTCGACGGTGATAGCGTGATCGTTGATGGGCAAGACGTTATGCCCGGAGTGCTGGCAACATTGGACGCAATGGCCACCTTTGCCTCTGCTGTCCGCGAGGGCCGGTTCACGGGCGAGGGCGGTCAGTTCACGGATGTGGTCAATATCGGCATCGGTGGATCGGACCTTGGTCCAGCAATGGCGACTTTGGCGATGGGCCCATACCACGATGGACCTCGCACGCATTATGTGTCGAACGTGGATGGTGCCCATATTGCCGATGTCTTGCGTGGGTTGGACGCCAAAACGACGCTTGTGATCGTGGCTTCCAAGACCTTCACGACCATCGAAACCATGACCAATGCCGCCACCGCGAAAGCTTGGATGAGCGAAACCGTTGCCAATCCGGCGGCTCAATTTGCCGCGCTATCAACGGCTGCCGAGAAAACTGCCGCATTCGGTATTGATCCGTCACGGGTCTTTGGCTTTGAGGATTGGGTGGGGGGGCGCTATTCGATGTGGGGCCCGATTGGCCTTGCTATGATGATCGCGACCGGGCCGGATGCGTTCCGCTCGTTCCTTAAGGGTGGTCAGTGGATGGACCAGCATTTTCGCGCGGCCGAACCGCTTGAAAATTTGCCTGTGATGCTCGCTTTGACCGGCATCTGGCACAATCAGGGTTTGGGTCATGCCACCCGCGCGGTCCTGCCATACGAACAGCGCCTTGCACGTCTGCCCGCCTATCTTCAGCAGCTTGAAATGGAGAGCAACGGCAAGAGCACCGCGATGGATGGCACGACGTTGTCTGAGAATTCTGGCCCGGTCGTTTGGGGCGAACCCGGCACCAATGGTCAGCACGCGTTCTATCAACTGATCCACCAAGGAACCCGCGTCGTGCCGTGCGAATTCATGGTAGGTGCCGAAGGCTTCGAGGACGATCTCGCCCACCAACACCGGCTTTTGGTCGCCAATTGTCTCGCCCAATCCGAAGCTCTGATGCGCGGTCGATCCTTGGACGAAGCGCGCGACATTGTCGCCGGCGCATTTGAAGGAGCAGAACTGGAACGTCAGGCCGCGCATCGGGTTTTCCCCGGCAACCGACCTTCGACCACATTGGTCTATCCAAAGCTGACGCCGTTCGTGCTTGGACAGATTATCGCGCTTTACGAGCACCGGGTTTTTGTCGAAGGTGTGATACTTGGCATCAACTCCTACGACCAATGGGGCGTAGAGCTTGGCAAGGAACTGGCCAAAGCCCTTGAGCCCGTGGTCGCAGGTGAAGTCAGTACCGACGGCAAGGACGGCTCGACGGCTATGCTAGTCAGCACGATACGGCAGCACTCTGGCACCTGATCAGAGCGTGGTCTATTCAAGTCCCGAGCGAGTGCGCAACTCTGCGTAAGCGGCTGTAAAGCCTGACAAAGACATTGTTAGGTTCACGACTTTATCCGGCGCAAGTGCGGGTACAAGCGTTACGGTTGCGTTCACGCCACGCTTGAACTGCAGTACTTCTTCGGGAGTGAACCCAAGACGCGCAACGCAGCCTTCTGTGGTGCAAAAGCTGTAGGGATACACCCGCGCCTTGTCGCCATCGACCGACATGCGAAGGTCGGCTGTCAAAAGCGTCTCCAACGGCGTGATGACCGAAGCACCGGCTTCAGCAGGGCCGCCGGGTGGGATTGCAAAAAGCGTGACCTCTGCCACCGATGAGCCAGTCTCATCGCGCAGCAACTGGTACATCTGACACCGATCGATTTTGTCTTGCTGACGGACGCAGCGCAATTCCCACGCCGAAAACGTTCCGGCGACAAAGGCTTGGCCCGGTGCGGGTCCCGTCGGTTCCTGCGCAGTTTGTGAGGGTGCTTCGACCGTCTCAGCTTCGGGCGCGGGCTCTGCGGCGTCGGGCGCCGGATCATCGGTTTGCGCCTGCGCTGTGCCAGCCAGTCCAAATGCAATCACACAGCCTAGAATTTTAAAGATATCGGTCATGGTCGCTCCGAGTTATTTGCATCGTTCGCTTGACGCGGCTTAGCATGCCGTCCGGCTCGTGTCAGCGTCTGGATCCGCGTGCGGCAATCCTTTGCCGTCACGTTAACGTCAGGCCGCAAGCGTTGACAGCAACACAATAAAAAACAGGGCCCGGAAACCAGACCCTGCTCTTCATTTCTCCCTGCCGGACTGGCCGACTTATTATTGAGCGAAAACTAGTCCAGCGAAAACGCCCCGTCAACAGAGAACTCATCACTTTTGGGTTGACCGACGGGGTGCCAAACGTGGCCTGCGCAAAAAAAGACCGCGCTTCAAAAGCGCGGCCAGTCAACAGGGAGGAAGTGTCCGAAACCGGACAATACGGCCCGGAACACGTTCACTCTGGCACATAAAAGTTAACAAGTTATTCTGCACCCAACGTTTGATAATGAAAATGAGGGTGCGCGGTGGCTGAAACGATATTCATGGGAGGTGGCGGCGAAGACTACGCGGTACATCAGGGGCTTTTGCTGAAGTACGCAAACCGCCACGGGCTTGTTGCGGGCGCGACCGGTACAGGCAAGACAGTAACCCTTCAGATTATGGCCGAAAGCTTTGCAGCCGAGGGGGTTCCGGTGTTTTTGTCGGACGTTAAGGGCGATCTTTCGGGGCTTGCACATGCAGGATCAGAAAGCTTCAAGTTGCACGACGCCTTTATGAAACGGGCTGGCACAATCGGGTTCGACGATTTCGGTTATGAGGCGTTTCCCGTCACATTCTGGGACCTCTTTGGCGTTCAGGGCCATCCGATTCGGACCACGGTCAGCGAAATGGGGCCGCTTTTGTTGTCACGACTTCTAGAGTTGACGGACGCTCAAGAGGGTGTGTTGAACATCGCAGTACGGGTGGCCGATGAAGAGGGATTGCCTCTTTTGGATTTGCGCGACTTGCAGGCCATGTTGGTCTGGCTTGGAGAGAACCGAAAGGGTCTTTCGTTGCGCTACGGCAATATCTCGACCGCCTCGATTGGGGCGATCCAACGCCAACTTCTGGTACTTGAGAACCAAGGCGGTGTTCAGTTCTTCGGCGAACCAGCACTTGAGTTAAGCGATATCATGCGCACCGATACGGACGGGCGCGGGCGGATTAATATTTTGGCGGCTGACAAGTTGATGAGCTCGCCACGGCTTTATGCGACGGCGCTTTTGTGGCTTTTGTCAGAGTTGTTTGAGGATTTGCCCGAGGTGGGTGATCAGGAAAAGCCACGCCTCGTGTTCTTTTTCGATGAAGCGCATCTGCTTTTTGATGACGCTCCTAAAGCTCTTGTCGATAAAGTCGAACAAGTGGCGCGTCTGATCCGATCCAAGGGTGTGGGCGTCTACTTTGTCACACAAAATCCGGCGGATGTGCCTGAAGACATTCTCGGACAGCTTGGCAACCGCATTCAGCACGCATTGCGCGCGTTCACCGCCAGAGACCGAAAACAACTGAGGCAGGCGGCGCAAACTTATCGCGATAACCCACGGTTTTCGACCGAAGACGCGATCCGTGAAGTCGGTGTCGGTGAAGCCGTGACGTCCA
>RCMY010009909.1_pt1 | contig 10299 bp, 8 predicted proteins | sample 2041341 | NCBI WGS metagenome assembly RCMY01 (sample SAMN09708234, study PRJNA481090) | Marine sediment metagenome, whole genome shotgun sequencing project.
GATGCTGTATTAGATACCGATGTGTTTTTACATTACTTAGCGGTAAACACGGTTATTCAAAATTGGGATACTTACGGTGTAATGGAGCATAATTATTATTTGTATAACAACCCTGATAACAACTTATTAACTTGGATACCGTGGGATAATAATGAAGCATTAGAAACTGGGAAACAAGGAGGCTCTTTAGCATTAGATTTCTCAGGTTTAAATTCAGCACAATGGCCACTAATTGGTTATTTATATGCAGACGAGGTTTATAAGGCTAAATATGATACTTATGTCCAAGAAACTATTAATGGGCCATTTAATACTTCTGCTATGCAAAGTACTTATGATACGTATGCTAGCCTGGTTGATCCTTATGCAACTACTGAAATTGCTGGCTATACATTTTTAAATAATAGTTCAGATTTTCAACAGGCTATTGCAACATTAAAATCGCATGCTGCCAGTCGTGCAACTGCAGTTAACGATTATATTAATTAGTTTTGTTTTAATACCTTTGTTTGTACTTCGATATTTGTTGTATAAACAAAGGTTTTTTTACAATTTATCAAATATGGAAGTAATAATTAACTAATGAAACCACTTAAAAATAAATTCAATTATTTTGAACCGCTAATAATCATTGCTTTTTGGGCATTATTATTTGCATCGCCCTTATTATTTGGAAGGTTTGAAGAGGAGGTAGATTGGAGCCATATTTTTAAAGTTTGGTTAAACTATTTACCATTGCTGGTATTGTTCTTTATGAACAGATTTCTATTACTGCCAAGATTATTTTTTAAAAGAAAAAAATTGCAGTATTTCTTTTGGACATTAGTAATAATTATTGGTATGGCTGCTATTTTTTATGTTTTTGAAAATAAAAATAGAAAACCACAATTTCCACCGCCAACAAGAATGGAATCTCGAGACTTTCAGCAATCTCCACCACCAGAATTCTCCGATAATAAAAGACCTCCAAATTTGCCCAAGGAGAAACGACCAGAATCCATTCCAATGTATGCCAATTTTTTGATTTTAGCAGTTTTATTGGTTGGCTTTGATGCCGGATTGCAAATTTCGATGCGCTGGGCAGCTTTAGAGCAAGAAAAAACGAATCTTCAAAAAGAAAGTGTTGAAAATCAAATGGCATTTTTAAGAAATCAGGTCAGCCCACATTTTTTTATGAATACACTCAATAATATTCATGCCCTAGTTGATATTGATACCGAAGAGGCTAAAACATCTATAATAAAGCTTTCCAAATTAATGCGTCATTTGCTTTATGATTCAGAAGAGAAATTAACACCCATTAAAAAAGAGGTGGAATTTATACAGAGTTATATCGAACTCATGCGTCTTCGCTTTACGGATAAGGTGAAAATTGAAGTTGATATTCCTGAGGGTATCCCTAATAAATCCATACCACCATTATTGTTTACTTCTTTGTTGGAGAATGCTTTTAAACACGGCGTCAGTTATAATCATGCTTCATTCATAAAAATTGCGATGTCATTTACTGAAAACCGATTGGGTTTTAAAATAGAAAATAGCAATCATTCAAAAAAGACAGATATCTCTTCAGGCATAGGTATTGAAAACACTAGAAAACGATTGGATTTGTTGTTTAAAAAAGAGTACGACCTTAGCATTATAGACACCAAAGAAAAATATGCTGTAAACTTAAACATTCCGTTATGATACGTTGTATTGCTATAGATGATGAACCTCTTGCACTGAAACAGATAGCCAGTTATATTGATAAAACGCCATTTTTAACTTTAATAGCACAATTTGAAAGTGCTTTGCAGGCGATTTTATTTTTACAGGAAAATGAAGTTGATCTCATGTTTGTCGATATTAATATGCCCGATTTAAGCGGAATGGATTTTGTAAAATCATTAAACAATCCGCCAAAAGTAATTTTCACAACCGCCTATAGTGAATATGCACTAGAAGGGTTTCGGGTTGACGCCGTTGATTACCTATTAAAACCAATTGGTTACAGTGAGTTTTTAAAGGCAGCAGAAAAGGCAAAAGATAGGGTACAGCCTAAAGAAACTCAAAATACAGAAGTTCAAAGCAATGATAAATTTCTTTTTATCAAATCGGAATATAAAATCCTTCGCATTAATCTTTCCGATATAAAATATATCGAAGGCATGCGTGAATATGTTCGAATTCATTTGACGAATGAAAAACCTGTAATGGCTTTAATGAGTATGAAAAAGATGGAAGAATTTCTTCCAAAATCTAGTTTCATGCGGGTTCATCGCTCTTTTATAGTAAATCTAAATAAAATAACAACGGTAGAACGCAATCGTATTATTTTTGATGAAAAAGTATATATTCCTGTTAGTGAGCAACATAAAGAAAAATTTCAAAAATATTTAGATGACAATTTCTTGGTTTGATAAATAGTGCTTTTTTGGCAACTTATACTTTAAAACTAAATCCGTTAGTCACTTTTTCCTCGTATTTTTCTTTGTCAAATTTATACAAATAAGATCCTTTTCTGGAAGAGTTCATATCCTTTTCATCTAGTCGGATAAGTATTTTTAAGGAATTGATTTTGTTAATAAAATTTCTTTTATCTAAAGTTTCATCTAAAATGGTTTCATACAATTTTTGCAACTGCAGCATGGTGAATTTTTCAGGTAATAATTCAAACCCAATTGGTTTTATGGCAGTTCTTCTTCGCAATCTTTTGATCGCCTTGTCTACCATAGTAGAATGGTCAAAAATTAACGTTGGCACTTTGGAAACACTAAACCATTTTGCCGAGTATTTTTCGTTCAAATCTTTGTGATGCCTTGCAATATCTATTAAAGCAAAATAAGCTACAGATATTGTTTCTTTCTGCAGGGTCACGATATACATCGCTGTAGGCATACAGTTGCTCCATATATATATCATGAAAACCGGTTAAACTATGTAGGATTTTATTCGCAGAATCATCTAAAGTTTCATTTTTTTTCAAAAAACCTCCAATCAATGACCATTTACCTTTTTCCGGCTCAAAATTTCTTTTAATTAATAATACTTTCAGATCGTCGTTGTCAAAACCAAAAATAATACAATCAACGGCAAGTAATACTTTATCCTCAGCACTATAATTCTTAAACATTTACCTATAATTTTTGCTAAGATAGGAACTTACTCAAATAATTCGTAAAATTAGATATACTCTTTGAGACGTATCGGAATAATGTTTTGAGTATAATTAGGATTTCTTATTTTTTTATTCTTATTTTACAAATGTAATAAGTACACTTGTAAATTTAATAGCTACACATGTTTTAAAAGTCAATTAGTGGGTTTGATTTAATAAAAGCTAGTATATATTTTAAAATTTCAATACATGAAAAGTTATGTTATAGGATTAGATTATGGGTCAGACTCAGTAAGGGCTGTTTTAATTGATACGCAAACCGGTCAAGATATAGCTTCAAAAGTGCATTGGTATGAGCGTTGGAAAAACAAAAAATATTGTAACGCTGGTATCAATCAATTTCGACAACATCCTTTAGATCATATCGAAGGATTGGAAAACACGATAAAAACAGTAGTAAATACAAGCGGTGTTTCTAAGGAGTTGATTAAAGGTATTTGTATTGACACAACAGGTTCTTCTCCTTTACCGGTTACCAAAGAAGGAATTCCTTTAGCCTTAACGGAAGGTTTTGAAGAAAACCCAAATGCAATGATGGTTTTATGGAAAGACCATACAGCTATTAACGAAGCGAATGAAATAAATGAATTGGCGGTAAATTGGGGTGGAGAGGATTTTACAAAATATGAGGGAGGAATATATTCCTCGGAATGGTTTTGGGCTAAAATTTTGCATATCATAAGAGAAGATGAAGCGGTAAAAAAAGCAACATTTACTTGGATGGAGCACTGTGATTATATGACCTATTTGTTAGCCGATAATAAAGACTTAAAAACATTTAAAAGAAGCCGTTGTGCGGCAGGTCACAAAGCGATGTGGCATGAAGACTGGAATGGGTTACCGCCACAAGAATTTTTATTAAAATTAGACCCATATTTAGCTTCTTTAAGAGGGAATCTATACGAGAAAACCTATACTTCCGATCAAATTGCCGGTCATTTGAACCAAGAATGGGCTGATAAACTCGGACTAACAAAAAATACAGTTATCGCGGTTGGAACTTTTGACGCCCATGCAGGCGCAATTGGAGCTAAAGTAGATAAACATGCCTTAGTGCGTGTTATGGGGACTTCTACTTGTGATATTATGGTGTCTTCGCCAGAAATTATTGGAAGTAAAACAGTAAAAGGAATTTGCGGTCAAGTAGACGGTTCGGTGATTCCTGGATTCATTGGTTTAGAAGCAGGGCAGTCCGCTTTTGGAGATGTGCTAGCTTGGTTTAAGGATATTTTAGTTTGGCCTATTGATAATTTGGTCATGACTTCTAAGTTGCTAAGCGCCGAAAAAAAGCAAGAATTACAACAAGAAATTGATGCTAATTTTATTAAAATTTTAGCCGAACAAGCAGAAAATATTCCTCTTGATGAGGCAGTACCGATTGCATTAGATTGGATTAACGGTCGAAGAACACCAGATGCAAATCAAGAATTAAAAAGTGCCATTACCGGAATTTCTTTAGGTACCAAAGCGCCACATATTTTTAAAGCGCTGGTAAATGCCATCTGTTTTGGGTCGAAAATGATTGTCGATCGATTTCAATCGGAAGGAGTAAAAATAGAAACCGTAATTGGTATTGGTGGTGTCGCTAGAAAATCACCGTATATAATGCAAACTTTGGCAAATGTATTGAACATGCCGATTAAAGTAGCTGAATCGGATCAAGCACCAGCTCTTGGAGCCGCTATTTACGCAGCCGTTGCGTCTGGGGTTTATGACGATGTTATTGAGGCTAGTAAAATTATGGGAAGCGATTTTGAAGCGGAATATTTTCCCGATAAGGAGTTTGTTGAAAAATATCAAAGCATGATGCAATCTTATGAGGTATTGGGCAAATTTGCAGAATCTTTAGTAAAATTGAAAAAATTATGAGCTCTAAATTTAAAGATTTAAAACAAGAGTGCTATGAAGCCAATATGCAATTACATGCATTGGGTTTAGTGGTGTATACTTTCGGGAATGTAAGTGCTGTAGATCGGGAAAATGATGTTTTTGCTATCAAACCTAGTGGTGTTCCTTATGAGAATTTAAAACCCGAAGATATGGTGGTTTTAGATTTTGATAATAACATAATCGAGGGTGCTTTAAGACCGTCATCCGACACAAAAACACATGCTTATTTGTATAAAAATTGGAAAGATATTGGCGGAATTGCGCATACACATGCCAAGTATTCGGTTGCTTGGGCACAAGCTCAAAAAGACATTCCGATTTTTGGCACAACCCATGCAGATCATTTAACCTCCGATATTCCTTGCGCTCCTCCAATGAGCGATAAATTGATTCAAGGACATTATGAACACAATACAGGTATTCAAATCTTAGATTGTTTCGAAAATAAAGATATTTCGCATCAAGAAGTAGAAATGGTTTTAATAGGAAATCATGGGCCTTTTACTTGGGGAAAAGATTCCGCGAAAGCAGTTTACAACAGCAAAGTATTAGAAGTTATTGCTGAAATGGCATACCTCACCTTGCAAATAAATCCGGGTGCTCCTAGACTAAAAGATTCCTTAATAAAAAAACATTACGAACGTAAACATGGTAAGAATTCCTATTACGGTCAATAAAAAATAAGTAACAAAACCTACCAATATAATGATAGATTTAACACAAAAAGAAATTTGGTTCGTCACCGGTAGCCAACATTTATATGGAGACGAAACTCTAAAACAAGTTGCAGCGAATTCAAAAGAAATTGTAAAAGGATTAAACAATTCATCTTATATTCCTGTAAAATTTATTTTTAAACCTACGGTAACGACTCCAGACCAAATTACCCAAGTTTGTCAAGATGCAAATGCCAATAAAAATTGTATCGGAATTGTTGCATGGATGCATACTTTTTCACCGGCAAAAATGTGGATTCACGGTTTGCGAATTTTGAACAAACCTTTATGCCATTTGCATACGCAATTCAATGCTGAAATTCCTTGGAATACTATCAATATGGATTTTATGAATCTAAATCAATCTGCACATGGAGATCGGGAATTTGGATTTATCATGAGCAGAATGCGTAAAAAACGTAAAGTAATTGTTGGTCATTGGCAAGAAGAAAGAGTGCAAAAAAAGCTTGGTATATGGTCAAGAGTTGTATTGGGTTGGGATGAATTACAGCATTTGAAAGTTGCTCGAATTGGAGATAATATGCGTGAAGTGGCAGTAACTGAGGGCGATAAAGTAGAAGCACAGATTCGTTTTGGTTTTTCAGTTAATGGTTTCGATTCCTCGGATGTGGTGAAGCATATCAACAAAGTTTCTAAAACTGATGTATCCAATTTATTGGAAGTGTATGAAGCTTCTTATAATTTATCTTCTTCTATTAAAAAAGGAGGTAAGCAGAGGGATTCATTGGTAGAAGCTGCAAGAATTGAATTAGGTCTAAGAGCATTTTTAGAAGAAGGCGGATTTAAAGCATTTACAGATACTTTTGAAAATTTAGGAGAGTTAAAACAATTGCCGGGTATTGCTGTACAACGATTAATGGCTGATGGTTACGGTTTTGGAGCGGAAGGAGACTGGAAAACTGCCGCTATGTTAAGAGCTATGAAAGTAATGAATGTTGGATTAGATGGAGGAACGTCCTTTATGGAAGATTATACCTATCATTTTTCGCCAGAAAAAGCGTATGTTTTGGGTTCACATATGTTAGAAATTTGTTCAACTATCGCCGAAGGAAAACCGAATTGTGAAGTGCATCCTCTCGGGATTGGGGGTAAAGAAGATCCTGCCAGATTGGTGTTTAACGTTGGCCTAGGCAATGCAATTAATGCTTCTTTGATAGATATGGGTAATCGATTCAGGCTAATTGTTAATGAAGTGGAAGCAGTTGCTCCAAAAGCTGATCTGCCAAAACTTCCGGTTGCAAGAGTACTTTGGGACCCAAAACCAAATTTAGATATTGCTGCTACATCATGGATTTTAGCCGGAGGTGCACATCATACCGTGTATAGTCAGTCGATTACCACAGAATATATGGAAGATTTTGCAGAAATTGCGGGAATAGAATTATTGGTAATAGACAATAATACTACGGTTAGAGAATTCAAAGATAAAATTAATGCGAATGAAGCTTATTATCATATGTTTCAGCATGGCCTTTAAACTACTAAATTTAAAAAAATGAAAGCAATAAAAACTTTCCTATATGCTATTTCAATAGTAAGTTTAGCAGCACTTCATATCCAATGTAAAGGAAACGATAAAGCTGAAAAAGAAGCTGTTTCAACGATGGAAGAAGCTCAAAAAATAGCTGGAGTTACGATAGAAAAATCAGCTTTCGGAATTTTACCCGATGGAGAGCAAGTAGAAAAATACATTCTCAAAAATTCTAAAGGAGTAGAGGTTAGTATTATAACGTATGGTGGAATTATAACTTCCGTTAAGGTTCCAAATAAAGAAAATCTTTCTGAAGATATCGTTTTAGGATATGAATCTTTAGCACAATATACAAAGAGTAGTCCTTATTTTGGAGCAATCATTGGCAGATATGGCAACCGAATTGCTAAAGGAAAATTTAGCTTAGATGGTAAAGAATATGATTTAGCTAAAAATGATGGACAAAATCATTTGCATGGAGGTTCAAAAGGATTTGATAAAGTGAATTGGAAGGCAAAGGAATCTCTCTTTGAAGATAAGGCTTCTTTGAAATTAAGTTATTTGAGCAAGGATTTAGAAGAAGGTTATCCCGGTAATTTACAAACAGACGTTACCTATGCCTTGAATAATAACAATGAATTGGAGGTTATTTACGAGGCAACCACAGATAAAAAAACAGTTGTTAATTTAACTCAACATTCTTATTTTAATCTTTCAGGAGATTTTTCAAAGAAAATTTTAGATCATGAGTTAATGATTAATGCCGATGCTTTTATCCCTGTAGATAACAATTTAATTCCCACTGGAGAATTAGAAGATGTAACGGATACTCCGTTCGATTTTAGAACAGCAAAATTGATAGGAAAAGACATCGAAGCTAGTAATGATCAATTAAAAAAAGGGCGAGGTTATGATCATAGTTGGGTGCTAAATGAACAAGAAAAAGGGATGCGTTTTGCTGCATCTGCTTATCATCAAGAAAGCGGAAGACTTTTAGAAGTTTTTACTACTGAGCCTGGTGTTCAATTGTATACTGGTAATTTTTTAGATGGTACATTACCGGCAAAAGGTGGAGGAACGTATGCAAAACGAACGGGTTTTTGTTTAGAAACCCAGCATTATCCTGATTCACCAAATCAATCAAATTTTCCGACTGTGATTTTGAATCCTGATGAGAAATATACATCCAAAACGATTTTTAAATTTTCCACTAAATAAAAAAATATGCAAACCTTAGACACATTTGATTGGGTATCGATTGGAATATATTTCCTGATTTTAGCAGGAATTGTTATTTGGGTAGTTAGAAAGAAAACAGCAAATACCGAAGATTATTTTTTAGCAGGAAGAAATGTTGGATGGTTTGTTGTAGGTGCATCTATTTTTGCTTCTAATATTGGCTCTGAGCATGTTGTTGGTTTAGCAGGTGCGGGTGCCGGAAATAAATTACCCATGCTTATTTATGAAATTCAAGCTTGGGTAGTACTACTTCTTGGTTGGGTATTCTTACCGTTTTATGTTCGAAGTGGTGTTTTTACCATGCCCGAATTTTTAGAAAAACGTTTTGATTCCAGATCGCGTTGGATACTATCGGTGTTTTCTATTATTGCTTATGTATTAACCAAAATTTCGGTAACCATTTATGCAGGTGGTATTGTGGTTTCCGCCTTATTGGGAATTGATTTTTGGACAGGTGCAATAGCAACCGTTATTTTAACTGGAATTTATACCGTTTTAGGTGGAATGCGTGCGGTTGTCTATACGGAAACATTACAGGCTATTATTTTAGTAATTGGTGCTGGAGCATTAACTTTTATCGGATTAGAACATGTTGGCGGTTGGCAAAGTATGACAGAAACCGTAACCCCTGAATATTTAAATATGTGGCGATCAGCATCAGATCCTGATTTTCCATGGCCAGCTTTATTTATTACAAGCACCATCGTTGGGGTTTGGTATTGGTGTACGGATCAATATATCGTGCAACGAACGTTAACAGCAAAAAACATTAAAGAAGGTAGACGAGGTACTATTTTCGGAGCTTTGTTAAAGCTGCTTCCTGTGTTCTTATTTTTAATCCCTGGTGTTATTGCAGTTACCTTAAAAATGCGTGGTGAACTAGAATATGATAGTCCCGATCAAGCATTTCCGGTATTAATGAGTAATTTATTACCTTCTGGTTTACGTGGTTTAGTTGCCGCTGGTTTGTTGGCAGCTTTGATGAGCTCATTAGCTTCTGTATTTAATTCAGTTTCTACCTTATTTACAGTAGATATTTACAAAAAATTGAAACCGAATACGCCAGAAAAAAAATTGGTAAGAACCGGGCAAATTGCAACGGTAATTGTGGTAATTATTGGTATCATTTGGATTCCGATTATGGCGAATATTTCAGGAGTTTTGTATGAATATTTGCAAAAAGTACAATCATATATAGCACCTCCAATTACTGCCGTTTTCTTAATGGGAATTTTTCATAAACGAATCAACGCACAAGGTGCTTACGTTACGTTAGTTGTTGGTTTTATCGCTGCTGCTATAAGAATTGTTTTAGAATTGGTAAAAGGTTCTTTAGATCCGAATGGAATTTTATTTTATTTAGGAGATATCAATTTCTTGGTCTTTGGAGCATGGTTTTTCCTGTTTTGTATAATTCTAACCATAGTGGTAAGTTTACTTACGAAAGCTCCGTCGGAAGAAAAAGTGGAGAACCTAACCTTTGGAACAGTTTCAGAAGAGGAAAAAGCTAAAAATAAAAATAGTTATGGCTGGGTGGATATTGCTATTTCAATAGTTATAGTGATTATTGTAGCAGGTGTCATGTTATTTTTTAATGGTAAATAAAAAAATAATAGCACTAATTTTCAGTAACAAAATAGGATAAAAAATTATCTTATAAAAGGTCAATTTTGTATTAGTTTGCTATTTTTTCATCTCTTCATCGGGTATAATTTTTTAGGCTTCATAGTTCAAGGGATAGAATAAAAGTTTCCTAAACTTTAGATCCAGGTTCGAATCCTGGTGAGGTCACGAATAAATCA
>RCMY010010410.1_pt1 | contig 10298 bp, 12 predicted proteins | sample 2041341 | NCBI WGS metagenome assembly RCMY01 (sample SAMN09708234, study PRJNA481090) | Marine sediment metagenome, whole genome shotgun sequencing project.
CATGCACTTCAACTTCTTCGCCAGCCTTCAAAAGAGACACGGCAATCTGAGTGATGTTACTAGAAGCCTCATCATTAGCACACAGCACCTTCTTTATTCCAGCCCCATGTGATGTTTTCACATCATTAATTGCATTAATGTTTTTTATTATATATCCCATTAGTAGACATGTGGTTAGCTACATTTAGAACATTCATCCATATAACCTTATAGTTATTTATGAATCTATTTTATAGCGATCAACAATCTTAACATCATTAACGCCTCTTAATATAGCATTATATTGAGACTTTAATCTCGTAATTAAATTTCTATCTGAAAAATGGGCAAAAGGGGAAACTGTAGGTAAAGAATAAAATAAATATTTATTTTGAGTATTATCTAAGATACCAGATTCGACAAAGAGCAACAATGTTTTTTCCAACTGTTTACTAGCTTTAATGATATTACCTCGTTTATTTTTTGGATAGCAATATTTCATTTCTATAAATGAAACCCACTCCTTGCCATCATTACAATCAGCTAAAACGATACATTCACATTGAGACAAGCATTTTCCATCAGTATCTTTAAAACTATCACATTCAAATTTGATAGCATCAATTGCTATCCTATTTGGATTGTACATGCAAAACGAATCTATATCTTTTGGCTTTTCACCACTTATAGCAACAGTTCTATGATGTTCTGTCCCTTTATCTCCTTCCGTATAGTCTGCTATATATACATTCTCACAAAGATGAATTGTATTATTACATAGAGTAGGAAACTTTGTTATAATTTTTTCAATTCTAGTCCCCATAATAATCTAGCATCGTATAATAATCATCCATAATGTTCTTCATACTTTCATCAAAATAGTTTTCTCCTATTAGCCCATTTTCTTCTTGTATCGTCTCATCCCCTCGGAATCCACCATTCTCAATTTCAAAAACAGATACTTTATTCGGGTCTACTTCACATTCATAAAGGCTCATTTTTGAATAAATATCTTTAGGCATTTTATCCTTTACAAGATATGCCATCATACTATTATTAAGAGCGTACAATATATATTGACTATGAGTGGTAATAGATATACCATCACGATCAGTATTTATCATTTTTAAAATATCATAAACTAATTCAATCTGAGTTTTAGGAAATAGGTTTAGTTCAGGCTCTTCGATTATCAGATTTGAGAAATGTGGCTTACATAATTTACGTATTTGCTTAACAAGTTCTGATGTGGAGTCATCTAGTCCATCCATATTAACATATTCGCTCATATTAGCGATTTGAGATATCATTTTGCCTAGTGAAGCAATGAACTCAGGATTCTTTATAATTTTCTCATCGCCAGACTTTACAAGTCCTGTGTTCTTAATAACACTCTCTTGTATAACTAGATTTTTGTCGTAAGAAACATCTTCTATATGATTATAAATCCACTTCGTAAAATAATTAATAAATACATATAGAGGAATAACAGACTGTACACCACTCGAAGCTTCATCAATTGATATAACAGTTCCATTATCTAAGAGTATAGAGTCCTTTTGTGTGTTCTCATCAAAATAGAATTTGATATTGAGTTCATTCAAAGATATTGAATTTTCTGCATCAAATTTTCTTTTTATATTTAACCAATCAAATATATAATTGCGGATATAGTTCTCCTCCATAGGAAAACTTGATATATTAGGAACACTTACTATGTTTCTTTCAGATGGCACATAAGCTACCTTACCAATTTGAGCATTTTTAAAATTATCAAGAAGTTCAATCTTAAAATCAGTCAAAGATGTAAATTCAAAGCATATAGCATCACTTGTATATTTAATATATGATGTTTCATTAAAGTAACTTTTCATCTTATGAAAACCATACAAATTCACATTTAGAAATTCCGCAGTAATATAATCTTTATTTTGATGAGCTACAATATCCTTTTCTATCCACTCACAGAAACTAATCAATTTAGCAATAGTACTTTTACCACTGCTTTGAGGTCCTATAAAAACATTTATTTTATTTATATTAAACTTTACGTATTTAATTGGACCAATATTTTTTATTTCAAGTTCAGACATTTTCATCCTATTAATTTACATTGTGCATTAATATTCAATAATGCAAAGATACCATTTTCTTTTGAAATCACAATAAGATATTGCTTTATTCTTTATTGAACTAAAATCAAAACAACTAATATTGTACATATATCCATCATTTTAGACTTAGCATATTACGCAGGTAGCATATTATTTTAAAAGAAAAGCCTCGTTATGGAATATTAAACAAGCTTATTATGCTCATAACTTAACGATTATTTTTGATAAAGAATATTTAGCTACCCTCGGCTGAGCTCAAGCTAGCTTGACTCTGCTCTTACTAGCAAGATATTCTCGTGAGGACGGCCATTTATCATGTGACCAGTCTTACACAACATAACTTTTCCCTCAGATTAGGACTGTCTTTATCTGCGGAATAATGCAGCTTGCGGCATTCCTTATCTGCGCCATCTGCGGGAGAATAACACGCAAGAATACTCAATCAATCCACACAAAGGAAACCCATGTGTCTCCCGCTGATCTCGCTGATTTACGCTGATGAAACAACAATAACTATTCCAGACGAAACCCATATATTTTTATAGGTTATTCACTTTTCGGTATATGGCTTTGCTGATATTATCTGCATTGAAATTCACCAGTATACCTAAGCGTTTATTAGCCAGTTTAAGATAAGTAAGTAATTGTTTGAAATGAACTGGAGTAACTTCATCCACGGATTTTAATTCAATAATAACCTTGTCTTCTACAAGAATGTCAAGTCTGTAATCTAACGGCAACAGATGATTGTCATAATAAACATCCAGTTTAGTCTGATTTTCGACCTTTAATCCATCTTTTTGCATTTGATAGCAGAGAGCAGCTTCATAGATGGATTCAAGTAATCCAGGACCTAGTTCATCGTACACTTTAAATATTGCTCCTCTTATCTTAAATGATATTTCGTTTTCTGTCATTATTTCTATTTTAATTTTATGCAAATTTACGCAGTTTCCCTTCCCATAAACAAACAAACTACAACCTGTCTTTCTCTGCGGAATAATGCAGCTTGCTGCATTCCTTATCTGCGTAATCAGCGCTATCTGCGGGAGAATATTCACATAAGAGGACTCTATCAATTGACGAAGATCCCCCAAGAAACGCTAACGACTAACTGTCTTTATCTGCGGAATAATGCAGCTTGCTGCATTCCTTATCTGCGTAATCTGCGTAATCTGCGGGAGAATAACACGCAAGAGTACTCAATCTATATTGCACAAAGGAAACCCCAATGTCTCCCGCAGATCTCGCAGATGACGCAGACGAACCACAAAACCCAAAGCTCCAATAACCACAATAACCACAATAACCAACCTGTCTTTCTCTGCGAAATAATGCAGCTTGCTGCATTCATCTGCGTAATCTGCGTAATCTGCGGGAAAATAAACACGCAAGAGTACTCAATCTATCAGCACAAATGAAACCCCAAAGTCTCCCGCAGATCACGCAGATTTACGCAGATAAAACCCCAAAACAACAAAACAGCCTTAATTTTAAACAACCTGTCTTTCTCTGCGAAATAATGCAGCCTGCTGCATTCCCTCTGCGTGATCTGCGTAATCTGCGGGAGAATAACACGCAAGAGTACCCAAGCTATATTGCACAAACGAAACCCCAATATCTCCCGCAGATCTCGCAGATTTATGCAGACGAACCCCCAAACAGCAATAACCGCATGAACCACATCAACATGTCTTTCTCTGCGAAATAATACAGCTTGCTGCATTCCTCTGCGTAATCTGCGTAATCTGCGGGAGAATATTCACGCAAGAGTACTCTATCTATTAGCACAAATGAAACCCCAATAAGTCTCTCGCAGATCACTCTGATAATTGCAGACAAGCCACAAAACCAAACAAACTACAAACTGTCTTTCTCTGCAAAACAATACAGCATTGTTATATGTTATTCATCACATTCGTGACAATACTAATACCAGAATTCGAAGCCAGTACTTCTTATTTTGTCATTACTTATTTTAGAACCCTGTAGTAACATTTGCGAACGTTCACGGAATAAGATTTTGATGATAAAAGCAGGAATATTTGGCAAAAACTTTCGTCTACCAAAAGAGTGCAACAATTTTTCAGAGAATTCATTCATGGTAACATGTTCATTTGAAACAATATTGAAGACACCGTCAATTTCGTTATGCTCCAAAACGTAATTGTAAACACTGATTAGATCATTAATACACACCAACGGGAAATATTGTTTGCCGCTGCCTAATGCAACATTCAGCCCTAATTTAGCTAATGGTTCTAGTTTCTGGTATACTCCGCCACCCGGTCCTATAACCAGACCTTTACGCAAGATGACAACTCTGTCAGCCACGTCTTTAAACTTCAATGCCGTATCTTCCCATAATCTACATACGTAAGCAGGGAAATCATTTCCGTTTGGGTCCTCTTCAGTGAAAATATGATCCGTCGTTACTGCCCCATAATATCCAACAGCTGAAGACGACACCAACACCTTTATTTTGTTACCGGATTCAGTGATATATTTCAACAGTAAGTCCAATGGCCTCACCCTACTGTTCAATAGTTCGTTCTTTCTGTCAACGGTCCAATCCTTTTCCCCAATATTAGCACCGGTCATGTTGATAATAGCCTCCACTCCATCAAAAGCCTGCGCGTCAATGACACCTTGGTCTACATTCCATTGATAATAATGAATGTTTTCCCCATCGGTCATAGTCCTCCTGGTCAGCACATTTACTTCATGTCCATTCTTTACAAGAAAAGGAATCAAGGTTTTTCCTATAAACCCAGTACCACCGGCGATTAATATTTTCATAGCAAAGAGTTTTAAAAGTCCGATTATATGTCGCAAATATAACGAGTATTTTTAAAAACTCCAAGTATTTAACTCATTTGTTCTGATTCAGCATTGAAATTAGTGGAATATCAATATGTATTATAACGCTTTATAGCCCGCAATATACAGCATACTTAATCGCGTCATCAGATGCGTTATATTACTTATTCACCTTACTAGTTTTATAAAAAATCACCACAATTTCATCGGTCTCATTTTTTGTTATTAAATCCATTTAAATGCAAATAGATATCATAATTAAGAGTTCATATATTATTCTTTATAATATTTATTTGCAGATAAAAGATAATTTATGTACCTTTGCTGCATGGACGAGCTTAATCACATAAACAAGAAATCTGCAAGTGAAGTAATAACAGCTTTAGGCAAACGCTTTAAGGAGTACAGAATAGCTTCAAGACTTACGCAGAAAGAGGTTTCAGAAAAGTCAGGTGTGAGCATACTCACGATCCGACGTTTTGAGTTGGGATATTCATATAATATCACAATGAGTAATTTTATCTCCATGCTGAAAGCTATAGATTTTACTGATGGCATTGCTGATATTATGCCAGAAATTCCTGTATCACCATATGTGATGGCCAAACTTGAAAAACGCAAATCTAAAAGAATAAGACATGGAAAACAATCTTAAAGTAAACATCTGGGGGCAAGAAGTAGGACTGCTCACTTGGAATACCCGACGCAATCGTTCTATCTTTGAATATAACCCGACATTTCTTAAAAATGGACCAGACATAGCACCGCTTACTGCATCTATACGAAATTCCAAAAGTCGTTTCCCTTTCTATGGATTGCAAAACGATAACATTTTCCATGGTCTACCTGCCTTCATCAGCGACAGTATGCCTGGCAGATGGGGAAATACAGTATTTGCAGCATGGGCACAATCAAACAATATTAAGGAGAAAAACTTAACACCAATTGATAAGCTGTCATTTATCGGACAACGCAGTATGGGAGCCTTGGAATTTGAACCCTCCAACAAGATTAGTCAGGACAATGATTTCAGCTTAGATGATTTGTACCATAAAGCTCAGGAAATCTTACAAAAAAGAGAAGATACAGTTGTTGCTGGCAAAGACATTTCTTTAGAAAGCTTATACGAAGTTGGCACATCAGCTGGTGGTCAACATACCAAAGCAATCATCGCGCGTAACAATCGCACAGGCGAAATCAGGTCTGGACAGATTTTACTATCTTCTGAATATACCTATTATATATTGAAATTTGCCGAGAAAGACTATTATCCCTTAACAATAATAGAGATGGTTTATAGCGAAATGGCAAAATTGGCAGGAATAACAATGATGCCCTCTGAGTTGATTAAGATAGATGGAGACTACCATTTTCTTACAGAGCGTTATGATCGAAAAGAGGGAAAGAAGGTTCACACACAAACCTTAGCAGCAATGAACCCAGAGGCCAGCAGTTATGAAGATTTGATGGACATTTGCGATGAATTAAATTTGCCTTACAAAGAAAAAGAAGAAACATATAGACGCATGGTCTTCAATATATTGACAACAAATGTAGATGCACATATCCAGAATTTCTCATTCATGCTTGAAGAGGGTGGCTCATGGCATATCACACCAGCTTACGATATGACATTCTCTTGTTACAATCCAGGTAACCATTTTGATCCAGCTCATTACCTTAAAATCAATGGAAAATCCATGAATATCACTCATGAAGACCTGTTGGTTTATGGGAGAAAAAATAACATTAAAGATCCAGAGGATATCATACGCAATACAGTAAACGCAGTAACGGAGTTCAGAAGACTATCAGAAAAATATGGCGTTAACAGCTATTGGATAGATAAGATAGAAGGGCATTTTGCTGAAATGAGTCCTGATTTACTATCATCATTGGATGATTACAAACCATATATTTTCAATTATGTGCAAGAAAATCATCATATTTCTATCGCAAATACCCAATGGACAGAAATGAATAATGGGGCGTGGCGGCTGACGGCAACATTGAACAATATCCCATTTAAAAAAACATTTTCCAAAACTTCAACTGAAGCCAAGGAAATCATTAAACTTGGAGGCATAAAGATGCCTATCGAGCACCAGAAGAAATATATAGATAAATATTTTATTCCAAAATATTTGGAACTTTATTCAAACAAGTAACAAGTCGATTATCTTTGTAAAAAATTAATTTACAACGAATTAACGCAATATAAAGCATACTTAATCGCGTTATCAGATGCGTTTCACATTACCATTTTCCCTTACTTCCTTTATGTCTTAGTCTCCAGAAGAAGTGCCATAATCGGAATATTGGTTCCGAGATAGCTTCTGACGGGAAATACCTCAGCAATCGCCAATCACGATACAGACGTTGCAAATTTCTTCCCAATGCGCCATTACCGAACTTATACCGAATGTCATACTTTCCGAAGTTGCCTCCCTGCAATATCTCATTCAGCACAAACCGTCCACGCCTTTCATCAACAGGTACAAGCACCTTTTCTTGATTCATTCCGAAACACTCTGTCAATATCCACATGATAGCACCAGCAATATTACGAATACCAAGATACGAGAACAATGCTTTATAATCAATACTGTGTTCAACATCATTCTCCATCACATAATAGTAATCCAACAACTGTCTCAAACCAATACCTTCATTAAAAAGATGATTATAGATATGGCTCAACAAAAACACCTTGTTGAATTCAGGTGTTGGAACAGCAATCTCGCCATCAGCCATATCCGTTCTGTTATGGAACTGTTCATCAGCGTTTCCTGCGTAAAACTCCTGTAATCTCGAATTGAAAATGAAATTAAACATGAACGAAGGGCGATAATGCACCTCCACTTCCGTTCCGTTAAATCTAGGATATTCAATATGATGATAAGAAGCCTTTGTATCAGGATATTGTAACCTAACATATTCTATTGTTTTCCTTACATCAGCGATAACACTTCTTTTCCCCAAGTCATACTTTCTCGGTCTGATCAATATATCAATATCACCAGGAGTACGCGAGTTAGGCTGCGGATACAACAAGCCATTGCCCTGCCCTTTAAGAAGACAAGATTGAAATTTGTCTTGGGAAAATTTCTCTGATATCTTAATAACATTAGCACTGACATTACGGTTTATCCTTTCAATAACCCTAACATTTCCAAGCCATTCTAGCACCAACATTCCAAAAACGTCTCTCTCCGCATCATCATGAGCCGGAGGCGTAGCCCTTTCAAGAGCACGGAATATCACTGCCAACAACGACTGCTTTTGTGCTATGCCATATATCTGTTTCCATTCAGCCACAGACAGCTGTGGCACTTCAATGTCATCGTTGATGGCACATCGAAGAATCTGAAAGAATTTATTTTGTATGTCAATCATCTTAATATCCAAGATTTTGTATTATATAGTTATTACGATGAATTTCGTTTTTCATAGAATGCACTAACAATACTTATTAGTAGATAAGATATTTATTAGACTCAAGTATACCTATATCAGATACCGAGAATTGGATCTTTTTCATCAAAATAAACATTACACAATAAAGATTAGTTATGGATTAGGGTGATTATTATCCATTTCTCTTGGCATAAAAAATCCTTTTATACAGTTTTTGTTACACACACATATCTGTATATGATTCTTTTCTCTAAATCCTGCATTCGGATAAAGTTCTTGTCCCTCAAGAAAAGAACTACGTACTGAATCGTATGGTGCAAAATTAGTAATCAAAATTCTTAATTGATTAGCATAATCATCAATTTCTTTAATAACAGTTTCTTTTTCTCCACGACCATTTATGAAGTCGAGAAGATGCTCTAATAATTCCAGTCCGAATCGTTCTTCCAAATTCTCTTCATCATAGATATCCAATAACTTCGAAAAACAATCTCTAATTATATTTTTGCGTCCTATTTTATCATCCTGTTTTATCAAAAGCGAAATGGCTCTTAACAGATTTTCAACCTCTATAAACAGATTTTCTTTGTTTTTCCTTATTGTATGAACCATTTCGATTACAGCCCTATCCAATTTCCTAAGCATAGGGAAACCATCTTGTATCAGTTCATTTAGTGGTCTATCTTTTATTCCTATTTTTTCTAATACTTTACAAGCCTTTTTTACCTCTTGAATATGATTCATTTCTAATAAATCCAAGCAATTACCTAAATCTATGATTGCACCAACGACAGCAGGTTCTGTAATCGTAGAATTTCCTCTTCCCATTGCAGTCTTCGCATATTCCTTAGCACGTTCTGGACTATTCTGCCAAAAGTATATACCATGACCCAACCAATCATAATCATTAGTACTTTCATTTAAACATTCTCCATTAATTACTTTTTCAGCAATTGATTTATCACATCCATGAAAGCCCAATATCAAATTAGGTCTTTTAGAATATAAGTTATCCATTTCTATCTATATTCAGGAGCAAGGTGTCCGTCTTTATCAAAAATACCGGCACTCTTTAAAAATTCTACAGCCGATTCCTTTGATCTAGAGATACGCTCAAAAGAAGAAGATATTATTCTATTATACATCTCATCATTCGAAAGAGGAGCTTCATGTGATCGACCCTGACTTTCTTTCGACATTCTATCTAGCTGCTTTTTGATGTCATTTAATTTGTTACGACTATCTTTTCCCATTTTCATATAATGAATGTTTAATATGCAAAGGTATGATTATATTTTTTATTTTTCAAATATAATCTAATATATTGCAGAAGATTAACACAAACAGGTATCTCTCTACGATGCCATCATCATGAGGGGATATCTACTTTTGTAAAATAGAGGATTGGAATTATCCGACATCGAATGAATACAGTTCTGTACATCTGCAGGAACTAGTTCCTCCATAAAATTGGGTAGTAGCAAGCCCTTATTTAATCGAAAAAAGCAGCACCATAAAATATGAATTGCTGCTTTTCTCTTTTATATCTTATATTCTCACCGTTTGAATTTTCTACATCCGAAAAGACAGACAGCTAATAGTTACAATTTGTTTTTAGCCATGATTTATTTCGGGGCAACAATGAGCACACCCATCTGCATCTGAAAATATATCCTTTGCTGCCTGCAAAGCATCCTCCGAAGAAGAAAACTCACCTAGATAAATAGTATCAGAAGGCATCCAAGCACATCCCTCCTTATGAACTTCATGATTATATCCATTACCGTCTTGACGATTCTTGTTTACATAATATTTCTGTTTCATAATATATGATATTAAATTATTTGCCAAGATACTCTTTTACCGTTGCTGTAGAAACGCCAACAGCATGTACTGCGTTTTGTAATTCTGTAACAGTACAATTAAATTTTTTACACCAATAATTAACCTCATATGGCTCATGAAGAT
>RCMY010005925.1_pt1 | contig 10297 bp, 9 predicted proteins | sample 2041341 | NCBI WGS metagenome assembly RCMY01 (sample SAMN09708234, study PRJNA481090) | Marine sediment metagenome, whole genome shotgun sequencing project.
AGTGTCTGCGAGTATTCGGCTTCGTGGTCGGGGTCGTGCCACAAGCCCTGCGCCTTTGCATAGACTTCGACCAGGCGCACCTGATGCTCGGGGCGGCCGGTCAGGCGCAGGTAGGCAAGGGTTTCATCGTCGATCGGGAATATCGCGCAGGTGGCGCCGTACTCCGGGCTCATGTTGCCCAGCGTGGCGCGGTTCGCCAGCGGAATGTTGGCCACGCCGGGCCCGTAGAAATCGACAAACTTGCCGACCACGCCGGTGCGACGCAGCAGTTCGGCCACGGTGAGCACCAGGTCGGTGGCAGTGGTTCCGGGCGGGAACTCGCCGGTCAGCTTGATGCCGACCACCTGCGGGATCAGCATGCTCATCGGCTGTCCCAGCATCGCTGCTTCGGCCTCGATACCGCCCACGCCCCAACCCAGCACGCCCAGCCCGTTGACCATCGGCGTGTGCGAGTCGGTACCCACCAGCGTATCGGGATAGGCCAGCATCCCGTCCGGCCCCTCGCGGGTGAACACCACGCGCGCCAGGTATTCCAGGTTGACCTGATGGCAGATACCGGTGTCCGGCGGCACCACCTTGAAGTTGTTGAACGCGTGCTGTGCCCAGCGCAACACTTGGTAGCGCTCGACATTGCGCTGAAACTCAAGCGCGGCGTTGGTCGCAAACGCATCGGCCTGGCCGAATACGTCGACGATCACCGAGTGATCGATGACCAGTTCGCCTGGAATCAGCGGATTGATGCGTCGTGGATCGCCGCCCAGGCCGATGATTGCGTCGCGCATCGCGACCAGGTCCACCACGCACGGTACGCCGGTGAAATCCTGCATCAGCACGCGCGCCGGCGTGAACTGGATTTCGCGTTGCTGCGTGGCCTGCGGCTGCCAGTTCGCCAATGACTGGATCTGTTCGGCGGTGACCAGACGGCCGTCCTCGTTGCGCAGCAGGTTCTCGAGCAGCACCTTGAGGCTGTAAGGAAGCCGGTGCGCGGTCTTGATGCGCTCGAGCCGATGGATGTGATAGGTCGCTTGATCAACCGCGAGTTTGTCGCGCGTGCCAAAGCTGTCGCTCGTCATGTGAGGTTCCTCCACAAGCGTGCCTGAACGTCATCCATGCGGCGGCCCGATCGTGGGTGGCGTGCATGACGACTGCCGTCCAAACGCGAGGTTCGCTGATGAACTCGCCGACAGCCGCCTGAGTATATTAGATCATTTCGACGGTCGCGAAGAGCGGGCCGTCACGGGTAGAAGTGGGGGCTTTAAAAAGTGCTGGCGATTGAACGCTAGATTCGCTATAAACAGTGCATGACCTGCGCGCTCGGTCAATACAACACTCCTTTGCCTACCGGTGAAATGCCATGGACAAAAAATCAGCCGATACTCCCGCGCCCGAGTCAACGCCTGCGCCCGAGGCACTGCCGGGCACGGCAGCACGCGAACGAGCGACGCCGGAGGGCGATGGTCTCGATCCGACGCGCTACGGCGATTGGGAAAAGAATGGACGCTGTATCGACTTTTGAATTCGCTTGCATGCGCGGCGTGGGTGCTTCGCGTCGCAGGATCAATACAATTTCTGCGGCAGCGGAGCATAATCGTCGGCATTGGCGCGGCGTGGGGGCCGCGGCTCTCGAGCAGTGATCAGGAACCCGGACATGCCCAACACTCGACCGTTATCACCGCACCTCGGCATCTATCGCTGGCGCGTCAACATGCTGCAGTCGACGCTGCACCGGCTCACAGGTCTGTTCCTGTGTCTGGGTGCGCTGCTGGTAGCTTGGGGATTGATCGCCGCAGCGACGGGGGAGGCGGCCTGGAGCGTGTTCGCGGGGTTTTGCGGTAGCTGGTTCGGTGTGTTGCTGCTGGTCTTGTGGACGTGGTCGCTGTTGTTTCACCTGTGCAACGGCATCCAGCACCTGGTTCGCGACATGGGGAGGAACTTCGGGCCGCCAACGCGAGACCGCACACACGACCCCGTTTACTGGTCCACCGGCTGGATCGTGATCGGCGTGAGCGTAGCGTTGACCGTGCTGGTGTGGGTCATCCTGATTCTGCGTCTGAGTGGAGGTTCGGCATGAGCAGCTACCCGGGTCAGGACTCCCTGCGCACGCCGCTAAAGATCGCACGCAGATTGGGTTCCTCCAAGTCGGGCGTGCATCATTGGTGGCTGCAACGGATCACCGCCATCGCGCTGATCCCACTTTCGATCTGGTTCCTGTTCCTCATGGGTGCTCTGGTGCACGCCAGCTACCCGATGGTACTGGCCACAATCTCGCACCCGGTGCGCGCGATCCTTCTGATGGTGCTGAGCATCTGCCTGTTCTGGCATGGCGCGCTCGGCCTGCAGGTGATCATCGAAGACTACGTACACGCTCGTTGGCTGGAGGTCACGCTGCAGATCGTCTTGCGCTTTGGCGCCGTCCTGGGCGCGCTGGCCTGCGTGCTCGCGGTCCTCGCGATCTGGTTGACCGGCGCCGCGTAACACTGAAATCGAATTCTGTAAAAGGGTCATCCATGCCTGCGCAAAGCTACAAAGTCCAAACGCATGAATACGACGTGGTGGTCGTCGGCGCCGGTGGTGCCGGCTTGCGCGCCACGATGGGGCTGGCTGCCAAGGGCTTGTCCGCTGCCTGCGTCACCAAGGTATTTCCGACACGCTCGCACACCGTCGCCGCGCAGGGCGGCATCGCCGCGGCGCTGGGCAACATGGGTGAGGACCACTGGCGCTACCATTTCTACGACACCGTGAAGGGCGGCGACTGGCTGGGCGACCAGGATGCGATCGAGTACATGTGCCGCGAGGCGATTCCGGCAGTCATCGAACTGGAACATTTCGGCGTACCGTTCTCGCGCACCCCGGAGGGCAAGATCTACCAGCGCCCGTTCGGCGGTATGACGATCCGCTACGGCGAAGGTATCGCACAACGCAGTTGCGCCGCGGCCGACCGCACCGGCCACGCGATGCTGCACACGCTGTACACCCAGGCGCTGAAGCACGACGCCAAGTTCTTCGTCGAATACTTTGCAACCGACTTGGTGAAGAACCCCGCCGACGGTCGCATCGTGGGCGTGCTCGCGATCGACCTGAACGAGGGCAGCGTGCATCTGTTCCGCGGCCATGCCATCGTGCTGGCCACTGGCGGCTATGGCCGCGCGTACTTCTCGTGCACCTCGGCGCACACTTGCACCGGTGACGGCGGCGGCATGGCCTTGCGCGCCGGCCTGGCGCTGCAGGATCTGGAGTTCGTGCAATTCCACCCGACCGGTATTTACGGGTCCGGTTGTCTGATCACCGAGGGCGTGCGGGGAGAAGGAGGCTACCTCACCAACGCCCAGGGCGAGCGTTTCATGGAGCGCTACGCGCCGAACGTCAAGGACCTGGCCTCACGTGACGTCGTCAGCCGCGCGATGACCATGGAAATCCGCGAAGGCCGCGGGATTGGCGAACATGCGGACCACATACACTTGAACCTTGCGCACCTCGGCGCCGAGGTGCTGAACGAGCGCCTGCCCGGCATTTCAGAGACGGCGCGCATCTTCGCCGGCGTGGATGTAACGAAGGAGCCGATCCCGGTGCTGCCGACTGCGCACTACAACATGGGCGGCATCCCGACCAACTACCACGGTGAGGTGGTGCAGAAGGTCGCCGATGACCCAGATGTGGTGGTGCCAGGCCTGTTCGCGATCGGCGAGGCCGCGTGCGTGTCGGTGCATGGCGCCAATCGTCTGGGGACCAACTCCCTGCTCGACATCGTGGTGTTCGGACGCGCGGCCGGCAACCGCTGCGCTGAACTCATCAAGCCGGATACCCCACACCGCGACCTGCCGGCAGATGCGCTGGAACCGGCGCTGACCCGGCTCGATCAGTTGCGGCACGCCAACGGCGGGACGCCGACCGCGCAGTTGCGCCTGCAGATGCAGCGAACCATGCAGGCCGACGCGGCGGTGTTCCGTACCGCCGAGACGCTCGCAGAGGGCTGCAAGAAGATCGACGAGATCAACGCGCAAATGGCCGACATCCGTGTCAGCGATCGTTCGCTGATATGGAATTCCGACCTCGTCGAAACTCTCGAGCTGGCCAATCTGCTGGGGCAGGCGGTCGGCACCATGCACTCGGCCGCGCAGCGCCCGGAAACCCGGGGTGGGCACGCTCGCGATGACTTCCCCGAGCGCGATGACGTCAACTGGATGAAGCACACGCTGGTCAGCGTGGATGACAAGGGCACCTGTTCGTTCGACTATCGTCCAGTGCACTCGAACACCTTGACTGACGAGGTCGAGACCGTGCCGCCCGCCAAACGCGTTTATTGATCATTTTTCGCGGGGCAAAAGCTGCGCGCATCGGCGACACGGATTGCCAAACATCAGGAAAGTAATCATGGCTGAATTCACGCTTCCGAAAATGTCCAGGGTGCAGAAGGGCAAGCACTACGCCGCCAAGTCGGGCGCAACGAACGTGCGCACCTTCCACGTGTATCGCTGGGACCCTGATGTAGGCGACAATCCGCGGCTGGACACCTATGAAGTCGAGGTTGCCGGTGCTGCGATGGTTCTCGACATCCTGCTCAAGATCAAGAACGAGATCGACGCCACGCTCACACTGCGCCGCTCATGCCGCGAGGGCGTGTGCGGTTCGTGCGCGATGAATATCGACGGTGAAAACACGCTGGCCTGTACCAAGGGCCTCGACGAACTTCCGGACGGCGCGGTCAGCGTCTACCCGTTGCCACACATGCCGGTGGTGAAGGACCTGGTGTCGGATCTTACGCACTTTTACGCCCAATATTCCTCGATCAAGCCGTGGTTGCAGACCCAGAGCGTGCCCGGTTCGCGCGAACGCCTGCAGTCGCCCGAGGACCGCAAGAAACTGGATGGCCTGTATGAGTGCATCCTGTGCGCCTGCTGCAGCGCCGCCTGCCCGAGCTACTGGTGGAACCCGGATCGCTTCATGGGCCCTGCAATCCTGCTGCAGGCCAACCGCTGGATCGTCGATTCACGCGACGAAGCGACCGGCGAACGGCTGGATGACCTGGACGATCCGTTCAAGCTCTACCGCTGCCACACCATCATGAATTGCACCAACACCTGCCCGAAGGGCCTCAATCCCGCCAAGGCGATCGCCGAGATCAAACAGTTGCTGGTTAACCGGACGGTGTGAGCACAACCGGATCGACCGATCGCGGTGAGATCGCCTTGTCGTCGACCGACGCGCGTTTGAAACGCCTTTACTGGCGCTGCCGGCGCGGTAGGCGTGAGCTCGACGCTTTGCTGGGCGATTGGCTGGAAACGCACAGAACATCGCTGGACGAAGCGCAATTCGCCGCATTCGATGCACTGCTCGACCAGCAAGACCCGCAGTTGTGGGACTGGCTGATGGGGCGTGGCGAACCGCCGCGTGACGATTGGCGCGCGATCGTGGCCGAAATCCGCCACAACGTGGGGTGCTGAGCCGGCGACGCAGACCCCAGGCCATCCCCAGCAAACGTCGCCCGGATGCAGGCCAAAGGCCGGAATCCTGGGATGGTCGATCGGGCATCAATACCGTCGGATCAATCGGGCGTCGAGGAGCATCGAGCGATGGTGTCGCGGCGGTCCCGGACTCCGCGGCGCTGCATTGGCGCTGCGATTGCCGGACGCGCTATGTCCTTGTCGCGTGCAATAGGCGACAGCCGTATTGCACCGAATGACGGTCGATTGGTGCAACGCCCGCAGGTTCTGCACCCTGCGCCCGCTTGATTGACGGCTCCGGCACCGATTGCCGGCGAGTCAAAACGGCTTGCTGACTCGCAACAATTACTCAATGATTTTCCGGCTGGTTGACAGGTACTGTTCCCCCGCAGAACGCACGGTGTCGGTATCCGCGCGCTCAGATGCCTTGTGCACTTTTTCCAGGGTGTCCTTCAACTCATCCAGTTCGTCGTCAAGCTTTTCCAGAGCATTTTCAAGTGTGTATGTCAGCCGGTGTACTTCGTTCATCGCCTCAGGCGTCAGTTCGCCCGTCAGTAATTGTTCCAGTTTGCTGTTGTATTCCGAAAAGTTGGCTACCGCCTGCTCCAGTGTATTCGAGGGTTCGCCTTTGAAATGTTGGGGATCACTGGCCATTACCGGCGAGGCAATCAACAGTGAAGTGGTGGCGGCAACGGCAAATTGGTGAAGGCGTTTCATGGTAAATCCCTTTAGTTAGTGGAATGAGAACGATTCGCAATACTAGTTGATTGTGTCACGATTGTGCCGTTGGCAAACACTGAAATACGAAGCGAGCAAGGGTAGGGTGTGCAACGTATTGCACACGCGGTAACCACAACGCGCCACCGGCAGCGCCGCACGCATCGATCGACAAGCCCGTGTCGGCGCGCAACCGACTATGTGCTGGCGCTGGATCAGAGAGCGACCAGCCCGCGCGCGATGGTGTTCGACGCCGGGGCACGGGTGCGCGCGGTCGCGCAGCAAGCGTGGCCCGAATGCATGCCAAAGGCCGGAATTCGGGGATGGTCTTCAAGCACCAACGATGCCGGATCAATCCAGTCGTAAAACCAGCGAGGGGCAGTGTCGCGAGTGATCCCGGATTCCGCTGGGCTGCATCCGGGCTACGATCGATGGTGTTTGACCACGGCCGAGAGACGGTACAAAATGGATGACGCTCGAATAATTGCCTATGTCGAGCTTTGCCCTGAGTGCCTCGATGGGGTAGCGAAGCGTTACGATTGATGAAGGAAAACAGCCGTGGATCAAGTTGTCGAAACAAATGCGCTGGATGCGTCCCTCTCCCAGTTGGAGTTGGCCGCATTCAATTTCGGCTATCGTTACATAAATGACGTCAGGGTCAGGCAGAGCTACATCAATCAAACACGAAGGCTCGCTCAAGAATTCCGCGCTCGTGTGAACTCGGGGAGCATCACGGCCGAACAAGCCGCGCGACAGGTTCAATCGATACGCAATGAGATTTTGGAAGCACATCGCCTGCGCTCCAGCGATATTGGCAGGGCGAAAGCGATTGGATTGAAAACGAGCGGTTTGACACTGGATGATCTGGTCACCCGCTACGCCAACAAGATGTATGGAAAGCCGTTTGCGAGTCTGTCAGCACATCATAAAAACCAGGTATTTCTGGAGATCGTCGACAGCTCCGGCCGCTCCCGAGCCTCCGTTAATGCTGCCGCCATGCGGTACTCGACGCTGGGTCGCGGCCTCATCGTGGTAACACTCGGGGTGGCCGTCTTCAATATCGCGACCGCAGAAGACAAGACACGAGCGACTGCCAAGGAGGGCGCGGTGCTCGGGGGTGGTTTTGCCGGTGGCGCCGCAGGTGGTGCGGCGGCGGGTCTTGCGTGCGGCCCGGGCGCACCGGTGTGCGTGACGGTTGGCGTCTTTCTCGGCGGCGCTCTGGGCGCACTCGGTGCCGAGATGAGTTTCGGCTGGCTTTTTTGATGCGTATTGAAACATCCGATTTATTTCATGTCGTTGGCGCCGAGAAGCCGCAAGACAAACCGCCGGAAATCACTCTCCGGTTCGCACCGACAGGGGATGTCATCAAGACGACGGGCGCGCTACTGGAAGCACAATTCGCCACAGGCGCCAGGTACGTTCTGTTCGTTTCCGAAGACGTGCCCTTTGAAGAGGCGCTCCATATTCTATTGGTCGATTCTGATCTTTCCGTTCTGGATTCAATCGAGCTGTCGGCGGACTACACGCCAGGAATATTCGGAAACGTAGTGATCGCCGGGCCGGATATCATCGAGTTTTCCTTTTTCGATCGGGACGAAAAGTGGCGTCTCAAGATTGTTGACACACCCCGGAGGCAGCTTTGGGGTAACAAACATCCGGTAAAGAAGCGCTCACCGTTTTTGCACAAGCAATGGCTCGTGCTGCAAGGCCCTGAACGGGCGGCGGGAAGCTCGTCCGAAATTTGATTCATGGATTTATGGGAGCGGTCGGCGAGTGAGGTGTGTGCACCTTGCCGCACATGCGGGAGCCGGATGAGTGCAGCGCTTTCCTCCGAATGCGAATTTCATACGGCGGAAGGCGCTCCGCTTTTCCGCCCTACGCGAGCTGGAGCGGCCGGTGAGTGCAGCGCCTCCCGCCGTGCGCGAGTTGGCTAAAAAAATCCCCGCCTCGTCGGCAGGGATTCTTTGCGCGAGTGTGATCGGGTAGATCAGCGCTTTCGGGTCTGCATGTAACGGTCGTAATTGCCTTCGGCGACGCTCGCCCAGAGGGTCTGGTCGTCACGGAATTTGACCATAGAGTCGTACATTTTCTTGAAGGTGGGGTTCTTGGCGTTGGTCTCCGCATAGACCTCTTCAGAGGCGTCGTAGCAGGCGTCCATGATTTCTTTGGAGAAGGCGCGCAACTGTGCGCCGCCGCCCACCAGGCGCTTAAGCGCGTCCGGGTTTTTGGCATCGTATTTGGCCAGCATGTCGGTATTGGCTTCTGCCGCGGCGGCCTGGACGATCGCCTGATACGACTTCGGCAGCGCCTCGAACTTGTCCTTGCCGATATACAGCGACAGATTCAGACCGCCTTCCCACCAGCCGGGGTAGTAGTAGTACTTGGCCACTTTCTGGAAGCCGAGCTTTTCGTCATCGTAGGGTCCGATCCACTCGGCGGCATCGATGGTGCCTTTTTCCAGCGAGGGGTAGACATCGCCGCCCGGAATTTGCTGCGGCACGGCACCCAGCCTGGCGAGTACTTCGCCGGCGAAACCGCCGACGCGCATCTTCAGATCCTTGATGTCGGAAACGGTCTTGATTTCCTTGCGGAACCAGCCGCCCATCTGGGCACCGGTGTTGCCGCAGGGAATGCTGACGACGTTGTAACCGGCGAAGAAGTCGCTCAGCAATTCCTTGCCGCCCCCGTGCAGGAACCAGGCGCTGAACTGGCGGGCGTTGAAGCCAAATGGCACGGTGGCGTCGAAGGCGAAGGTCGGGTCCTTGCCGAAGAAATAGTAACTGGCGGTATGGGCGCACTCGACCGTGCCGTCCTTGACCGCATCCAACACCGAGAAGGCGGGTACTAGCTCGCCGCCAGCAAAGACGCGGATCTGGAATTTGCCGTCGGTGGCCTCCAACACCCGATTGGCGAAGACCTCGGCGCCGCCATAAATGGTGTCCAGGCTCTTTGGAAAACTTGAGGCCAGACGCCACTGTATTTCAGGCTGGGATTGTGCGATAGCTGGGGCGGCAACTGCGCCGGCGGCCAGCCCGGCACTCGCTTTTTTCAGGAAAGAACGGCGTTCCATGAGGCTCCTCGCTTTGATAAAAGGCGTATTGGTGGTGCAGTAGTACCCGTAAAGCACTGAAATCGACGCGTTGCATCGGCATACGGGCTTTCAAATGTAGCGACCGTTTTCAGGCCGTTTCCATCCAAGGATGTTACTGCCTGGCGACACACACGTGTAAATGAGGCTCCAGACGGCGCCCCGCCATGCGTCGATTGGTGGTGACCCGATGTCGGCAATTCAGCTATCTTCGGCCTGTGTCGGGCGAGGGGAGCGGACGATGGACTATGTGCTGGCGCTGGATCAGGGGACGACCAGTTCGCGCGCGATGGTGTTCGATGCCGAGGCGCGGGTGTGTGCGGTGGCGCAGCAAGAGTTTGCGCAGCATTTTCCGCAGCCTGGCTGGGTCGAGCATGACGCGCTGGAGATCTGGCGCACGCAGCTCGCTTGTGCGCAACAGGCGCTCAAAGAGGCCGATGTGCCGGTGGCGCAGGTGCGGGCTATCGGGTTGAGCAACCAGCGGGAAACCACGGTGTTGTGGGAACGTAGCAGTGGCAGGCCGCTGGCGCCGGCCATCGTGTGGCAGGACCGACGCACCGCCGCGCACTGCGATGCCTTGCGCGCCGAGGGCCACGCGGCCTTGATCCGCGCGCGGACCGGGCTGGAACTGGACGCCTATTTTTCCGCCACCAAACTTGCCTGGCTGCTTGAACACGTGCCGGACGCGCGTTCGCGCGCCGAAGCCGGCGAACTGGCTTTCGGCACCATCGACTGCTGGCTGATCTGGCAGCTCACGGGAGGGGCGGTGCATGCCACCGATGTGAGCAACGCCTCGCGCACGATGCTGTTCGACATCCATCGGCTGCAATGGGACGACGATCTGCTCGCGCTGTTCGACATTCCGCGCGCGCTGTTGCCGCAGGTGGTCGATTCATCCGGCGTGCTCGGTGAAAGCGTCGCCGATCTGTTCGGCGCGGCGATTCCGATTGCGGGCGTGGCGGGCGATCAGCAGGCGGCGACTTTCGGCCAGGTCTGCATGCGCCCCGGCATGGCGAAAAACACTTACGGCACGGGTTGTTTTCTGACCGTC
>RCMY010005926.1_pt1 | contig 10296 bp, 7 predicted proteins | sample 2041341 | NCBI WGS metagenome assembly RCMY01 (sample SAMN09708234, study PRJNA481090) | Marine sediment metagenome, whole genome shotgun sequencing project.
CACGAGCGAATGCTTGCGCAGCCTTCACCGCATAACGGTGCAGGCGCATTTCCTGATCCAGCGGCGGATCCGGCCAACGGATGTTGAGGCCGCCTTCGGGTAGCTCGAATTCGTCATCACCGGGCAGCACGATCTGGATTGCGAATGGATCCACGTCGACCGATGCAGACGTTTCCACGGTTTCGGCAATCGTCTTGAAGCCGACCCAGCGGCCGGTGAAACGTGACATCGCGAAACCCAGCAGCCCCATGTCCAGGATGTCCTGCACGCCGGCCGGGTTGAGCACCGGCATCATTGCGCTGACGAATTCCTGTTCACTGCCGTGAGGCAAGGTCGAACTGCGGCAGTTGTGGTCATCGGCGGCCAGCGCCAGTACGCCACCGAGCTTTGATGTGCCGGCAGCATTTGCATGCTTGAACACGTCGCCGCAACGGTCCACGCCGGGACCTTTGCCGTACCACATGCCGAATACGCCCTCGACCTTGGCACCCTCAAACAGATTCGTTTGCTGCGTGCCCCAGACCATGGTCGCGCCGAGGTCTTCGTTGAGGCCCGGCTGGAACTTCACCTGCGCCGCTTCCAGCTGCTTGCGCGCGCGCCACAGCTCCAGGTCGTAGCCGCCCAGCGGCGAACCGCGGTAGCCACTGACGAAACCGGCCGTATTCAAGCCGGCACGTTCGTCGCGCAGCTTCTGCATCAGCGGCAAACGCACCAGCGCCTGCACGCCGCTGAGGTAGATGCGACCCTGAATGCGCCGATATTTGTCATCCAGCGTGTAATCGCGATCAACCGCGCCGTGCGTGAGCGATGTGTTGGCTGAAGCCGGGGACGAAAGTTCGGCGGTGCTGGTCATGACGGAGTTCCGGACAGGCGAAAACGCCGCGGCTGCGGCATTGGGGCAGAGACTCGTTATTTTAGCAGCGGGGCAGGACGGCCAGCGGCCGGCATGAGGTGATTAAGATCGGTGCAATTGCAATAGAGACTTCGTCAGAAGCGTATTGCCCTGTCTGCCAGCTGGGTGCTGCTGATCGGTGCCAGCGCCTGGTGGTGGAATCGTCCCATCGTGGAACCTGCGCTTTCAACGGCGTGGGTATAGACGAGACGAAAATTCGCTGAACCCCGCTGGTCGCCCAGTACGCCACTTCGCTTACGGGCTAGGTTAGGCTAGCTGTCCGCTGCACGCGGACAGTGGGGAGGGATCGTCGCATGGCATGGAATGAGCTGCTGGTGATGGTGGTGGAAGACCACGGCTTCCAGCGCCGGATAGCGGTGCGTCTGCTGACCGAGCTCAGGGTGAAGGTGATACTGGAAGGCGTCGATGGCTTGCATGCGCTGGAGATATTGCGCCACCAACCCGTGCCGCCGGACATCGTACTGGTGGACCTGGACATGCCGGGCATGGACGGCATCGAATGTATAAGCCACATCGCGCAGGAGCATCTGGCACGCTCGGTGGTGGTGGTAAGTGCCCTGGATCCGACATTGCTCCACACGGTGCAGACCATGGCGCGCGCCTATGGATTGCGGGTGCTCAGCAGTGTCGAGAAACCATTGACCCGCGACAAGCTTGACGATGTGCTCAACCACTTCGACCAACTCATGGGCGAAGATCCGGCCGACGAACCTGCGGAATTCTCGGTGCAGGAGCTCGCCGATGCGCTTGCCAATGGCGAGATCGTGGCGTGGTTCCAACCCCAGGTGAATTTCGCCAACGGCAAGGTAGTCGGTGCCGAAGCGCTGGCGCGCTGGGAGCGCCCTGACGGCAGCGTGGTGCGTCCGCAACACTTCGTATCGATCCTGGAACGCGAGGGACTCGCCACTGAGCTGACCGACTGCATGCTGGAGGAAGCGTGCCGCTGGAAACAACATCTGGACCTGGGTGGTAACCGTATCAAGATGTCGGTGAATGTCTCTGCCATTGCGCTGGCGGATCCCTCTGCGGCGGATCGCTACCAGGCGATCGTGGAAGGCCACGACATCACGCCGGAGGAAGTGATGCTGGAGATAACCGAAAGCACGCTGATGGCTGATGCTGCGCGTGGGCTTGGCCTGTTGGCGCGGTTGCGTCTGAAGGGCTTCGGTTTGTCGATCGATGACTTCGGCACCGGTTATTCCTCACTCGCTCAGCTCTCGCAGATCCCGTTCACCGAACTCAAGATCGACCAGGGCTTCGTACTCGGTGCGCATGCGCAACCTCGCAAGCGTGCAGTGGTTGAAGCCAGCCTGGACCTGGCGCGCAAGTTGGGCCTGGCCACGGTTGCCGAGGGCGTGGAAACCATCGAAGACTGGCAAATGCTCGCCGAGCTCGGGTGCGACATCGCCCAGGGTTATCTGATCGGCCGGCCAGTTCCAGGCAGCGAGCTGCATGCCGTGATCGGGCGCTGGCGCAGGCCGGCCTAGCGTCACGGCGATGCGATTCGACCCATCGAGATTCGGGATCCGCCACCAGTTGCTGGGGCTTTTCGGCCTGTTCCTGGCCACTGGTGCGCTGGTGTTGGTGCTGGACGAGATCAGCCAGTATCACGCACGCCATGCACTGGTCGGAATGCGCGATGACGTGCTGTCCGGCATGCGCAGGATCCGGCGCCTTTCGGATGCCTACAGCCAGGACCTGGTCGACACCACGTTCCGGACCCGCAATCACCTGATTGGTTGGGATGAAGGGTTGGCCGTCTTGGACCGGGCGCAGCTCACCACGGAAGCCGAATGGAATGCCCTGCAGCAGGTTGACCTTGACTCTGAAGACCGGGCGCTGCTGGACCAGGCGTTGCTGGTGCGCCCACGCGCCGATGCGGCAATGGCGACGTTGCGCAAGGCCGTGCAGGCCAAGGATGCCCGCGCGGTGGGCAAGCTCGCAGATAGCGAGCTCTATCTGGCCGTCGATCCAGTGGTCAAACAGCTGCAATTGATCGCGGACCAGTCCCAGTTGCGCGCCGATGCGCTGGTGCAGGCGGAAATCCGCCGTGGGCAATTGGTCAGCTGGCTGCGGATCGCGTTATCGCTGATGTGCTTCGTGCTGGTCGTGATGTTCGGGCGACGCATCCTGCGCAATGGCTATCGCGGCGTGGAGAGCCTGACTGGACTTTCGCGGACGATGGCTGGCCATGACTACGAAGCCGAACCGCTATACCGGCCGACCGGTGAACTCGGCGAAGTGATGGACAGCTTCCTGCGCATGCGCGGGCATGTGCAGCGGATCGAGACCCAGCTGACCGACCAGCTGATGAGCAACGATCGCGTGCGTATCGCCCTGGAACGGCGCGAGAACTTCCAGCGCTTGTTGCTGGAGGCGGCGCAGACCGCGATTTTCGCGGTGGACGTGAACGGCATGTTCTCCCAGGTCAATCCTTTCGCCGAGAAAATGCTCGGCTGGCCTGCCGGTTCGCTACTGGGCCGCGAGCGGATGGACGTAATCCTGGACCCGGAGGCTTTGCAGGCGTTGTCTCGACATTTGAGCGGGGCGTACGGTCAACCGATCGCAGCAAACTGGACCGCGTTGCGCGCACTCGCCCAGCATCGCGAGCCTCCGCGCGAATTCGTGCTGCGCCACCAGCGGGGCCGAACCTTGCCGGTGTTGTTGGCGCTGTCGCCCATGCGCGACGACACCGGGGCAATGGTGGGCCTGCTGGTCGTCGCGACTGATCTGACAGTGCCCAAGCGGCTCGAACGCGCGCTGCGTGACAGCGAAGCGCGCGCGCGCGACGCGAGCAAGGCCAAGAGCGCGTTCCTGGCAGCGATGAGCCACGAAATCCGTACCCCGATGATCGGCGTGACGGGCATGATCGAAGTGCTCAGCCTGACCCGCCTGGATACCGAGCAACGCCATTCGCTGAGCGTGATCCAGGCATCAGCGGAAGCCTTGCTTCGGATCATCGGCGATATCCTGGACTTCTCGAAGATCGAGGCCGGCCGGCTGCAAATCGATCCGATCGCAATCTCGCTGCCCGAGTTATTGCGCAGCGTGGTCGCCAACCATGCGGGTTCAGCGTCGAGCAAGCGCTTGGCACTGGAATGCCAGATCGACCCGAAAGTGGGAGTGGCACATATCGCCGACCCGGTGCGGTTACGCCAGATTGTCGGCAATTTCCTCTCCAACGCGGTCAAATTCACTGACCACGGGCAGGTCGTGGCGGTGCTCGAGGTCGCCGACAGCGACCCATACGCCGGTGCGCATGGCAGCGATGATCTGGTGTTCCGGGTCACCGATACCGGCATCGGTATCAGCGAACAGGCACAGGCGCGCCTGTTCCAGCCATTTTCACAGGCCGAGGCAGATACAACGCGTCGATTCGGCGGTACGGGGCTGGGTTTAGCCATCAGCCGGCGGCTTGCCGAGTTGATGGACGGCACGGTGGATATGGAGTCAGCGCCCGGAGCTGGCACGACCATGCGCCTGCGCATGACATTGCCACGTGCGTTGGCGCCCGTGGCCGGCAAATCTGGATCCGCGGCGGTGACGCCGGGCTTCAGCCCGCGGCGGCTACCAACCACGGCCGCTGCGGAAGACGAACGCAGTCTGGTACTGCTGGTCGATGACCACCCAACCAACCGCCAGGTGATCCAGCGCCAGCTGGCCTTGGCAGGCTATGCCTCCGAGACTGCCGACGATGGCATGGACGGCCTGGAGCGCTGGCGCAGCGGGCGCTTTGCGTTGTTGCTCAGCGACGTGCACATGCCGCGCATGGATGGCTACCAGCTGGCACGCAGCATCCGCGAGGAAGAGGCGCGCACAGGCAAACCACGCACGCCTATCGTCGCGCTCACCGCTTCGGCCCTGAAAGGCGAAGCGGAACGCTGCCTGGCTGCCGGCATGGACGATTACATGGCCAAACCGGTCAGTATTCCGACCATGGGTGCCTGTTTGCAGCGCTGGATGCCGCACACGGCCTCGGCACAGCCGGTCAGCCCCGAGCTGGGTGTTTCAATCCAGGTTGCCAACAACCAGCGGGTTCTGATGGCCGAAGCAGGCTTGCCGCAGTTGGCACATCCACCAACCCTGGACGAGTCGATCCTGGCGGAATTGACCGGGGGTGATTCATCCCAGGCACACGACTTGCTGGATGATTTTCTCGACAGCACCCGCGACGACCTGGCGCAGCTGGAGGGTATGCGCCGCGATGGAAACATGCACGGGCTGACCCGCCAAGCGCACAAGGTCAAGGGCGCGGCCAGGATCGTGGGTGCGGTTGAACTGGCCGATGCCGCTTCCATGCTTGAAACCGCCGGCCGCAACGGAGACGGGGTGCAGATCCTGCCGCTAGCGGTGGACCTGACCACCGCGGCCGAACGCCTGCGTTTGTACGTGACGGAACGCTATCCGGGCTAATCGGATGTCGTGGCTGCGTGCGTGTACGCTTGGCCCAGTCAAGCCGAAGGAGTGCAGAGATGAAGACATGGCTGGTGGCATGTTCCAAGGGCGGCGTGGGCAAGACCACGATCGCGACCCATCTGGCCGCCGAAGCTGCGGTGGCTGGGCACAACGTGGTGCTGGTCGATGCCGACCCGCAAGGTTCGGCGACACGCTGGTGCCAGCGCCGGGCAGGCATGGCCTCTGCCGTGCTGCCGGTCGATGGCACCCGCAAGTCGTGGCACAAACACATCCCGGACGGCACCCAGCGGGTGATCGTGGACGCGCCGGCTGGGGCGATGGGCAAACAACTTGAAGGCTTCCTGGATGTTGCCGATGCGCTGGTCGTGCCGATCCAGCCGTCTGCGCTCGACATCGAAGCCAGCGTCGGCTTCCTGGAATCACTGGCCAAGCATCCGCGCGTGCGCAAGGGGCAGCTGCGGGTTGGACTGGTCGGCAATCGCCTGAAGCCACATACCAATGCATCGCAGCAGGCGCTGGACGTGCTTCGCAGCTGGCCATTCCCGCTGGTGGCGGAATTACGTGACAGTCAGGCTTACGTGGTGCTGACCGGGCTGGGCAAGAGCCTGTTCGACTATCACTCGACCCATGTGCGCGAGCACCAAGGCGATTGGCAGCCGTTATTGCAATGGCTGCGCAAGAATTAGTGGTTGCAGCGTAAGCTGCAAGAAACGCCACGAGGAGATGCAATGAGGGATTTGATCCTGCTGCGCCACGCCCACGCCGAACCCGCCACCGCGGGGCAGGATGATCGCCAGCGCGGGTTGTCCGCCACTGGTCTTGAGGAGGCGCAAGCGGCCGGCGAATGGCTACGGGCGCATGGGTTCCTACCGGATCGCATCCTGTATTCCAGCGCGGCGCGGACCCGCCAGACGCTGGAAGCACTGGGTGATCTTGGTGGTGTGCAAGGCCGTGAAGAGGCCTCGATTTACGAGGCCAGTCCAGGCACGTTGGCCGCCTTGGCTGATGCCAACCGTGATGCCGAGCGGCTGATGCTGGTCGGCCATAACCCCGGGCTGGAGCAGCTGGCAGCGCTTCTGCATAGCGGCCAGACCGGCGATTACCGCGGGATGCCACCGGGCGGTATCGCGGTGCTGAGCCTGCCCACGGACACCTCCATCGAACCCGGAATTGGCACTCTGACCCAGTTCTGGTGGCCATGAACCGATGATGCTCCGACGCGGCCGCCCTTGGCTGGCGCTGGCCGCGTTGCTGTTGCTGGGCGGATGCGCCACCTTGTCCACGCCCCAGCGCGAAGACGCGCAGAGGATTGCCGGGAGTGCGCGTTCGATCCAGGTCGATTGCCAGGACGCCGATGCGTGTGCGATGCCATCGCCGTTGCATGATCTGGCTGATCGCGTATTGGCCGAATCAACACCTGAGTCGCCGCAGCACCATGCCGTGCTGCTGGACAAGGGGCCTGATGCGTTGCTGGCCCGGGTCCACCTGATCCGTAGCGCGCGCCACAGCATCGACCTTCAGACCTACATCTTCGACGAGGATGATTCCGCGCAGCTGGTGCTGGACGAACTGCAGGCAGCGGCGTTTCGCGGTGTGAAGGTGCGCCTGTTGCTGGACCAGTTGTCGGCGCTGGAGAAAATCTCGACGTTGGCTGCGTTATCCGGCTTGCACGTCAATTTCGAATTGCGGCTCTATAACCCGGTGCTGGACAGGGCGCGACTGTCTCTGCCGATGTATGTAGTGGCCTCGGCATGCTGTTGGCGCACGCTCAACCGGCGCATGCACACCAAACTGCTGCTGGTGGACGATGCGATCGGGATTACTGGCGGGCGCAACTATCAGGACGATTATTTCGACTGGGATGCCTCTTACAACTTCCGAGATCGCGACCTGATGATTGCGGGCCCGGTTGCCGGTCAGATGGCCACCAATTTCGCGGCGTTCTGGAATTCCAGGCGCAGCATCCAGGCCGAGCGCCTGGGCGATGTCGCGCGCTATCTGCGCACTAGCGGGGTGCCGCCGGCGCCGCACCAGCCATATCGCAAGCCCGAGCGCGTGCGTGCGTTGCTGGCGGATGTCGCGGACGCCGCGGTGATCCGTGAGCGGTTCGTAGCACCTGGATTGGCGGTACGGGGCGTGCAGTTCATCGCCGACCTGCCAACCAAGCATCGCGACAGCGCAGTCGCCGAGGATGCTGCGCCGGCATCGGATGTCCTGCAGCAAATCATCGCTTCGGCACAGGACGAAGTCTTGCTGCAGACACCCTATCTGGTGCTGTCCAAGTCCGCGCAGCAGGTGTTCCGGACGCTGCAACGGCAGCCAGATCCACCGCGGGTGTTCGTCTCGACCAATAGCCTGGCTTCGACCGATGCCTTCATCGCGTATGCCCTTTCCTACAAATACAAGCGCCGTTACCTGCGCGATTTCGGATTCGAGATCCATGAATTCAAGCCATTCCCGGAGGATGCCCCGTTCGAGCTTGGCCCCACCGGCGCCGACCTCGACGAGGTGGCGGATGTAGCCGATCCAGCGCCTGTGCTGAAACGCAGGCCGACGCGGCGAGAGCGGCGGCTGGCGGAACGCGGATTGCAAAACGTTCCGGGCGGGGAATCCACTGCGCTGCGAGGCCTGCTAGGTTCTTCAGGCTCGCTGCCGGTCCGGCTCAAGCGTGCCGGCATCCGCATGGGGCTGCATGCCAAATCGCTGGTGGTGGACGGGCGCATCGGCGTGGTCGGCACCCACAACTTCGATCCACGGGGTGACACGTACAACACGGAAAGCGCGGTGGTCATCGCCGACCCGGCATTCGCTGCATTGCTGGCGGCCAGCATCCGCCGGGACATGGCGCCCGGCAACGCCTGGGTGATTGGCCGACGTGATTCATCACCGGTGTTTCCCGGCATCGAGTACAACCTTGCGCGGATTTCCGAACATATGCCGATCTTCGACCTGTGGCCGATCAAGTACGCCACCAGTTATGAGTTCGAGCCCGGTCCGGGTTGCTTGTCGCCACCTTCGCCGTTCGCCGCCAATTTCCGTGCATGCCACAAGCCAGTTGGCGACTTCCCGCAGGTGGACCTGGGACTGAAGTGGCTGGGCGTGCGCCTGTTCACCGCGTTCGGTTCCGGATTGGCGCCGATTCTCTAGCCCTGTGGGTGTTGGCCGAGGCCGGCCCCGTTTGCCGTCGGATTGACGCGACGCGGCGTGCGTCCTAGTCTGCGCGTCTCACTGCGCGCGTCTGGAAACCCAATGCCGATCACTTTGAACTTCGAACTCAACGATCAAGATCTTGCCCATTTCAAGCAGGCAGCCGAGCGCTCGAAGCAGGCAGCAGCAGGCAAGAGCACCGAGGAGATCGTTGCCAGCGCGGTCGCCATGCTCGCCGACGCGGAGAAAGTGCACATCCCGGATTTCATCAAGGATCGCCTGCTTCGGCTGGATGACATGATCGCCATGGTCCGCGACGAGGCCTGGGCCTTGCCGGAAGAAGACAAGCAGCGGGTGTTGTCGGCACTGATGTATTTCAGCGATCCGGACGACGTGATCCCGGACAACGTTGCAGTGCTGGGTTTCCTTGATGACGCGGTGATGATTGAACTGTCGGTGCGCGAGCTGAAACATGAGCTTGATGCCTACGACGACTTCTGTGACTACCGCTCGAATGAAGCTGCCCGCCGTGGCGCGGATCCTTCGACGCTGGGTCGCACCGACTGGCTGGATGGCCGTCGCGAAGAACTGATCGACCGCATGCACCAGCGCCGTGAGCGCGATCTCGGAACCGGCTACGGCAGCAGCAGCGGCTATGCATCCGAGGGTCGCGGTTCCTATGTGCGCGGCTGGCGCCCGGGCGTGTTCAAGGTCAGGTGATTTCGGTTTGAGCGGGTCCACGTTTGCCTGGCCTGAGGGCACCACGCTCGATGCGCTGAACGCACGTTCTGCGGGCACCCTGATGCAGGCATTGGGCATCGAATTCACCGAACTCGGGCCCGGCTACCTGCGTGGCACCATGCCAGTGGATGCGCGCACCCACCAACCGTATGGCCTGCTGCACGGCGGTGCGTCGGTGGCGTTGGCGGAAACATTAGGAAGTAGTGCCGGCGCATTGATGGCTGGCGACAACGCCGTGGTCGGGTTGGAGATCAACGCGAACCATTTGCGCGCAGTGCGTTCCGGCCTGGTCACCGGCACGGCGCGGCCAGTGCACATCGGCCGCAGCACCCAAGTCTGGGAAATCCGCATCGAAGACCAGGCGGGCAAGCCAGTCTGCATCAGCCGGATCACCCTGGCGGTGTTGCCGCAACCACCCGGTTGACGTGTTTTTGATGTGCGGCACTAGTCGCATCGCATAAGGTTCGGCCATGAACGCGACGTCCCCCGCCGTCGAACCCATCTTTCGCACGTGCCGCTATCTGTATCGCTTGCCGCTACTTGCCTGGCATCTGCTGGTGCATCTGCCGGTCCTGTTGCTGCTGCTGGCAGTGGGCAACGTCGGCGGGCGAAATGTAGGCCACGCCGCGCTGCGCTGGTGGACGCGCTGGTTCCTCCGAATCTTCGGCATGCGTGTAATCCGCGAGGGCCTGCCATTGGCTGGCGGCACGATGTTCGTGGCCAACCATGTCAGCTGGGTCGATATCGTCGCGCTGCACTCGCAACACATGATGGGCTTCATCGCCAAGCATGAGATTCGCAATTGGCCGCTGATCGGCTGGCTGAGCACGCAGACGGAAACCATCTACCTGCGGCGTGGCAATGCCGATTCGCTGGGCGGGGTCATGGACGAAATGGCCACGCGCCTGCGCGACGGTCGCGCGGTGGCGGCGTTTCCCGAAGGCGGTACCCGCGAAGGGGTTGCACTGGGGCCGTTCCACGCGCGGATCTTCACCGCAGCAGTAGTCGCCGATGCGCCCGTGCAACCGGTAGCCCTCTGTTATGGCGCGCGCTGCAATGCACAGTCGATCGTGGCGTTC
>RCMY010005927.1_pt1 | contig 10296 bp, 9 predicted proteins | sample 2041341 | NCBI WGS metagenome assembly RCMY01 (sample SAMN09708234, study PRJNA481090) | Marine sediment metagenome, whole genome shotgun sequencing project.
CAAGCCAAACTAGCACTTAAATGCGGAAACACTAAGCTAGACCGTGACAAGGACGGTGTGCCATGCGAATCAATATGTCCAGGTGGTTAGTTGCGGTAGCGTCTATCGTGATGATAGGGTGCAGCTCAGGTAATAAAGACGAGATGTACGGTGTAGGCTATATCGTAGTGAATGAACAGACATGGAATGAAAATTACACGAATCCTTATCCGTTTACGGTGCCTGAGGGTGAAATTACGTGTGGTTTTCATCCTGATTTTGGTCGTGAGGTGTATTTTCAGCCTGAGGGTTACACCGATGAATCTTATATTAGTATACCTCTTAATAAGTCAGCAGTAGATTCTCTAAAGCAGAGCACTATGAGTCCAAGTGTGCCTTATGGTGTCAAGGAAGGGGCTGATCTTAATGAAGCTGTAAAAATTGGTTTGAAGGTCTGTGATGAGTACGAGGATAGGCTTGCAAATAGTTAAGTTTGAAATGTTACAGATAATACTTAAGTTTTATGGGTTGAATCAGCAACCTAGAAATTTGGTCTTTCAGGGTTTGGCTATAGTTACTGCTAACCAAAACTTTAATAAGCTTAAAAGGCAATATTATGAATACCGCTAAATTTAAATTAACCCAATGCTACATAGTCACTGCGATCATTTCTATGTTATCCGTTTCTACTTTAGTACAAGCTAAAGCACCAATATTACCTACAATCTGCACTAAAGGCGGTAGCGCGTCTGTCATCATCAAAAGTGTGGATTTAGGTGATGGGTATCATGTTGATATGTTGCTAAATGGTAAGGTCATCAGTGCATACTGTGACGTGGGTGATTGTGCTCTACTCTATGATCATGGCATAACCAACGTGAGCGCTAAGGTTAAGCTTAGTTATACTTATATGGAAGAATACGAGAGTACCAAGACCTGTAAAATTACCGACATGGAGCTTACACCTAATCAAAAAATGTAAAGCGGTAATTCACCGATCTATTAGATCAGCTAGTGAAACTTAGACCACAGCCCTTAGTCCTATGCCCCTATAGCGCACTACTCAGGATTTTAACCACTTTTGAGGAAAATAACGACGATGCAATTACTAAAAAAAACGATCACTAGTGGGCTGGTTATATCAGGACTGATATTTTGGTTAATGACATCAGCTACAGCATCAGAAGAAATAAACGCTATATATTTAAATAAACTAGCAACGGAAGGTAATCCTGTTGCTCAAGCTGGTCTGGGAGCTTCTTATTATAAAGGGAGTATGGGATTCAATAAAGATTATTCAAAGGCATTGTACTGGTCTAAAAAGGCAGCTGAGCAAGGTGATGCGGCAGGACAACATGTTCTTGCTTCCATATACTTTATGGGCTCTGGAGTCAATAAAGATTATTCAAAGGCATTATACTGGTATCAAAAGGCGGCCAATCAAAACAACAAGTATTCTCAATTTGTTTTAGGGTCAATGTATGTCTTGGGTCTAGGGGTTCCTAAAAGCAGTTCTCAGTCAAAAGAATGGTATGGGAAGGCTTGCGATAACGGTTATCAACTTGGATGCGAATATCTGAATGTAATTATTATCAACTGACATATTAAAAACTACATAGTCTCATAGCTTAAAATTAGACGTTAAGGGTTTTTTATTTTAGTCAATGGGTATCGTAGGATTTAGGACACCCCAAACAATATCTATCAATAGTAATTATCCCTAAAACCCCGATTATTCCCACAAATTAGATTATGACAAATGATTTTAGGTGTGGAAAAGTCACCGGCATAGGTGCTCGAAAATATACCTGTTAACATGGCAGTAACCCACAAAATCCATCCCTAAAATCACTCAGTAGAGATAAGCCATGCCACTGCTCAAAACCTCTTTTGTTCGCAGAACAACCCTTTTTCTAGTCGCTGCTATGTTGTCTGTTTCAGTTATGGCTTCGGACTTTAATCAGACGCAGCGACTAGCCAATCAAGGCGATGCAGAGGCGCAATTCGATCTTGGGATAATGTACAGCACTGGCGAAGGGGTTCGTCAAGATTCTACTAAAGCATTTGAGTGGTATCAAAAATCGGCTAATCAGGGAGATGCTATAGCCCAACATTATCTTGGATTGATGTACAAGTATGGAACGGGTGTAGAGCAAAATATTATCACAGCGAAAGAATGGTTTGGTAAATCTTGTGATAATGGTGATCAAGATGGTTGTGATGAGTATAGAGAAGTTAATCAAAGATAAAATGTTGGTTTTTAAGCAGTTTTTGAGATTAATGAGCTACTTTGTGATATTGATTCCATGAAGAGGAATAGCAACCGATTGTTGGTATTATTGTTTATATAGAGATAATTTATAATTAAGAAATGCCGTACATACTCCGGTTGCAGCAGTCTGTTTACTTCCTAGTGTAGGAGTCAAACTCAAAAAATATAGGTTTTCGGACAGGTAAAGCCATGTTGCGGAAACAACCCCATGCAAGAAAGTAGCAAGTTAAGATTAGTAGCGAGTCGCTAAAGTTGTGCAATTTGTTGTACATGGCAGACAGTGAAAAGATAAACACCTATAAAAACTGTGCATACAGCCGATAGTTCGATGCCTCTACAGCGCACCAAACTTAATATCAAACACTTTTTAGAGAAATACTGACTATGCAATCATTATTGAAGAAGATAATAACTAATTGGCTGATGTTTTTAACTTTATTGTTCGGGTTGACGATATCAGCTGTAGCAGAAAATAATATTGAAAATATTAAAACACAGGCTGAGCAGGGTAATGCAAAAGCTCAATCTGTACTTGCTGCAAGTTATAGCGGGGGTAAGAATGGTTTGAGTCAAGACCACGTTAAAGCATATTACTGGTATAAAAAAGCAGCTGAACAAGGTGATGCAATTAGTCAGTTTTTACTAGGTGGTGCTTATAGTGAGGGAAAAGGTGTTCGTCAAGATCACCACAAGGCAATGTATTGGTTAAAAAAATCAGCTAGTCAAAATAATGCTGCAGCTCAATTTTATATTGGAACAATGTACTTTTTTGGGGAAGGTGTTAGACAAAATAAAGCTCAGGCCAAAGAATGGTATGGTATTAGCTGTGATAATGGTGACCAAACTGGTTGCGATTTTTATCGAAAGTTAAACGAGCAAGGTCACTAATTTAGTCGGTTAAAAAACAGTTGTTGTTATTATTCTTGGTATTGTCAAAATATTAAATTAAGAAAGCCCGTAAACAATTGGGACACAGCCGACAGTTTACTTCCTACTCTGGACCAAACAGTAAAAAGCGACTTACTGCACAGGTAATGCCATGTATCGAAAACAAGTCTATGAAGGATTAAATCAAGCCCAAAAATGTTCGAGTTACTCACGCCAAGTACACTTACAAGTACACTGAGCGCACCCATCAAAAAATATTCCTTTATATATCAAAGACTTAACTGCCGATAATGGTACCCTACTGGGGCACCGTTGTTATTACCATAAGATACGTTATGGGAGTAATCGGATTTTTTGAGATAATTGCCCTTATTACGTAAGCTATTTAGCATAATTAATATTCATAATGAGTTGGGTAATTATTCATAACGGTAATTATCCCAACCATAAGACACTAATCAAATAGAATTAAGCTGCATGGTTTAATTTCTGCATTGGCGTAAAGCCGCCATATTTAGACCGCCAGTTGTAAAAGGTACGTTGACATACATTATGTTCACGACATAGCTCGATAATGGGCATACCTTATTCGGCTTGTTTTAAGATGTTGATGATTTGGTTGTCGCTAAAGCGTAACTTTTTCACAAGAATTTCCTGCCAGTAGTTTAGCAGTTAATCTCTATTTTAAAGTGTTCTTATATTAGTAGGGAGAAAATTACCTTACATAGAAGCATAAGGTTAATTCGAAGAAAGGTGTTTACTTGTCCAAAAAACATACTATTCAAGATAGTATATAAACCTATCAATAGGTAGTCCAAGTAAGAAATCAAACGATGCATTAGATTTACCAACTACTACTAATACTCTAAAAATACGATCCGCATGAATTTCAATTCTGATTAAAATATTTAGTAAAGACATCCTAAAAATTAAAGTATTCTAATACTTGTTTATAAGCTTGTTCTATTGGGTCTTTTTTAATTTCCTCATCTGGAGCAAAATTTAACGTACTAAGGCTACCATAGGGTATTTGTATAACTTGCTCTCGTTCAACTTCACGCTTAATTTGACTCTCGTTCGGATCCCACATTACATTAATAACACTACCTAAAAAATTTAAAAAAGGTAACTCATCTGACCAACTTTTATTTTTTTTAGGTTCTTCGCCCTGTAAGTAGGGTACAAGCGACAGTGCTAAAGCACCTGGATGAAGATAGACAAATAATTCCTCGTCAAATTGTTTTAAAAGTTCTTTCTTCTCTACGTAATCAAAAGCATGAAGAGGAAGATTGTTTACTGTTCCTCCATCAATCCAAAATCCTTCTAGATCACCTCCTTCAACGTAAATAGGTTTAAATACTAAAGGTATATTCATTGAAATTGCTGCCGCTTCAGCAACAGGGAAATTGGGAGTATGATCTTTTGAAAAGTACTGAACACGATTTTTTGTTACGTTTACACCAGTAAAGATAAGGTTGCATTTTGTATACTCATAAAAGGTTTCGAAGTTTATCGCACCCCCATCAATATCTTTATCAAATAATTTTTTAAAACTATTTTCAATTGTTTTTGTAAAAAAACTTCTGATTGAAAAACCAGGGAATAATCCTCTATCAAAAATAAGGTTATAAATATGATCATAGCTATTTTCGGCTATCTTATTTTTGATCTCAGCTACTTCTTCGGGAGCTAAAGCCCAAAAAATAAACCTAGTGCACTGGTCTACAAGAAACTCTAGGATAACAGTATGTTTGAGAAGTGATCCACTGAGCTTTCCACCTATTGCCTCTGAATGGTGGGTAGTATCAGATCCTTTTAAGAGCATAAATAATACTTCATGGGCAGGTTCTTTTAATAAGCCACTAAATTCAGAGCTACTTTGTAAGAACCCTAGTAGCGAAACAGCTAGGGTTCTTATGATTGGGTTTTGAAGATCCATATCTCTAGATTTTCTTATGAATGCTTCTACTGTCTCATTTAAGTCTATATTAACAGATCGGTCGCTTCTTCCAGGTTCATTAAACGAACTTATGGTTCGATAAGAACCGTTGTCAGGTCCATCAAAAAATGCAGTAAATAAATCTGGTTTAGAGAGAAAATCTGAGTCTATTTCTTCTGAATTATAACCTAGGGCTACGAGAAGCGCTGTAATCGCTCCTGCTGATGTCCCTGCAATTCCTTTGATGCTTGAATCCTGACCAGGGACTAATGGAAGTACCTGTTTTTCCTCTAAAGCTTTCAGGGCGCCTGCAAACGCAACACCTTTACCACCTCCACCTTGAAAAATTAAATACTCAATGTCTTTAGGGTTATTGATCTTCGCCATCTTCTTCCTCCTGATTCAATGGAGGAATTGTATCTAGTTTATTTTCATCTGATAGTATTATGAGGCTGGTAGGGATTCTAGCACGCCATGGTGGCTCAATAGGTTCAGCTACAACTTCTTCGCTATCGAATTCATTGAACTCTGATAAAAGCCCTGCATGCTCTTCGGATATTATCGAAAGAGGAGGCTCACCCTCACCGATCCAAAGCTCTCCTTGCTCAATATAGTGCATGAATTCACGCTCATGACTTCTTTTAATCGGTATAATGGCTTCAGAAGCGCCAGACTTCATAAAGGCTTCAAAATGAGGGTCTATATCCTCATATTTCTGACGCTCCGTCCAATTTGCATCAGTATGCCAATAATAAGGAAATAATTTATAACTCATCTTCTCCCAATCTATTACATTTTCAAAGAAATTAACGAGGTTAGAATACTTTCTTATCTGATCCGTTGGAACTCCAAAATCATCATTAGAAGATGAAAAAAACCCTTCGAAAGTATGGTTTGAGCCATCGCTTAAAACTGTAATAATTTGGCGTTTGAATTCCTCATGAATAATTTGCTTATTCTTTTGTGGGTTCTTTCCACTTATTGCACCGAGCAGTCTATCCTCTTTATCATTACTCTTATTTCTTTTGAGCTCTTTCTTTTTTTCAAGGTATGCTTGATAAAGCTGATTATAAACTCTTTTTTTCCATTCGTAAGAAGCTGTGCCTTCTTCATCTTTATTGTCCGCAGTTAAATATACTGTCACAGTAGCCTGAAAGTAATTATTATTTCGCGTTGTTACCGTAATTGGAATTTCTTTTATACCCAGAGTGTTTAAAAGATTGAAATGATAGATTATCTCACCAGATACATATTGCTTGTGAAATCCTTTGGTTCCTACCATAATGTGATTCACGTCTTTAGTAACCTGAATGTATCCGTTTTTTTCTATTGCTTTCCAATCATCAACATTCCACCTATCGATATCCCTATCGTGTTGCTTATTTAAAAGGTAAAACGCACTTCCAAAGACATTAATATTTAACTGTTTACGCAAATTATTATTGTTAGGTTCTAACCAAGGACAATAATATAGGACGCTGACTCCACTTATTTCGTATCCATCGTATTCTCCTTGAGGGATGAGAATCTTATCATCATGAACAACGAAGCCAGCATCTGAACGTACTTTTTCTTTCGTCTTACTACTGAATTCAATAGTTTTCGAAATATACTTAACTCCAACAGGAGGAGTTTCAAATTCTGTTATTCCATATTTTTTACCTTCTTCGAGTGCAGTAGATAAATTATCTAAATCACTAAATTTAGCTAGTCCAAATTCTATCTCTTGACCACTACTTTCTTGTTCCTGCTTTTGCTGTTTGAAAAGTAGTTTTGCAGGATTTGGCAGAACAAACTTAGCCATTAGATGACTACTATAATTTAATGCTTTAAACTCTTTGACTTGATCAACCCATTGATATATCCCATTGAGATTTCCTTTTCCAAAATTATTCTCAATTTTATGTTTGTTAATAATCTCTACTTCGTTTATTGATATTTCAGTACGTTCTTTATGCATTTTTCGTGTGACTTCGATTCTAGCTTCCTCTGTTATTTCTTCAGCTGCCTCTCTAATAGCATGATCCAGCTTTTTATTTTCACTATCATAATAAGCAGTTATATCGAGATTAAAAGCGGGGTTCTTATAGCCTGACTCAACTTTCCCACCAAATTTCTTTTTTTCAGCCTTTTCAATTTCTGACTGAAAACCGATTTGAGAACTTGTTGCAAGGTTTAAAGACTGTTTGACTTCGGAAGATTCGCTCGATGTAAGTCTTCTTTCGACGCGATCTAAGGTACGATGCTTTTTACTTCGCAACTCTCCTTCCATCGCAGTTTCAATATGGGCAATATCTGCAGCGAGGTATCCTACAGTTTTTTCTTCAACTACTATTAAGTCACCTACGAATAATTCAAATAAAGCTTTTTGCTCTTCTTCTGTTGTACCAGAAAGTGGGTAGAATACATCTGGATTAATTTTGGAGTGTTTGGTAGTATTGCTTTTATTTAATGGAACAATAAAAGTAGTTGAATATATATTTAGCCATTCTATTAAACTTGAATCAGAAGCTGATTCATACATAGAAATAGCACTCCAAACCTTAAGTAGGTCGATAAATGCACCTTTGTCACTATATTTTGTGCGGTTTGACGAAAGTTTAATACCAGTAAGAAGGTTACCGTATTTATTTTTCAAATTTAATAGTCTTTTGATATCAGGATCATTATCAGAGGTAGAAGTAAATGTTCTTAAAAACCTCTCACTCTGAATTTTATATTCACCTGTGTTTTTAACTTCTTTTTCTAATACATTGTATATATGTAAGAGATTTTTAAACTCTTCAGAAGAAGTATATTCAATAATATTATTAAGTGCCCAATGTATCGCTTCTTGTATTTTCTCAGGTGTTTCATTATTTGAAATAGCACTAAGTATAGGAGATTCATTGATGGTTTCAACCAGCTGTTTGGTACTACCTTTATTTTTAGGGTTCCTAATAGCAGTGAACTTGAACAGTATTTTTTCCATTTTGATCACCTTTTAATAATATTTATATACAGTAGAACTCTTGCAAAAGTACCAGTTCATTGTTTTCTACTAACAGAGTTACAAAGGTTAATGATGACTTATGCAAGGGGCCTAGTTTTAATATTTAAATTTTTTCTTAATGAGTATATTCGTAATTCCGAATACACTCATTAACTTAATCTAAACTAATAATTTAACTTAAGCAAGCTTCTTCAGAAACCAGACCAGATCAGATACATAAAAAAACAAATTATATCGATGTAAGTATTTAATTTATATGAGTAAATTATCAGCTTCTTGGGCTTTTAGTCTATTTATGTATATCCCAAGGGAACCAGCTATTTCACCATTCAAACCTATTGACAGACTACTTAAAGCAGCCTGTTAACATGGAACCATCTATAACAGACTTTTAAATTATAGGACTGGTTGCTGTGCTTTTTTCCTATCATTAGCCTATACCTAAAGCATAAAAACAGTAAATGATAGCCGACATATCAATAGACTTTGTTTATTTATCAAACGATAGGAATATCACCAAATTTTCATTGAACCTTAACTATCAGGTTTAAACGTTAATACCCATCAAAAGACCTCGAGTTACTCACGCCAAGTACACTCACAAGTACACTGAGCGCACCCATAAAAAAATTCAGTTAATTATCAGTTACTTAACAGACGATAACGGTACGCACTACAGGAATCGAGCGCCATCTGAATTAGTATATGTATATTAAATTAGTTATTAATTAAGCTAAATATTCTCCAAGCATACTATCCACTTCAAAAACCTTCACGACAACCATCGTCGTCTGCAATTTTCTACCCCTTGAAATTTAAAGCGCTATCTCTCTACAATCGAAGGCATATTCAATCACAAATATTTAAGTGGTTGGATATGCCTTTTCTTTTATGCCATCCACTTACTGAGTAAGCCATGTATGCGCTCGTTGATTGCAATAGCTTTTATGCCAACTGTGAGAAGCTCTTTCGCCCTGACTTAAGAGACAAGGCAGTGGTCGTGCTATCTAATAATGATGGCTGCGTGGTTGCTCGATCCTCTGAGTCAAAGCTACTCGGTATCAAAATGGGCGTGCCGTACTTTCAAGTCAAAGAATTCTGCGAGCAGAATGACGTCACTGTCTTTAGCTCTAACTACACCCTCTATGCCGATATGTCTCATCGGGTGATGACTACGCTTGAGAAGCTGTGTCCTACCGTTGAAGTCTATTCTATCGATGAAGCCTTTTTATACTTAGCGGATTATCCTACCGCGATGAAGGATCTTAACGCTTACGGTACTAAGCTTAAGAGTATTGTAGAGATGTACACAGGCATTCCGGTTTGTGTCGGTATGGGTAGCACTAAGACCATGGCGAAGCTTGCTAATTATGCCGCTAAGAAGCACCCAGCGACTAAAGGCGTCTGTGTCTTAGAAAACTTGAGGTGGATCAGACGCATCATGCAGATCACTGATGTCGGTGAGGTCTGGGGTGTAGGTCGTCGCTACAAGATCCGGCTTAACGAGATGGGTATTCATACCGTCTATCAATTAGCGATCTGTGAGCCTGCCAAAATAAGACAGCACTTTGGCGTGGTACTAGAGCGCACTTGCCTAGAGCTTAATGGTCAGAGCTGCATTGGTATTGAAGCCGCTGAGCCTAAAAAACAGATTGTCTCTTCAAGATCCTTCTCTACACGCATTACTTGCCCTAATGAGCTGAGTGAGTCTATCTGTGGCCATGTTGCTAAAGCGGCGAGTAAATTACGCAAACAAGATAGCGTTTGCAGTTATTTGAGCGTATTCGCTAAAAGTAGCTCGTTTAGTAAGACGGAGAGTTATGCGTCTATCTCCGGTCAGTGTCAGTTTATAACGCCTACCGCAGATACTAGAGTGATGGTAGCGGCTGCTCGGCAAATACTGACGCAGATATTTAAAGAGGATGTACGCTACGCTAAGGCTGGCGTCATGCTATTTGATATCTGTCAGCACAATGAAGTACAACCTGATTTGTTCGCAGAGGGTGATAGTAGCAAGGAAAAGAGTGGAAGTAATAGTCACTGCGCGTCAAGGAGCGCAGAGGTGATCGCGGTTATGGATCAGCTGAACAAAAGGTACGGACAAAACAGCAATCAGCAATCTGCTGTGTTTATCGCCAGTGAAGGGATTAAGGGCAAGCAGTCATGGCAGATGAGCCGTGACATGCTATCGCCTTGCTATACCACTAATATTAACCAGTTACCCAA
>RCMY010005928.1_pt1 | contig 10296 bp, 12 predicted proteins | sample 2041341 | NCBI WGS metagenome assembly RCMY01 (sample SAMN09708234, study PRJNA481090) | Marine sediment metagenome, whole genome shotgun sequencing project.
GTCTTTTTGCAATTGCAGCAAAATATCGTCGTAGTTTTCAATCTCAGACAATTCTTTTTGTGCCTCTTCGTAATGCGCCAAAACTTGCTCGATCGTTGCTCCGTATTTTTTTCTGAGTTTATAGATTTCATCCATTCTAAGCTGCAATTTATCAAGCCGTTCTGGACTATAATCTATATTTTCGCCATAATCGCGGATTTCATAAGAGCATTCTTGCAACTGACAAGCCGCCTCGCTTACCAATTGAAGTGCATTGTTTAGCTTGTCATCATAACGTGCCAAGGCTTCCAGATTATTTTTGATCTGTGCTAACCCACCAATAACGCCTGCATGGTTCTTATCTCCCGACTCAAGCAAACGATGCGACGATTTTACATACTCGGTAATCTTTTCGGCATTGGACAAAACCTTGATTTCTGCTTCAAGTTTTTCATCTTCGCCAATCTCAAGCTTTGCTGCTGCGATCTCATTGGTTTGCCACCGCAGCATATCGAGCCTCTGCGCATATTCACGCGATGCTGTTTTTTTCTGAACCATCAAATCATTGAGGCTTTGCCATGCACGATACGCTTGTCGATACTCTTTTAGTTGCGGAATAATCGCGGGCCAATAATTTTCGAGCAAGGCAAATTGATTTTCATTTGTCAACAAGGCCTGATTCTCATTTTGGCCATGGATATCAATCAAAAGCATTCCAAGCTGTTTTAATGACTGCAAAGTAATATGGCAGCCATTTGCCTGGATTGTATTCTTACCTGTGCGCGTGATTTGCCGTACCAAAATCAATTCGTCGTTTTCGTCAATGATATTAGCTTCAACCATAAAGTCATGGATCTCTCTTTGTTTTGAAATATCAAATACAGCTTCTACTCGGAGCCATTCACAGCCCGTTCGTATGTTATCTGCCGACATCCGCCTGCCAAGAATGACACCCAGAGAGTCAATTAAAATTGATTTTCCTGCGCCAGTTTCGCCCGTCAAGATATTAAGTCCGCTATTAAAATCTATTTGTACATGCTCTAACAACGCAAAATTCCATACCGTTAACGTTTTCAGCATACAAAGCACCATCTCTCCTCATGAAAATAAATCAGCCTAAAAGTGTTTCCAATTTCTTTAAGATTTCAGGCACAGCCTCGATTGGTTTGATGACAACGAGGATATTGTCATCTCCGGCTACCGTGCCGATGATTTCCGGCCATTTAGCATAATCAAGCGTCGATGCTACAGCATTTGCAGCTCCCGGCAACGTCTTTATCACGACAATATTTTCACTATAGTTTAAGCCGGTTACCGAATCTTGAAACATCCGCGCCATGCGGTTTTTTGAAAACACCATATTTTTCTCTAAAGGATAAGCATAGCGATACCGACCATCACCTGTAGGTATTTTTATGAGCATCAATTCCTTAATATCTCTAGATACAGTTGCCTGCGTGACCTCTATGTGCTGTTTACGCAAAGCTTCTGCCAAGTCCTCCTGTGTTTCCACGACTGCATTTTCAATGATGTCCTTAATTTTAGCATGACGTATAGCCTTCATCGTCTCATCTCCTGACTTTTTCTATTAAATATAAAAGCGGGGCCGCCGCTTTGTGATTGATCATTTTATAACAGCCCACTGTAAAATCACGGCAAGGGAGCTTGCGCAGTGCCCCTTCTAAAGCGGCTTGTTCCTTGCAGCCTTCCTCATGCCCAGGATATGCCACAATCGCCAGCAAGCCATTGAGGCTAAGTTTCTCCAGTACATCTTGGACTGCGAGCAGCGTCGATTGTTCTTGCGTCGTCACACCATGGCTTCCTCCTGGCAAATAGCCAAGGTTGAAGATTCCCACATCGATCTGCCCAGCAACATGTTCGTTTATTTTTGCATGATCGGCTAAAATAAACTGGATCTTAGCTTCATACTGCTTTGTCTGGACCTTAGCTGTATCCAAAGCCTCTTTTTGGATATCGAACGCATAAATCCTAGCTTCAAGCTTTGAATTTTCTGCTAAAAACAGAGTATCGCCGCCATTTCCAGCTGTCGCATCCACTATGGTCTCAGCTGTTTTGAGCCTATCCAAAAGCAAACGATGCACAACTTCTATCGCACTGCTGCTCAGCTGCAAGAGTCATCACCCCGCCATAACTTCGTACGAACCGTATGATAATAATTTTTATCTTCAAACTTTACAATCTTCGCCTTTGATGTCGATTTTCTTACAATCACTTCATCCCCCGGCAATAAACGAAAGCTCTCCTGTCCGTCAAACGTCAATAAAATATCCTGATGAACCGCTGCGATATGTACTCGAACTTCTTCATTTTCATCGATGATCATCGGCCTTACATTGAATGTATGCGGGCAAATAGGGGTTACCAACAATACCTTGAGTTTCGGGTTTATGATAGGACCACCTGCGGATAATGAATACGCCGTCGAACCTGTTGCCGTCGATACAATAAGTCCATCGGCCTTATAATCCGCGATTCTGTAATCATCTATACTAAGGCCTAGATGCAGCATACGGGCAACACCGCCTTTGGCAAGAACGACATCATTGATTGCATTGCCAACAAAACGGATATCATCACCACGTTTAATAAGCCCGGTCAGCATGAGCCGTTCCTCTATTCGATAATCGCCAAGCAAGATCTTCGCTAAACGGCTTTCGATTTCCGCCAGTTCAATATCAGCCAAAAAACCAAAATGTCCAATATTGATACCACATACCGGCACACTTTTGACCGTAAGTCGACGACAGACACCCAAAAGAGTTCCATCCCCACCGATACTGATGGCCAAATCCAAATTTTCATTTTCAATATCTTTCGTGCCAAGTTCTTCATAATTGAAAAATACTGCGGCATCTTGCGGCAACATGATTTTTACATCCTTACCACGATAAAAATTGACAACACGGCGTAAAACATTTGCCGCATTTTCTTTATCTATATTAGGAAAAACACCGATTTTCAGCATTTATATCACCAAATTCCTGTTTATTTATGCTGTCCCGGCTTATCAAGCCCTTGATGTGCCGATTCCACTACGGATAAAATCTGCTCTTCATCTACAGCGCAGCCAGCTGCTTCATTGAAATCCAGCCGAATAAGATATTCTATATTGCCTTCTGGGCCCTTTACCGGAGAAAACGTCAAATTGCGCGGAAAAAATCCGATGCTTTGGCTGAAATCTACGATTTTGCGTATAACTTCCTCATGAACTGCCGGGTCGCGTACGACCCCTTTTTTTCCAACTTTTTCTCGTCCTGCTTCAAATTGCGGTTTTATCAAAGCTACCAGCTCGCCTGTAGGCAAAAGTAAATTTTTTGCTGATGGCAACACCTTTTCCAGGGAAATAAATGCCACATCGATAGATGCAAAGTCCAGCAACTCCGCCAAATCCTTCGGCTCAACATTTCGGATATTCGTTCGTTCCATATTGATGACGCGTTCATCACTTCGCAGGGACCAAGCCAATTGACCATAGCCCACATCGATTGCGTACACTTTTTGCGCTCCATTTTGTAAAGAACAATCCGTAAACCCTCCGGTCGAAGCTCCAATATCCGCTACGATCTTACCTTGAAGCTCTACACCAAAAACCTCTATAGCTTTTGCCAGTTTTAGACCACCTCGGCTTACATAACCAATGCTATCACCAAGGACTCTTAGCTCTGCTTCTGGTTTTACAAGTGTTCCAACTTTATCTATTTTTTGTCCGTCAACTAAAACAAGTCCCGCCATAATTGTTGTTTTCGCACGTTCTCGGCTTGGCACTAAGTTTCGTTCTACGAGCAGTACATCTAATCTTTGTTTTGCCATTTATTTATCCTCTATTCTTGTCTTGCAAAAAAGTCCGCGCCACACCTGCTGCATCTTTCTCCGTAAGCTTATATGCCTGCAGCAGCTCGCCTCTTGATCCTTGCTCAACAAATGTGTCCGGTATACCAATACACTGTATTTGCACATTCGTCAGATTTTCTCTATTCAAAAATTCCAGTACAGCTGAACCAAAGCCTCCAGCCAATACGTTTTCTTCCATCGTGATGATCAAATCCATCTGCTCCGTCAAATCTCTTAACATAGCTTCGTCTAAAGGTTTAGCAAAACGAGCATTGACAACGGTAGTTTCTATTCCCTCTTGCTTTAAGATTCCTGCTGCTTTTTGTGCTGTTTCAACCATAGTACCTAACGCAAAGAAAGCAACTTTGCCACCACTTTGCAATAGTTCTGCTTTGCCTTCTGCTAATTTTTCAAATGAAGATTCTATAGGTACCCCGCGAGCAGAACCCCTCGGATAACGAATTGCTACCGGATGCTTTAAAGAAAAAGCGGTCCCCATCATTTGTCTTAATTCATTTTCATCCTTTGGTGCCATAATCGTAAGATTTGGCATAGATCGTAAATAGGAAATATCAAAAACCCCATGGTGCGTCGGACCATCTTCCCCGACCATCCCTGCTCGATCAAGACAAAGAACAACTGGGAGATTTTGCAAACATACGTCGTGGAGCATCTGATCATATGCTCGTTGAGCAAACGTCGAATAAAGAACAATGACTGGCTGTTTTCCAGCTGCCGCCAACCCTGCGGCCAAAGTCATCGCGTGCTGTTCTGCAATGCCGACATCAAAAAAACGTTTAGGGAACACCTTGCTAAATCGTTTAAGGCCCGTTCCCGATGGCATTGCCGCCGTAATGGCCACAATATCATCATTTTGATCTGCCAAATCGAGCAGTGCCTGTCCAAAAACATCCGTATAGGTTGGCGGCATCCCCGTCTTTTTTATAACCGCTCCCGTCGTCATATTGAACTTGCCAATACCATGGAATTTATCCGGTTCGATTTCAGCGGGTAAATAACCTTTGCCTTTTTTTGTCCGAACGTGGATGAGCAGTGGTCCATCCATTAATTTTGCCTGTTCAAGCACTTCAAGTAAAAGCTCTATATTATGTCCATCAATCGGTCCTATATAAGTAAAGCCCATTTCTTCAAACAATCCACCAGGGACTAGAAAAAATCGCACACTATCTTTTATATGTTCGGCTGTTTTCAAAACAGTATCGCCAATATGCGGAATGCTTTTTAAAAGTCCGCCAAAATCTTTTTTCGCGCGATTATACTGAGGTGCCGTCCTCATCTTTGAAAGATATTCCGACAAAGCGCCCACGTTAGGATCGATAGACATCTCATTGTCATTTAAAATCACAATCAAATTCTTGCCGAGATCTCCCGCATGGTTGAGTGCTTCAAACGCCTCGCCGCCAGTAAGTGCACCGTCGCCGATCACTGCCAAGACATGATGTTTTTCTCTATTGAGATCACGGGCAATAGCCATCCCCAAAGCAGCTGAAATCGATGTACTCGAATGGCCTACGCCAAAACTATCATAAGGGCTTTCTGCCAAACGAGGAAAGCCTGTGATGCCGCCCTTTTGCCGTAATGTATGAAACTGATCTCTTCTGCCGGTCAATATCTTATGGGCGTAGGCTTGGTGACCGACATCCCAAACAATTTTATCATTTGGACAGTCAAACACCCGATGTAAAGCAACTGTCAAATCTACGACACCCAAACTCGGTGCCAAATGTCCACCGGTCTGGGCCACATTTTCTATAATAAAGCTTCGGAGCTCCAAAGCAAGTTTTTCTAATTGCTGCAGTGATAAATTTTTCAACTGCTGTGGATTTTCTATTTTTTCTAATATATGGCTCATTTTCTCACATGCTTTCTTTTTTGTCTGGTTCACTTATCACGTGTAATGAGATATTGTACGATTTCCCTTAAAAAATCTGCTTCATTTCCAAAAATAGCCAAAGCATTCAAAGCTTCTTTTACTGTGTCTTCAGCCAATCGTTTCGCGCTATCGAGTGAAGTCAACGTCACATACGTCGATTTGTGATTGCGCTCATCACTGCCTACCGGCTTACCAATTTTATCCAATGACCCCGTAACATCGAGAATATCATCTGTTATTTGAAATGCCAAACCAAATTTTTCAGCATAAAGAGACAGTGCTGCCAATTGCTCTTCACTGGCCTCCCCTAAAATCGCTCCGCAGCGAATTGCAGCTAAAAATAAAGCTCCTGTTTTTGCCATGTGCATCTGTTGAAGTGTTTCCATCCCGATTTTCTTATCTTCCGACAGTAAATCGATGACCTGTCCACCAACCATGCCATTAGGGCCGGCTGCTTTGCTCATTTCAGCAATTACATAAAGAATTTTTTGTACAGAAGCATCTTTTTGCCCGGACAGGACTTCAAAAGCCGCTGTCAATAAAGCATCTCCTGCCAAAACAGCGATTCCATCGCCAAACACCTTGTGATTGGTCAATTTACCGCGACGATAATCATCATTGTCCATCGCTGGCAAATCATCGTGAATCAGAGAATATGTATGAATCATTTCCAAGGCACAAGCTGAACGCAAAAATTTCTTACCAGAAGAACCAACTGCATCCGCTGCCGCCATCAATAATATTGGTCTAAGTCGTTTGCCACCTGCGAGCAAACTATAATTCATCGCTTCACAAAGCTTGGCCGATAAAGCTGTATTTTCCGGCAGTAAATTTTTCAATTCGGATTCAACCAAGTCTATTTTTTCTTTCCAATATGTTTTGAGCATGTTTATTCTCCTTCTATATGCAGCGCAGACTCTTCAAAGCCTTCAGCATTTTCCTGAATAACCAGATCCATGGCTTCTTCAGCTGCATTGATTTCCTTTAAACACGCCTCAGAAAATTTCACTCCCTGCGTGTATTTATCCAAAAGATCCGCTAAAGCGATATCTCCATCTTCTAATTCAGCAACAATCGCTTCTAAACCAGTAAGTGCTTCTTCAAATGATATTTTTTTACCCCTTGCCATTGCTATTCCCCTCTCTAACCTCATCGACAATTGCAGTAAAACTGCCATCGGACAACAAAACCTTGATTTTGCTGCCGGGTTTCACCACGGCAATCTTGCGGACAATTTTTTTCTCCGTCTCAACGATTCCATACCCTCGCTTCAACACCTTAAGTGGATCGAGCATGGATAAGCGTTCCATCGAAACTTGTAATTCATGCTGTTTTGCCTTCAAACGATCGCCCGCTGCTCTTTGCAGCTTTTCCAGCGCATAATCTAATCGCTGGCGCTTATCCAGTAACAGTGTCTGCGGGGACTTCATCACTTTGCTTTTTTGACAAACCTCCAGACGATGGCGTTTGCTTCGTAAAAGTGCGAGCCCTTTTGTTTTTAGTTGCTGGCGCAAGGAATGAATATACCGGCTGAGCTCACGTCCATCCGGAACTGCTAATTCAGCAGCCTGCGATGGTGTAGCTGCGCGAAGATCCGCAGCAAAATCCGCCAAAGTATAATCCGTTTCGTGACCGACTGCCGAAATAATCGGAAGTTTAGAGCCGGCAATGGCCCGGACAACTTTTTCCTCATTGAAAGACCACAAATCCTCCATTGAACCGCCACCGCGGCCAACAATCAGCAAATCTACCGCCGGATATTTACGATTAAAAAAAGTAATGGCTCGCACGATCTGCCCTGCGGATTGATCGCCTTGTACTTGTACTGGATACAAAACAAGCTTTACCATTGGATTACGACGTTTGGCCACACGGTAAATATCTCTGAGCACTGCTCCACTTGGTGAAGTCACTACCCCTATTATTTTAGGAAACTGCGGCATCGATTTTTTACGTGCCACTGAAAAAAGCCCTTCTTCCGAAAGCTTCGATTTGAGCTGTTCAAAAGCTACGCTGAGTTCGCCAGCGCCTTCTGGCAAGATACTTTGCACATAAAGCTGATAAGCCCCATCACGCTCATAAAGGGAAATGCTGCCTGAAGCCACTACCTTCATTCCATTTACCGGCAAAAACTTCAAATGTTCTGCCCGGCTGCGAAACATAACGGCTTTAAGAGCTGCATTCGCATCTTTCAAGGTAAAATAGCAATGGCCAGAAGAATATTGCTTGAAATTGGATATTTCTCCGCGGATCATCACCCGAGATAAAAGAAAATCCTGCTCTATTACATTTTTTATATACTTCGTTATCTCACTGACGCTGCGAATATCCAAAACAATGCTCCTCGCTGTAAAATAAGAAAAAAGCCAGGCCACCGCCTGGCAAATTTTACTATTGTTATTTAAGCATCGCACCTAAGATGCCGTTGACAAAACGTCCGGAATCATCTGTTCCGAATTTCTTTGCCATCTCAACCGCTTCATTGATAATGATTTTAGGGTCAATTGTCTCTTCCCCAAACTTCATCTCAAAAATGGCAATACGCGTGATATTGCGGTCAACGCCTGACATTCTCGCTACTTTCCATTCGCGCGAGTGCTTTGTAATCAAAGCATCAATTTCCGTCAAATTGCATTGTGCCCCTTCGACGATAGACTTCGCGTATTCACGATCTTTATCGGCCAGCACAACAGACTCGCCCAAAGCCGCCTCTACAGCAGCTTCTTGTTTTCCTTCATTAAAATCCAATTGAAATAACGCCTGTAAGGCTACTTCTCTGGCTTGTCTACGACTCATAAATTACCTTCCTTTTACTTCTCCAAATAACTGAATTTCTATTAAACTTAACGGCGGAAAAATGGAGAAAACCATCTTTCCAAACTTTCAAGAACATCCTCATTGCGATCGATTTTAATCCCAATAAATAACCCGATAACTCCGCAAAGCAAAATAAACACGGTTTTCCAAAAACCGATGAACAAAATCGCCACTCCCAGAACAATTCCCAGCAGCGTACCGACGGCCTTGCCACGGTGATTCTCCCAGATATGCTTTATTAACTGCTTTACATCCTCTTTCATTCCGTCACCTCATTGCGTCATGCGAACTCACATAACGCGCTGCTTCGTAATCGCGGCATTTGATATGTCGCCGATTACGATGTTCAGATTAAAATCATGGATTCCAATAAAATCCTGCAAGTGCCTTTTTACCTGTTTTTGGATTTCATCCGATACTTCGGCCACATTGCTTTCCTGTCCAATTACCAGTTTAAGCTCAATATTGACAACCGCCGCTGCTTCCGGTGAATCCTTGGGAACCTGTGCTTCTACCTTTGCCTTGACATCGCGTACACCATGAACGCATCTTGTCGTGCGATCGACGAGATTGCGAATGGCATCAACTGCAACTTTGACTTCGCCCAACTCGCCATGAACAATCAGCGCATCTTTATCACTGCGCGTCTTTTTAGTTTTGCTGGCAAAAGTCAAACCAAAAAGCTCAACACTGATCAAAAAAACCACGAATGCTGCCACGCCTGTTTCCCATCGTCCACAAAGATACAAAAATTCATTCCAAGCATAATTTGCCGGAACGACTTGCAGACAAAGCACAATGATACCCAAAGACAGCAGAGCTATTCCTATGGTGTAAAAAAACAGCAAAATCCGATTTATGATCCCCATATATGTCTCTCCTTCAGTCAGCGCACCCGAACTTCTTCTTCTTTAGCTTCTTCCGGAAAGCCCACACCCTGTACATGGATGTTGACTTCAACAACAGAAAGACCCGTCATCGTTTCAATGGCCTGTTTCACGTTTTCTTGTACAGCTAAGGCAACATCTGGTATGCGTACACCGTATTTCACGATAATAAACAAATCCACGGCAGCTTCACGTTCACCAACTTCAACTTTAACCCCTTTAGCAAAATTTTTCTTGCCAAGAAGTTCTGCTATACCGCCTACGAGTCCACCGCTCATTCCAGCAATGCCGTCTACTTCAGTAGCCGATAAACCAGCAATGATGCTGACTACTTCATCAGCTATGCGAATCGAACCCAAAGAATTCAATACGTCCTTTTTTCCCGCTGCATTTTCCATGATAAAGCCCCCTTTTATTTTAGACAACATTCTCTGTTATAATACTTAAATTATAACAAACAAATATTAAATATACAAACTTTCGTTAAAACATGCATCGTTTATGTATTTCATACAATTGTCAATTCGCTGCTATCTCTAGCATTTCCTGCCATCGAAAAAAAAAATCCGCTGCGGTACAACACCCCGTCAGCGGATTTTTATTCTCTTATCAAGCTCTTTCGATATAATTCCCTGTACGGGTATCGATTCTCAGTACATCGCCTTCATTGATAAAGAGCGGTACTTTAACACTGTAGCCTGTTTCAAGAGTCGCCATTTTCGTAGCGCCTGTAGCTGTATCCCCTTTTACGCTTGGTTCACATTCAACGATTTTAAGATTGACCGAATTTGGCAACGTAATGCCGATGATCGTGCCTTTGAACACCTGCAAGTTGATGTCCATGTTTTCCGTCAGATAATTAAGTGC
>RCMY010005929.1_pt1 | contig 10295 bp, 6 predicted proteins | sample 2041341 | NCBI WGS metagenome assembly RCMY01 (sample SAMN09708234, study PRJNA481090) | Marine sediment metagenome, whole genome shotgun sequencing project.
CCGCCCGACAGCAGGCGGATGCGGGTGCCGGGGCCGGGGCAGCGCACATCGTAACTGGCGATGATGCGGCTGGCAAAATCGCGCGCGGCGCGCCAGTTCATCCAGCCATGGCGACTGAAGGGCGGGTCTTTGTAGGACTCGAGAATGGCGTTCTCGGAAAGGTCGAAATCGGCGATTGTGCCGGTCTTATGCCGGTCCTCGGGGATGCGCGCGATGCCCGCATGCACAGCAGCGCGGGGCGACCATTGCACGACATCAGCGCCGTTCAGGACCAGTTCGCCGCGCTCGGGACGGATCATGCCGCCGATCAGATCGGCCAGTGCCGCCTGACCGTTGCCCGACACCCCGGCAAGCCCGGTTATCTGCCGGGCATGCAGTGAAAAACTCAGCGATTTCAGTCCCGGTGCGCTACCGCGATCCGGGGTAGTGACGCCGCGCAGCGACAACAGCGGCGCGCCCGGCACGCCCGGCACGGCCTTCGGTGCATTGACCTCGCCGCCCACCATGCGTGCGGCCAGATCGTGGCGGTCAGTGCCGGATGTGGCACCTTCATGCACCACCTTGCCGTGGCGCAGGATCACGACCCGGTCCGAGATCGCCATGACCTCATGCAGCTTGTGCGAGATAAAGATGATCGACAGACCCAGCGCGATGGCCTTGCGCAAGGTTTCAAACAGATCGTTCGTTTCCTGCGGTGTCAGCACCGCAGTCGGCTCGTCCAGGATCAGGATACGCGCATCGCGGTAAAGCGCCTTGAGTATCTCGACGCGCTGCCGCTCGCCCACGGTCAGGGCGCTGACGCGGGCATCTGGGTCAACGCTCAGTTTGAAGTCCTGTGCTAGCTGCAAGATGCGTGCGCGAGCCGCCGACCGGCCCAGCCCCGGCGCCCACAAGGGCCGCGTTCCCAGCGTCACATTTTCCAGAACCGTCATGTTGTCGGCCAGCGTGAAATGTTGATGCACCATGCCAACCCCGGCATCCAGCGCCGCGCGCGGATTGCCGGGGGGCAGGGAGGTGCCCATGACTTCGACGCTGCCGGAATCGGCAGTATACTGACCGAACAAAATGTTCATCAGCGTCGTTTTACCAGCGCCGTTTTCGCCCAGAAGGGCGATCACTTCGCCCTTGTGCAGGGTCAGGCTGACCGCATCATTCGCGGTCAGCGCGCCGAATGTTTTGGTAATATTATCGAGGCGCAGGACGGCCTGCGCCTCTGTCTGGTCAGGCATTTACTGGGACTTCGGCTCTTCGTCGTTGATCTCGACGGTGAAAGTGCCGGCCATGATCGCGGCCCGGCGTGTGTCCACTAGTTTCAGCGCACTCTGCGGGACTTTGCCGTCGAACGTGCCGAGCGGGGCCAGTTCGGCGCCGCCTTCCTTCATGTTGGAATAGATGCCGTAATCCGCTGCGGTGAAGGTGCCGTTGCGGACCACCGTGATGGCCCTTTCCAGCGTCGGCTCGAAATTCCAGATGGCCGAGGCGACGACGGTGTCGGGATACTGCGCTTGCGTGTCGATCACGTTTCCGATGGCCAGCACGCCTTTTTCCATGGCCGCGTCCGATACGCCGAACCGCTCGGCATAGAGCATGTCGGCGCCGTTTTCGATCATCGCAAAGGCGGTTTCCTTGGCGGCTGGGGGATCGAACCACGAGCCAATGAAGCTGACCTGGAATTTGGCGTCAGGGCGCGTTTCGCGCACGCCGGCCATGAAGGCGTGCATCAAGCGATTCACCTCGGGGATGGGAAAGCCGCCGATCAAGCCGACATTGCCCGTCTTGGTCATGGAACCGGCAATGATTCCACTAAGATACGAGGCGTCCTGAATGTAGTTGTCGAACACCGCAAAGTTCGGCAGCGCGCGGTCCTCCTTGAAGCTGGAGCCCAGCAGGAAGGCGATGTTCGGATACTCCGCAGCTACCTCGCGTGCCTCCTGCTCGACGGCGAAGGCCTCGCCGATGATCAGCTGATAGCCGCTTTCGGCATATTCGCGCATGACGCGCGCATAATCGGTATTGCTGACGTTTTCGGAATAGGTGTAGTCCAGATCGCCGCGCTCGGCGGCGGCGGTCGCGGCCTTGTGCAGACGGCTAACCCATTGCTGTTCGACCGGAACAGTGTAGATGCCAGCACATTTGATCGGTTCTGCTGCGATGGCCCGCGGCGTGCCCCAGAAAAATCCGGCCGTTAGCGCGGCAGCGGCGGCTGTGGCCATGAACCGGCGGCGCGTAAGACCGTGTTTCGGTGTCGGTGCCTTGGTCATCATTTTGATCCCCCATTCGGATACTGCGACAAGATATTGTCCAAATGGTAAAATCAAACGATGCCGATAGCCAGCGATTTGAAGGTCATAGCCCGGGGATAGTGCATTTCTTTCCGGCTCATCTGTGCGGCGCCGCTTGGCGGGCCTGTTGTTTGGGCGTAACGTTGGCGGGACGAGGGGCGCGATGAAACAGTCTGATTACATTCCTAAAGGGGCGGCAAGCTTCAAGATCGGGCATGTCGCTGCGCCTTGCGTGTTTGATTTTGTCTTGTTGCCCAAGCTGACGATGCTGGCGCTGTCCGCCGCAATCGAGCCGCTGCGCGTGGCCAACCAGATATCCCAGCAGGAACTGTATCGCTGGCGGACCATGACGCCCGGCGGCGCGCCAGTGCGGTGCTCGAACAACCTGTCCTTGGAGGCTGATGCGCCCTTGGGCCCGCCGGCGCGGGGCGCGCGGGCATTTATCTGCTCGGGCGTGGAGCCGGCCGAAACCGTCGATCCGGTGGTCACGCAATGGGCGGCGCGGCAAGCGGCGCATGGCACGCCGGTGGGCGCGATCTGCACCGGGGCTTTCACATTGGCGCGGGCAGGGTTGCTGCGCGGGCGCACCTTTACGCTGCATTGGGAAAATCAGCCCTCTTTTGTCGAGGCGTTTCCAGATCTGGTGCCGTCCCCGAACCTTTACGAGGTGGACGGCGATCTGATGACGGCGGCGGGCGGATCGGCCTCGACCGACCTGATGCTGAGCGTCATCGAGGATGACTACGGGTCGGATTTTGCGTTGGTGGTGTCGGATATGTGCTTGCATGGGCGCAGTCACTCCACCCACGCACCGCAGAAAACTGCGCGCTCGGCTGTGATCGGCAGCCGGAACCGGCACCTGATTGCCGCGATGCGGCTGATGCAACTCAACTTGGAAGAACCGTTGAGCGTGGAGGAGATTGCCGTCGATGTCGGCATATCCAAGCGGCAGTTGGAGCGTAGCTTTACCCAGCATACCAGCCTAAGCCCGCGGCGCTATTATACGGATATGCGGCTGGCGCGGGCCTATTCGCTGCTGTCGGAGACGGACCTGCCGATAGCCGAAATCGCGGCCGCGACCGGCTTTGGCGGCACATCAGCCTTTGCACGGGCGTTTAGGGCGAAGTTTGACACTGCGCCGGGAAAGTTTCGCAAGCGTTGGTAGGGTGTTAGATGATAGAGTTAAAGTATTTTATTCCACCAGAGATTGTCCCTCAGGCGTATAGATAATCCGCGTATCCTCGCGGAAGTCATGCAGGTCGTGCGGCCAGCTTGCATGCGGCCAGCACAGTTCCATCTGGAGTTGGCGTGGGCGGAACACGGCGGTATACAGCGTGCCGAACCCCTCATCAAAGCGCGGCGAATACAGCGGGGGGCGCAGGAATGCCCTGATAAATTTTTCCTTGGATTCGACATGCAGCGTCAGCCGTTGCAACAGATATCTTTCACGCTCGACCGTGGCGGTGAACCGTGCGTGGCTGGACCATTCGACACGTTCCTGATGATTGGTTGCAACCGCCTGATGGGTGAGCATTGTCTTGCGGTCCGGCGCCATGAGCGCAGTCAAAAATTTGCGCTTGGCATCAATAACGGTAACATTATAGCTCATATGCGTCGGCACGCGGGCCAGAACGCGGCCCGCTTCGGCTGTGGTTTCGCAAGTTTGCAAGACATAACGCAGGATCAGTGGCACGCCGAACCCGTCGCCGACAACGCGCCGCCCACCAAAAGTAAGTGACAGTGCCAGCCCTGCATCGTTGATCCCGTCGACCAACCCCCACATACCATCAGACGTGCCCATCACTGCGCGCCCCTGCCAGTTTGTGCGCAAGGTCAAGCTGTCGAACGCTTTGGCCGAATAGTCGTAATTGCGCACAAGCACCGGCTCTTCTCCCGGCCAGATCGCTTGGCTACAACCCGAAAGATAGGGCGGCGGGCAATAAAAGCTGAGGAACCGCGCGGCGTGGTCCGTGCCCCCCGCCAGTTCGACCAGTTCGTCATAGAGCGGGATCAGTTCAGGCATATGCGCGCGCATCGCCTTGCGGCAGTCCAGATAACCAGGGCGCGCGCCTTCGCCCTCGCGCGCCCACCAGGAATGGTAGTCGGGCCAGTATTCGCGGAAAAGCCCGGCCCATTTCGGGCCGGGAACATCCTCGGATATGGCGCGCCAGTTCAGTTGCACGGCGCTACAGGATCTTGAACGCGGGATCAGCCAACGCCGGACCAGCCTCGGCAGTGGGCAGCGCACGCCCGTGGACACCCGCTTTCAGCCCATGAATCCAGCGCTTGCTCCGCTCGGTCAGCTTGAACCCGTTGGTCATTGAGCGTCCGCGCGTCACAAGGATGCCGATATCGGCGCCCTCATAACGATAGTCGCCGGGTTGCAGGATACGCAGGAAAAAAGCCTCATTTTCGGAGTCCACCGCACGTCGGTGATAGTCGAAGCGGTTGAAATCGACGGTGCCGTCCTCGGCCATCCGGTAGATTCCGGTTTCTGGCACGTCGGTCACAATATCGACGGTATCATCGGTATGTTTCATGACCATCTGCGACCAACTGTCGATCATCTTGGGATCCGCCCAGCGATCATTCAACTCCTTGATATCCAGCTTGAATTTCACCTTGGAGAATTCCAGCAGGTGAAACAGGAACAGCGGCGCATCGGCATGAGCAAAGGCGGCGTGGTTCGTCATTGAGCTGGCGCCGGTAATGCGCGGGTTCAGCTCGCCCAGCCAGATATCTCCAGTTTTTTTGTCTATCAGGAAATCCAGTTCGAAATAGCCGCGATATCCTTCCTTGCGCAGCTGTTCGCCGAATTTGAAGGTCAGCTCGCGGGCCTTCTGTCGCACCTTGGGAGGGAAGGCGGTTGAAAAAATCTCGTTGCCGCACCAGCCGCCGCGATAGGGGGTCAGCTCCTTGAAGCCGACCAGCTCGGTCATCAGCGGGCCGACAATTGTGCCTTCCTTGGTGGCGCAAGCCTCGATAGCCGAGCCGCGGCAGTCGATCCGCTTCATGATCTTGATCTCGCCCTCGCCGATGATCTCATGTTCGTGGCGGCGGAAATCGGCCTCGGATTTGATGAAGAAAGTGGTATGCCCGCTGTCGCCATAGGCCGATTGCAGCACCAGATCGTGGCCCAGACCGGCGGTGTCGCAAATCTCTTTCAGATGGTCATAGCTTTCGACCACGCTCAGCGTGTTTGGCACCGACGGCACACCGGCCTTGTTGCCGATGCGGACGGTTTCGATCTTGTTGTCCATCTTCTGGCGCAGCTTGGCCTTGGGGAACCAGACATCTGCGCCCAGTTCCTTGGACAGACGCTCGGTTTCCTCGTCGAACATGAGGAACACGAATTTCGGCTTGCCGCCACGCCTTTTGATGAGGTCGATCACCTCCTTGTGCTGAAGGAGGTAGTTGTTGATGTCCTCGATCGACTGAAACTCGGCATGGGGCTGCTCGGAGGGGACAAACGTGTTCGGATGTTTGCCGCCATAGCAGTCGATATAGCTGATGAACTTGAAATTCTTGCACCATTCATCCAGGCCCAGCAGGTTGAAATTAGTCGCCGAGATGAAATAGATCGGGTCCTCGTTACGGTGAAAATGCCGACGGATCTCTGAGATGTTCTTCAGCTCTGCAGCCATGTTCGATTTCTCCCGTTATTATTTTAAATATTTATAGCTTGGCGCGGGCGTCATTCAGTTTCAGACGCGCCTGATTGGCCTCGCCGGCGCGGACCAATGCGTCCTGTGTGAACACCCGCAGGCCCAGATCGCCGCGATAGCCGTGGATTTCGCTGACATCCAGCGCGCGCATGAAGGACAGGATTTCGGCGCTGACCACTTGGCCGGGCACGAGGATTGGAAATCCGGGCGGGTAGGGGATGATGAACTGCGAAGACACTACCTCGTCGCCGCTGGCCATTGCGTCGTGGATTGATCCATCCAACTCCAGATAATCGCAATTCTTCTCATCATAGCTGAGGAAAAATGCCGAGCGGATGTCACCCTCGGGGGTTTCCGGGCCCGAACGGAACGCATCGTGGAAGCGGCTGAAATCGGGCAGGGGGGGCAGATCGTCCATCAGGTTGGACACGCGTTTCTCAAACCCGCGCCGTTCCATCATCGATGCGTCATCCTGCAATTCGTCCAGCTCGCGCGCGATTTCGACCAGAACTTCGATCAGGTAGGCGACCGAGGATCGCGTGGTGCCGATGTTGGTCATGAAAAGCACCGTATTGCGCGATGTCTTGTTGATCTGGATGCCGTATTTGTCCATCAGGATATCGGTCTTGAACGTGTCGCCGTCCCAGCCGGTGCCGCCAACGGACAGCGTGACGCGAGTGGCATCCAGCACGAACTCGTCGTTTTCCCAGCAGTCCCAGATGTCCGTCCAGCCCTGTTCAGAATCGTAATAGCTGCTGACGCCGCTTTCGCGGTGCACCTCGGGGATCATGTCGCCCGCCGTCAGCACCTTGAAATACTTCTGCAGCAGCGGATGGGTCGAGATGGCGCGCCGCATCGACATGGCGGCCTCGACTTGCCGCTGGACGAACTCGAAGCCTTCCAGTTCGACCTGGCGGCGGCCCACGTCCAGCGATGCGATAATCTGGTAATTGGGCGAGGTGGAGGTATGTGTCATATACGCCTCGCGAAATGACGCCTCGACTTCGCCCTTGAAGTCCTGGTCGTTGACATGGATCATCGAACCTTGGCGCAATGATGTCAGTGTCTTATGGGTCGATTGCGTCGCATATACGCGCACGCGCGCATCGGGCGGCGGGATCAGACGGGTGTTCAGCAGGGTTTCGGTGTCGGCATCCTTCAGCTCGGCTTGCTGGGCGGCATAGGCGGCGGCGTGCTCGTCACTGCGCAGCCGCTCGCGCAGGATGTTGGCCGCGTTCATCGCCGTGCGCTGCCGGTAGGTGGGGTTGAACCGGGCAAAGGCAAACCACGCCTCATCCCAGAGAAATACAAGGTCGGGCTTGATCGCCAGGCATTCCTCCATCACCCGCTCGACGTTGTAGACGATGCCGTCGAACGTGCAGTTGGTCAGCAGCAGCATGCGCACGCGGTCCAGCTTGCCCGCCGCCTTCAGCTCCAGCAATTGTGCTTTCATCGAGCGCAAGGGAACGGCGCCGTACATCGAGTATTCATTCAGCGGATAGCTATCCAGATAGCATACCTGCGCGCCGGACAGTACCATGCCGTAATGATGCGATTTGTGACAGTCGCGATCGACCAGCACGATATCGCTGGGCCGCACAAGGCCCTGTACGACGATCTTGTTGCAGGTCGAGGTGCCATTGGTGGCGAAATACGTCTGTTTGGAGCCGAACGCGCGACTGGCAAGGCGCTGCGCCTCCTTGATTGTGCCGTGCGGTTCCAGCAGGCTATCAAGGCCGCCGGAGGTGGCGGACGTTTCGGCAAGAAAGATGTTGGAGCCGTAAAACGCGCCCATATCCTGAATCCAGTGCGACCGGCTGATGGATTTGCCGCGGCTGATTGGCATCGCGTGGAAAACGCCCGTGGGCTGTTTGGAGTATTCCACCAGCGCCGTGAAAAACGGCGTTTTGTAACGGGACTGCACACCGCGGATCAGGTTCAGATGCAGCTCAAGAAAATCCTCTTGATTATAGAACACCCGGCGGCAGATGCCGAGATCCAGCCCGGCAATATCCTCGACTGATCGGTCGGTGATAAGATAGGCGTCCAGTTCGGGGCGCACGCGGGCGATCATCCGGCACAGTTCGGGGCCGTAATTGCTGGGGTCCAGTTCCTCCAGCACCTCGATGCCGCCGGCGCGGTTCAGATAGCGGGACAGGATTGGCAGGTCCAGCTTGGATTCCAGGATAAGGCCAGGCCGCACCACGATGGCCTGAATGTTGTGGTTGAACAGCACCCCCATCAGCGCGTCCTGAAGGCTGGGCACGACGACCGTCTCGTAGTGAAAGGGATCTTCGGGGCGGCGCATGCGGCTGAAATTCGATTTCAGCCAGCGTTCCTGATGCTCGTTCATATTGTCGACGATCATCACTTCGAAATAGGGCTTGGTATGGGCGCGCGCCTCAAGCGATTGCATCGCCTCATCTTCGTGATCGTCGGATTCGGCACCGTCGCGGTCCAGCGGGATGTGGCGGCGGCGATACGCGCCGCTGGTCAATGCCCGGCTGATCCGCTGTACGGTAAAGGCCAGATCGTCGTAATGCCCTGCGTCAAAGGCACGGCGCAGCGCGTCAAAGGCAGAGGTACCCGGAAAAGCCCAATATGTCTCGATCGGCGCGAGTGACGTCAGCAGATCGTCGATCTTCTTGGTCAGGGATTTGGACGCGCGCCCGCCCTGTGATCGAACCAGCTCGGCTGTGGATTCGCGCAGCGCGCTCCACCTGTCGGCGCGCAGTTGCACGGCCGAATAGTAGTCTGTCATGGACTGCATTCATTTCCCCGTTGATGGCGGCAGATCAGAACGGGGCGCGGGGGAACATGAGTGTCCTGATCATCCGCATTTATTGTTATCAGTTTGGTATCGGCGGTGCTTCCCCATTTGCGCCCGGCACAGTGCCAACCGACATATCTGTTGTTTGTTCCACTCTGCCATTCGGCGTCAGGTGCACATCGGGCGCCGTCAGATCCGCACGCAAGGCCCCGGCAACATCCTGACGCGGGATGGCGAGCGGGCCCAGCCCGTGCAAATAGGCGTCCGTGCCACTGCTGCGATCATAGACCGAAAAATCGACCTCGCGGTCACGAAAGCTTTTCAAGACCTGGCCCAGACCCTTCATCCCGCGTTCGCGCTGGCGGCGCACATTGTCCAGATCGACCTCGATCGGGAACAGGTCCTCCTGACCTGCGGATTGATGCAGGACGGTTGACGTGGGATCAACGACACAGGATTTGCCGACGCCGCCCGCGCCCAAGCCATTGACGTCAAAGACATAACACTGGAATTGCGCGGCGGTGGCGCGCGCGATCGACAGTTCGGCCTCGCGGTCGGTGGTGCCGGTCAGCACCGGGTGCAGCAACACCTCGACCCCCTGAGACGTCAGCTGCCGGGTGGTTTCGGGAAACCACATGTCATAGCATATTGACAGGCCGAAACGGCCCACTTCCGGCACATCGAAGACACAAAAGCCTGTGCCTGCCGCGATGCCCTCCTCATATGGGCGAAACGGAAACATCTTGCGGTAGGTGCAGACGATATCGCCATCCGGGTTGATCACCGTCGACGTGTTGTAGATGCGCCCGTCCTCGGCCGTCTCGAACATCGATCCGGGGATCAGCCAGATATTGTGGCGCCGCGCCGCATCACAAAAGCGGTCTACCGTTTCGTTGCGCAGCGGCAGCGAGAATTTCGGCAGCGGGCCAAACGGCGCCAATTCGGAAAACAGCACCATCTGCGTCCAGGGAAACCGCGCCATGAGCAGGTCAAGCCTGTGGATCATCCCGTCGACATTAGGCTGCAAGGCAGTCACATACATCTGCACGCCTGCGATGGCGAATGGCGTCATATCGGCCGGTTCCTTTGCGGTTTACCCAGCTGTTCGGCTACCCTACGACAGGTGGAATTGAAAAAACAACAGTGGAAATTGGCCACTCGCGGATTAAGGCATCCCCGTCGCTGAAGACGGCCATGCAGCGAAAACCCAGGGGCTACACTGAACTGAGCGCTGCTGTGGGAAATGACTTTGCCCGTACCTCAGGCGAGGGGCAGAGATCAATTATGTCTGCGGGACATATCACACCGAGTTAATCGACGATGTCGTATTTGACATTTGCCGGTCGGATTGGCCGTGCAAAGGGCGAACCGTCTGGCCCGCCCTTCGTTGTCGTGACCGCTGGGCTATCAGCCGTTGAGCGCCTTGTTCAGGTTCTCGTCCACCTTCTCAAGGAAGCCCATCGTCGTCAGCCATTTCTGATCGGGACCGACCAGCAGGGCCAGATCCTTGGTCATGTGGCCGGATTCGACCGTATCGACGACCACCTTTTCCAAAGTCTCGGCAAAGTTTGTCAGCGC
>RCMY010014821.1_pt1 | contig 10294 bp, 8 predicted proteins | sample 2041341 | NCBI WGS metagenome assembly RCMY01 (sample SAMN09708234, study PRJNA481090) | Marine sediment metagenome, whole genome shotgun sequencing project.
TTGGTTATGGTACTCACATTATGGTTTTCTAGTAAGGCCAAAAAAGTGGTAAAAACTTCAATAGACCTTTCGAGTCAAGGGGAAACACAAGAACGTTTCAATCCTAACTTTTTATCAAGAAATTTAGTGCGCTTTGCGATGTTGGCCGCGAAGTATACAGCCACAGTATTGCCAACTTCAGTACAAGATAAAATTGATAATCAGTTTAAAAAACCCGTCATTGAACTTCCTAAAGGCAAAACGCATGAATTACCGGCTTTTGATATGGTTCGTGCTGCTGTAAACTTAATGGTGGCAAGTGTACTCATATCAATTGCAACATCAATGAAGTTACCGTTGTCAACGACCTATGTAACTTTTATGGTAGCCATGGGTACTTCCTTGGCAGATAGAGCCTGGGGAAGCGAAAGTGCCGTTTATAGGGTTGCAGGGGTATTAAACGTAATCGGTGGATGGTTCTTCACTGCGATATCTGCATTCATTGCTGCAGGAACAGTGGCATATTTAATCCATTTAGGAGGTGGTACCATGATAGCGGTTTTATTGTTATTAGCTGCTTTATTATTGGTGCGGAACTATATTAGCCATACTAAGAAAACCCGTGAAGTAAAAGCCGAGGACAGTTTGAACAAAGCGGAAAGCAATTCTATTCACGAGGTAATTGAAGAAAGTGCGGACAATATTTCCAAAGCACTTAAAAGGGTCAGTAAAATAAACCAAATCACCATCAATGGTTTGATAAACCAAGATTTGGACGCCCTTAAAAAAGCAAAGAGCACGGTAGTGAAATTGGAGGATGAGATTGAAGAATTACAAAACGATATTTTCTATTTCATAAAGGAATTAGACGATTCCTATTTAGGTGCCAGTAAGTTTTATATTGATGTAATAGGAAGTATTCAAGATGTGGCACAATCTTCGAGTCTAATTGCCAAAGTGAGTCATAAACATGTGAACAACAACCATAAGGCCCTTAAGAAAAAACAAGCAGAGGAGCTATTGGAAATCAATGATAAATTGGTTCATCTTTTCGATAAAATCAGGGAGGTTTTCGAAGCTAGGACATTTGAAGTAATAGTTCCCGGAATTATTGAAGAAAAACAGGCGTTACTAGACAAAGTTCAAGAGGCCATACAAAAACAAGTGGAACGAACAAGAACTGAGGAATCCAGTCCAAAAAACACGACACTTTACTTCAGTATTCTTTTGGAAACCCAAGACTTGATCAAAGCCAATATGAATGTCTTGAATTTGTACCATGACGAACATAATCGTTCCATTGAACTTTTGGACATAGAAGTGGATGAATAGGCAATTTTTAATGATTAATCCGTTTTAAAAAAAGCACCCTGACGAAAAACCGTCAGGGTGCTTTTTTGTTTGCCTATTTTCCATTTGCCAATAACGAATCCGTATCACCATATAAAAGTTCAGCTACCTCTATGAGCTTTTTGATCATATCATTCACATTCGTATAATCATTAAAGAGCGATGAAGCCATTTCCGCAGTAATTAAATCCTCCCGTATCAATTTATCTATCGCCTTATTACTATGCCGTATATTTTCCTTTGCTTCTATTTTGAGCCCCTCCAACTTTTTGGCGTAACCCTTGGCATTATCAGCTTTCCGGAAACGATAAATAACCCTTAATACTTTCGTCATCTTTCTTCTAAAACCATCATAAACAATAGACAAGTGTTTATTACCCATATTCATTGACAAAGTTAAGTTCTTGTTTAATTCGCGGACATCCTTTATGATCTCCACCATTTTTCGGTTTGCCGTTTTTATATCGGTAATCGCCTTGCTTTGCTTATTCGTCAGTTTCAAGGTGCTTTGTGCAGTAGTTGCGTATTTTAAGATTTCGCCATAAATGGATTTTACTTTTTTATAGTACAATTCCTCCACATCTACTTGCATGTCCTTGGTAGATTTTTTAATAATTTTCTTTATTTTTTTGGTAGATTTTACATCCTCTCTATGAATATTCAAGCCATGTGTGACAATCTCAAATACCGCATTTTTATATAGATACTTAGATTCATTCACTAAGGATGAAATTACGGTTCCTGGAAACTCTAGTACTGCTTCGTTCAAGAATTTAGGTTCATCAATGTCTTTATCTGCTTTTTCCTTTATAAATTTCAATAAAAACCGTTCCATTTTTTTGATAAATGGAATCATTATAATTACTCCGATTATGTTGAATATGGTATGAAAAAGAGCAAGTTTCAAGGTATAGTCAGTATTGGAAATGCCAAAAACATCAGATAATATATTTACCAAATTAGCCAAAGGGTAAATAAAGGCAAGTGCCACCAAACCAGTAACTACATTGAATATCAAATGGGCCCCAGCTAGTCTCTTCCCTGCTACATTTGAGCTTAACGAACCTAAAACTGCTGTAATTGTAGTGCCAACATTGGCGCCAATGGCCAAGGCCAAGGCATTCTCGTATTCTATTTGCCCGGCAGCCAGTGCCGTCAATATCAAGGCTAAAGTAGCACTGCTGGATTGCAAAATCGTGGTGATTAGGATACCTAAGCCCGTATAGACCACAACGCCCCAAAAACCAGGGATCGCATATTCCGTTAAATCGATGAATTCCTTAAAAACATCAAAACCTTCTTTCATGTAATGAATGCCCAAAAAGAAAAAACCCAAACCGGCCAATACATTGCCAATGCCTTTTAAAGATGGCTTTTTCTGAAAAGAAAATATTATTCCGAACACCAGCATGGGCATTGCAAGTGCCGATATTTTTATTTTCAATCCAAAGCCCGCAACTAACCAAGCCGTTGCCGTTGTTCCTATATTGGCACCAAAAATCAATCCTAGGCCACCGGATAAACTGATTAACCCAGCACTAATAAATGAAATGGTAATTACAGAAACCAGTGAGCTAGACTGAATCAATGCGGTCACTAAAGCCCCAACAGAAATACTTTTATAAAGTTTGTCAGTTGCTTTTTTCAGTAGATTTTGAAGAGGACCTTTTGTAAAGACCCTAAAACCTTCCTCCAACATGATCATTCCAAAGAGTAATATGGCAACCCCGGCGGCAATGGTCTTAAAATTTGGATTAAAAAAGAGTATTATCGCCAGAGCGACTAAAAAAATAAAAAATAGCGACCTTCTAAACATAGTTACTCCTACGATAAATAATTGTATTTACTTCAAGTAAAGTTTTGTTCTTCGATAAAGCCAATTTAAGACTGTTAAGAAGATGCTTAGTGTACCAAATGTAAGTTCTTGAAATAAATACTAGAGATTATTCTTTAATGTTAACTTTTTGTAAATATATTGTAAACTAATGGTAAATATAATGTTAATAATTACAACTTGATATTGGTTCCTCAAGATTATTCAAAATCAATATAAATTTTGAAATCCCTTCATTACTAATGCATAAAACTTAAAAGTGTCTGCTTGAATCATTTCAAAATAAGCCTTTTTTTTAAAATTGATAACATTTAGGTTACATTCATTTTTAGGAATTGAAGTACGTTTGTATGTTAATTTCAATAACGGTATATGGACAATATTTACCTTCTAATGATCATTGCGCTGGCCGTTTTGGCCGTTGCAGATTTGGTGGTCGGGGTCAGTAATGACGCCGTGAACTTTCTTAATTCGGCCATTGGGTCAAAAGCCATTTCGTTTCGTACGATTATGATTGTTGCAAGCGTTGGTATTGCCCTTGGTGCCATCTTTTCAAGCGGTATGATGGAAGTTGCCAGAAAAGGAATCTTTAATCCGGGCGAATTTATGTTCAATGAGATTATGTTCATTTTTATGGCTGTGATGATAACCGATATTCTTCTCTTGGATTTTTTCAACACCTTGGGGATGCCTACCTCAACTACAGTTTCAATTGTATTTGAACTCTTAGGCGCAGCCGTAGCCATGTCAATGATTAAAATATGGAGTGCTGGGGGTGATCTTGTCGAAATAGTCAACTATATAAACACTTCAAAGGCGCTTCAAATAATTATGGGTATACTCTTATCTGTCGTAGTGGCGTTTACAATTGGAGCCCTGGCACAATGGATTTCCCGTCTTTTATTATCGTATAATTTTGAGAAAAAAGCCAAATGGGTAGGTGCCCTTTTCGGAGGTGCCGCACTATCTGCAATCACTTATTTCATTTTGATCAAAGGCATTAAAGGTACGGCCTATGCCAGCCAAAGTTTTGAGGCTATTGGTGGAATAACTATTGGAGATTTTTTCGAGGCTGAGATTTGGAGCCTTATTCTTGTCAATTTTTTCATTTGGTCATTTCTATCCTATGTATTAATTGTACTCGCAAAAGTCAACGTTTATAAGCTTATCATAGGAGTAGGTACTTTTGCATTAGCTTTGGCATTTGCAGGAAATGATTTAGTGAACTTTATTGGTGTACCCATTGCCGCCTTCCAATCATATGAAGCCTGGTCCGCATCAGGAATACCCGCTACCGAATTCAGTATGGATGTTCTTGCGAACAAAGTACCTACACCTACTTTCCTATTATTTATTTCAGGAATAATAATGGTAGCTACACTTTGGCTTTCAAAAAAAGCACGCCATGTTTCCGATACTGAAATAAATCTGTCTAGGGAAGGCGAGGCTAAGGAACGTTTTCAACCGAATGTCCTATCAAGAGGTATAGTGAGGCTATCAGTAGCACTTTCAAAAGTTTCAGTTCTATTTCCAAAGACCTTGGCTAATAAAATAGATGCTCAATTTGAAAGACCGGTCATTACACTTTCAAGGGAAAAATCCTATGAAATGCCCGCTTTCGATATGGTGAGGGCTGCTGTAAACCTAACTGTAGCTGGAATATTGATATCAATCGCCACCTCATATAAATTACCATTGTCGACGACCTATGTCACTTTTATGGTAGCAATGGGTACTTCTCTGGCAGATAGAGCCTGGGGTGCAGAGAGTGCTGTTTATAGGGTTGCTGGCGTGTTGAATGTTATTGGTGGCTGGTTTGGCACTGCAATTATCGCATTTATTGCTTCCGGTGTCATTTTGACAATCATAAGTTTTGGGAAGGGAACGGCAATTGCCGTACTTTTATTTTTCGCTATTTTATTATTGGTACGAAACTATATTTCGTACAATAAAAAATCAAGGGAAATCAAGGCCGTAGACAGTTTGCGAAAAGCTGAAAGTAGTTCTATTCAGGGTGTTATCGGAGAAAGTGCCCACAATATTGCGAAGGTGATTAAACGAACAAATAAGATTTACACTAATACTATCAATAGTTTGGCAAGGCAAGATTTAGACCAGTTGAAAAAGAATAAAAAGCGGGTTTCTAAACTAACTAAGGAAATTGATGAACTTAGGGATAACCTCTTCTATTTCATAAAAAATCTCGACGAAACCAGCGTTGGTGCGAGTGACTTTTATATTAGCATTTTAGGTTATCTAACAGATATTGCCCAATCCCTGGATTATATCACTAAAATCAGTCATAAACACGTTAACAATAATCATAAAAAATTAAAATACAACCAAATAAAGGAATTGAAGCAACTGGATTTTGAATTGGAAGAATTGTTCAAAAAGACAAAAAATGCATTTGACAAACGATCTTTCGAGGAAATAGGTGTTTTATTGACCAGTAAACAAAAATTGTTCAATATGGTTTCTGATAAAATTCAAAAACAAGTGGCAAGAACCCGTACCGAAGAATCAAGTCCTAAGAATACCACTTTATATTTTTCATTACTCTTAGAGACTAAAGATTTAATAACAGGCACCATGAATTTGTTGGAATCTTATTATAAGAAACATGATAGTAGCATTAAGCCTGCAAGGATAGAGGAATAGTCTTTTCGAGAGCCAAAGAAAAAGCCTATCTTAGGGATATAAATATTCATAAATATTCAAATATGGTTAGATATTTCTTTGTATTGGTTTTCTTCATGGGGTTCTCAAGCCTAAAGGCTCAGGAAATTTCAGCATCGGAATTGTTGGACAAAACCATTGCTTATCATGACCCCAATGACCTTTGGGGAATCTTTCAAGGAAAACTCTTTATCACCATGACCTATCCTGACGGAAGGGAAAGACTTAGCGAGATTGAAATTGATCTTCCACAGGAATACTTTAGAGTAACTTCAACAAGTGAGGACATTGTCATTGAACAAACCATAGACAAAGAGGATTGTACTTTAAAGTTGAACGGGAGCACCTCCATTTCGGATGAGGATAAAGAAACACATCGTTTGAGTTGCGAACGCACCCAATTTATGAAAAATTATTACCTCTATTTATACGGTCTACCAATGAAATTAAAAGATGAGGGTACACATTTAGATCCTGTGGTACAAACCAAAAGTTTTAAGGGTAAAGAGTACTTGGTACTAAAAGTTACTTATGATGAAAGTGTAGGTAAGGATGTTTGGTATTTCTATTTTGACCCGGATAATTATGCAATGGAAGTTTATCAATTCTTTCATGACGAATCTAAAAATGATGGGGAGTATATTCTTTTGAGTGAAATAGAAAATGTGGCCAGGATTAAAATGCCCAAAATTCGAGCTTGGTACTACAATAGTGATGATAAACTTTTGGGCACAGACGTACTCATCAAAGCCACACCTCTCAATTGATTGGGTATTTATTTTAATAATAGGTTACGCTTTATTTTTTTAGCATTCAAAAAGTAGATAGATGGGCATGATTATCAGTCTGGTTTTCTCCTAACAAGCAACCTCATTTGCTCACTGGTTATATATTTACAGGAAAAATCATCTTTTGAACATATTGCAAATGAATAGAAGCCTTAAATTTATATTGTTCATCGCTTTCACTGCAGGCCATACAATAACCTCACAGGCACCAAAAGACCTTGATTAATTTAATTTCACTTTAAGAGGCCCTTCTATCTTTTCCCATACTTCTTTCTTCGAAACGTAACCTACTGATTTAGATCATTGCGCAACATTGATTTCTGATTTATTTTTAACATTATAAACGGTATGACCTTTAAGTTGGTCAGCCCATTATTAATCTTTAAATCTAAAATCATGAAAAAATTTATTATTGGTTTGTTTGTCATTGGCCTAACCAGCCCAGTATTAGCACAGATCCCGAAAGTAGAACAGTTATCTGAAGTTGTGGTAACAGCTATCAATTATAAGTACCTAAATGCGACAGATTCTAAAGAGGTGGCTATTCCAGTAAAAATGTTGGAAAGAAAGGTCGCTGCTTACAACGTAGAGGATTCTGAGTTTTATTCAGATGATTTTGACTATTATTCTGTATCCTTTTTTATTCCAGAAGGAAAAATAGTTGCTGCCTATAATACCGAAGGTGAAATAATCAGAACTATAGAAAAGTTTGAAAATATTAAACTTCCATCCGCAGTTAGAAATGCTGTTGCTGAAAGGTTCCCTAAATGGGAAATTGTAAGTGACGTTTACCGAGTTACATACAACCAAAAGAAAGGTGCCGAGAAGAGCTATAAGCTTAAACTTATAAATGGAGACAAAACCATGAGAGTTAAAATTGATGATACCGGTGAATTTCTTTAGTAGATAACCTTTTAAATTAAGTAAGCCCTGCTCATGAGAATGAGCGGGGCTTTTTTTCATCGAATTTCATCTGGAAATGAAAATCCAAACTGATTCAGATCATTCCGCATATGTGCCTTTGCTATTAATTTTTGTCAATTAAAAGTTAGATTAAGCTATTTGATTTGACTATTCATTAATCTTTAAATCTAAAATCATAAAAAATTTATTATTGGACTATTTGTCATTGGCTTAACCAACCCAGTATTTGCACAAGTATCGGAAGTAGTGATAACCGCTGTCAATTATAAGTGCCTTAATGCGACTGTTTCTAAAGAAGTTGCGATTCCTGTACGAATATTGGAAAGTAAGGCTGCGTCCTATAATATACAAGACAAAGATTGTTATGCCGAGGATGAATATCAATTCTGCACCATTTTCTTTAACATTCCAGATGGAACGATTGTAGCCGCTTATAATCCTGAAGGCAGGATCATTAAAACTTTCGAGAAATTTAAGAACACATCGCTTCCAAATGCAGTTAGTGTAGTTGTTTATGAAAGATTCCCTAATTGGACAGTTTTAAGTGACGTATACCGTGTTACCTATAATGAAAGGAAGGGTGTAAATAAAGCTTATAAACTAAAACTAAAGAATGGGGAGAAAACCATGAGGGTCAAAATTGACGAAAGTGGTGAGTTTCTATAGTAATTAGATTTCATTGCAAAAATCTGGATGATTTATCTGTAGAAATTCATCTCGTCCATATATTTCCATACGGAATCAGATAAAAGGGGTTTAATGTCCTTACCCTTCTTGTGGTTCTCTCTAATAAAGGTTGATGACACTTCCATTATAGGCGCATCTACGTAATGAATCTTGGGGTTGTCCTTGAATTGGTGTTCTACTTTTCCGTTAGATATTCTTGGGTATACATAAATGTTATGACTTTCTAAAATAGCCTCATAGTTCTTCCATTTATGGAAGCCTTTAAGGTTATCCTCACCCATGATCAAAGCAAATTCATATCCTTTTTCATATTGATCCTCTAAATGCACTAAAGTATTGATCGTATAATTGGGCTGAGGTAGGTCAAATTCTATTTTACTGGGTTTTAATTTAGGATAGTCCTTGGTTGCTTCATAGACCATTTGGTAACGGTGATTATTATCCAGTAAAGTCTTTTTTGTTTTGAACGGACTCATTGGGGTAATTACGAACCAAACCTCATCTAAATCTGAAAACTCGACCATATGATTGGCGATTACCAAATGCCCAATATGTATAGGGTTGAATGTGCCAAAAAATAACCCGACCTTCTTCATTTTAATCTTCCTTTTTGGAAGTTGATGCCCCGACAAATTCGGCCACTAAATCACGTGCTTCCTTAAGAGCGGTTTCTAAATCGTAGTTATTTATGATTTCATCAAACTGTGGAGCTGTGGCCAATTCTACTGACGCTTTAGCAATACGCATATTGATCTTGTCATCACTTTCGGTACTACGCTTTTTCAATCGAATCTTTAATTCGTCAACACTTGGTGGTTTTACAAAAACAGCTATAGTCTCCTTGGGATATTTCTTTTTAATCCGAAGTCCCCCAACCACGTCAATATCAAAAATTACATTCTTTCCTTCTGCCCATAGTCGTTTAACCTCACTCTTAAGTGTGCCATAAAAATTATCGCGATACACCTCTTCCCATTCTAGGAAATCATCATCCCTTATGTGTTTTTTAAACTCTGAAACATTCATGAAATAATAGTGTTCCCCTTGTTTTTCCTTACCTCTTCTGGTTCTTGAGGTAGCTGAAACCGAAAAGGCCAGATTCAATTCTGGTTGTTCAAGCAAATAGCGCACAATGGTTGTCTTGCCACTACCCGACGGTGCCGAAAATATGATTAGTTTACCCCCTTCCATTATAAAACATTGAGCATTTGTTCTTTAATTTTTTCTAACTCATCTTTCATCTGAACCACCAACTGCTGCATGGGTGCATAATTGGCTTTTGAACCTATGGTATTTATTTCCCGCCCTATTTCTTGGCTAATGAACCCCAATTTTTTACCATTACTGTCATTTGATTTTAAAGTCTTTGAGAAGTAATCCAAATGATTGGCTAACCGCACTTTTTCCTCGGTTATATCGTATTTTTCCAAATAATAGATAAGTTCTTGCTCAAACCTATTTTCATCAACCTCAGCCTTCACATCTGCAACAGCTTTTTCAAGACGTTCACGAATGGTCGATTGTCGGTCTGGATCCATTTGAATAACCTCATTCAATAAAGATTCCATCTTTTTAATTCGCTGAATGAAATCATTTTCCAAAACAAGACCTTCCTCTGATCGGAATTTATTGATCTCTATAAGCGCCTTTTTCAATACCTCTTTTATGGTATGGTATTCCTCTTCGTCAATATCCTCACGCTCTGTTTTCATGGCATCAGGCAAACGCAAAGCCATTTCCAACAACTTAAAATCATCGCCTTTGGCAATTGTTTCCAATTGTTTCATATACTGCCTTAACACCGCCTCATTTACCTGTGCCGAAGTTTCATCTCCTGTATTTTCGACATACAAGCCAAAATCTATTTTGCCCCTGACCAAAGAACTTGCGATTACTTTTCGCAATTCGAGTTCTTTTTCACGGTAAGCTGAAGGCATTCTGGCATTTAAATCAAGGCTTTTACTATTGAGTGATTTAAGTTCAACGGTTATTTTTTTAGATGGAAGTTGTACCACGTGCTTCCCAAATCCTGTCATGGATTGAATCATAAAGT
>RCMY010005930.1_pt1 | contig 10293 bp, 9 predicted proteins | sample 2041341 | NCBI WGS metagenome assembly RCMY01 (sample SAMN09708234, study PRJNA481090) | Marine sediment metagenome, whole genome shotgun sequencing project.
GAAACGTCCCCATCCGGAGAGCCTGCGGTGGTGCCATACAGCCCACTGCGCTGCGCGCTGACCACGATGAACATGATGTCTCCGCCCATCGGCGTATAATACATGCCCGTTGCGACACCAATCATGTGCTCGAGCCGGCCTTGAGGGAGTTGTCATTCAGCTGTTGTGACGCTGATGAACGACGTTGAACCTGCAACGAAATACGGGCGGCAGCGAATCCTGAAGGGATTCGCTGCTGCCCGCGCTTCGATGGTGGTGGATCTCAGTGGGCGATGGCGCCTGCGGCGCCGGCACCGGTCATGGAACGAACTTCCATCTCCTGCTGCTTCTCGGGGAACTCCGCCTTGCCTGTGAGCGTCACGACGATCGCCGCCAGGAACGACAGGGGAACGCTGACGATGGCCGGGTTGTCGAAGGGGAACCACGCAAAGTCAGCGTTTGGGAACATCGACGTCTCAGCCCCCGAGACTGCGGGGGAGAAGAGAATCAGAATGAGCGAAGAGGCAAGACCTGTGTAGATCGAAGCCAGCGAGCCGCGCGTGTTGAACCGCTTCCAGTACAGCGAGAACAGGATGGATGGCAGGTTCGCCGATGCCGCGATGGCAAAGGCCAGCGCCACCAGGAACGCGATGTTCTGGTTCTTGGCTGCAATGCCGCCGACGATCGCCAGCGCGCCAATCGCCACGACTGTGAACCGGGCAACCTTGACCTCCTTGGCGGGATCGGCCTTGCCGCTCTTGAACACCGAGTTGTAGATGTCATGCGCGAAGGACGCTGAGGCGGTGATGGTGAGGCCTGCAACGACCGCAAGGATCGTCGCGAAGGCGACGCCCGAAATCACAGCCAGGAAGATGGAACCCCCCAGCCCTCCATCCGGGAGGAAGAAGGCCAGCGCGGGAGCGGCTGCGTTGGCGCCGCCCGGCAACTCCTTGATGGCGTCCTGGCCACCGTTGATCAGTGCCGCAGCACCGAACCCGAGGATGAGGGTGAAGAGGTAGAAGGCGCCAATGAGCCCGATTGCCCAGGTGACGGAGCGACGGGCCTCCTTGGCTGTGGGGACCGTGTAGAACCGCATCAGCACGTGGGGGAGCCCAGCCGTGCCGAAGACAAGTGCGATGGCCAGGGAGATGAAGCCCACGGGATTTGCACCGTACTTGCTCATGGGAGGGAGGAGACCCGGATCATCGTTGGCCTCCACGGCCGCACCCATCAACTCCGAGAGATTGAAGCCAAACAGAGCCAGCACCCAGACCGACATGATTGCCGCACCCAGAATGAGAAGGACGGCCTTGATCATCTGAACCCACGTGGTTCCCTTCATGCCGCCGATCATCACGTAGATGATCATCAGAATGCCCACCAGAACGATGACCAGGTTCTGTGCCAGATCCCCCTTGAGTCCCAGGAGCAGCGAAACCAGGCCACCGGCGCCAGCCATCTGTGCCAAGAGGTAGAAGAGGCTGATGACCAGTGTGGAGATGGCAGCCGCCATGCGGACGGGCTTGTTCTTCATGCGGAAGCTGAGCACATCGGCCATTGTGTAGCGACCAGTGTTGCGCAGTGGTTCGGCCACGAGCAGCAATGCAACGAGCCAGGCCACCAGGAAGCCGATGGAGTAGAGGAAGCCGTCATAGCCGAAGAAGGCAATGGCGCCGACAATGCCGAGGAATGATGCGGCTGAGAGGTAGTCGCCAGCGATCGCGAGGCCGTTCTGACGGCCGGAGAACGAAGCGCCACCTGTGTACATCTGGGCAGCGGACTTCTCACCGGACCGGGTGACCGTTATGACGACGGCCATGGTGCCCACCACGAACACGGCGAAGATGACGATGTTGAGGACGGGACTACCGAGGGTGACTTCGAGCAAGCTCATCGCTGTGCCTCCAGTTCGGCGCGGATCTTGGAAGCGATCGGGTCAAGGTTCTTGTTGGCGTGCCGGATGTAGAGGGCGGTGATGACAAACGTCGTCACGAATTGCAGCAGGCCCAGGATCATGCCGAGGTTGAGGTTGCCAAGGATGGGGGTGGACATGAAGTCACGCGCGTACACCGAAAGCAGAACATAGGCGAAATACCAGATGAGGAACGCGGCCGACAGCGGGAAGGCGAAGGACTTGAACCGACGCTTCAGCTCGAGGAACTCTGCGGACTCGGCGACAGCGGAGAATTCTTCCGGAGTCGGCTGATGTTTCAGGGGGGCAGTTTGCGAGATCTCGGGTGGCGGTGAGTGATCGGGGGGTAGGGGTGATTCGGTGGGCTCTTGCATCGGCATGGCCGCTCCTCAGCTTCGTTGCGTTCGGACGAGTCTCAACGGAACGTAGCAGGAACTGAGAGCTGTGAGTGCAGGCTGCGACGAAGAGTTCTCGTGTGTCGTCACGACAAACGGCAAGCCCCACCAGAATCCGTGGAGTTCAGGCTGAAAATCCCATTTTCAAGGCGATGAGTTGTTGTGTCTGGGCCGGATCGTCGAGTCGAGGAGTGCGGCCGCGGGGAGTGCCTGCCGATGCCACCAGGGGATCAAAGAGAGCTCGGCATCACCGCAAAGTGACATAATGTGGCTTATCGGCCAATGAGGCCGGAACGGTGCCACTGAGCTCACGGGCGGATGACTACAACTTCACGGTTCGTGCTGTCGTCTCCTGGATCGGTCTGGATCCGGACTACGAATCCATCAGGTGAATCAGCCAGTTCTTCTTGTCTCCACCCATGCCGGTATGAATGAGTGCGAACCTGCGTGGCTCGCCTCCCAGCCCGCCGTCCGGTGAGCCGGTCAGTGTCGCGATCACCTCTTTTCCATCACGCCACTTCTCGAGCTCGTAGGTCCCGGCGTCCCAAATGTCGACATGTCCAGCGCCGTACTGGCCGTGCGGAATGTCACCCTCAAAGGTGGCATAGGCATAAGGATGGTCCTCGGTCTGAACGGCGAGATGGTTCTTGCCCGGGTCTGTCGGCGGACCCTTGGGTAGGGCCCAGGAAACGAGAACGCCGTCGTGCTCCAGCCTGAAGTCGTAGTGGAGACGCCGCGCCTGGTGCCGCTGAATGACGAATTTGTTCCCCGCTCCCACACTGGGGCGCCCGGCCGGCACAGGCTCAGGAGTGATGGACGCATCTCGCATAGAGCGGTAGGCAGACAGTCTGTCCATACCCGCGAACAGCCCTGCCAACGAATCTTCCGCCTCCGTCAACCGTTGCACCACCTCGGTGAACTCCAGCTGTTCGAGGTCGGGGGTCAATTCCTCCCATCGACGGGGAGCAGCGACGGTTGGCCGGAGCTGTCCCCTGAGCGAATAGGGGGCGATGGTGGTCTTGCTGCCATTGTTCTGACTCCAGTCCAGCAACACCCTGCCCTCTCGCAGCGTCTTCTTCATGTCACTCACGGCGAGGTCTGGACGCATGCCTTCCAGGGATCTCGCGAGCTGGTGAGCGAAGTCGGACGCGTCCGCGCTTGTCAGGGACCCATCCAGAGGTGCATAGAGGTGGATTCCCTTGCTCCCGGACGTGACGGGGGCGCACTGCATCCCAGCACCGTCCAGCACCTCTCGCACCAGGTGAGCGAGCTCAACGCACTGTCCCATGGTGGCCCCGGGACCCGGGTCGAGATCCAGAACGAGGCGGTCCGGATTCAGTGCAATCCCTTCTGCGTCGAAACGCCACTGGGGCACGTGGATCTCCAGTGCCGCGAGCTGGGCGAGCCACACCAGAGTGGCAGCATCATTGACAAGCGGATACTGCTTCTCGCCGTCGGCGTGTTGCAGGGCTGCTGTGGCCACCCACGACGGTATGGATCGGACGTCGAGGCCTTTCTGGAAGAAAGCGTCGCCCGGCTCCGCCTCGGTACCGACCCCATTGGGCCAGCGTTTTCGCGTCGCTGGTCTGTCTGCGACGTGCACCAGCATCCAGGGAGCGACTCCCTGGTAGTACGCGATCACCTCAGCCTTGGTTGTCCCGGCGTCAGGATAGAGGATCTTGTCGAGATTGGTGACCCTGATCCGCTGTCCATGGACGTCGACGGACCCGGATGCGGCGCCCCCCACGAATCAGTCCATGCCGTCGTCCGGGTCTGTGCCCTGGGGTGCGAGATCACGACCGTAAACCAGATCGCCCCCCAAGAAGCCCGCCGTGGTGTAGGCGGCCGTCGCAGCGAACAGCATCCATCGGGCAGCCGTGTGCGCGTGCCGCAACCGGAACACCAGCGACATCGACGCCAGTGTCGTCCCTGCTTCTGCGGCGACGGCATGCAGCGCGCCCACTCTGCGCTGCCGCTTGTCCTGGCGACCTCGGGCCCACTCGGCCAATCCTGTGACAGCCGTCGGTATGGCGACGCTGACTGCGATGCCGGAGAGCAGCGTGATGGCAGGTCTGTGTCGTTGTCTTCCCAACACCTCAAGTACCGCGGCAGCCACGGTGAGCCCGATGGGAAAGTGCACCAGCGCCGGATGGATCGGGTGTCCTGTCAGGGACTCCCCCGTCAGGGCGTCGTAGATGGTTCGGTGTCTCTCGATCTCATCGGCGCCAGGGTCCAGTACCTTGGCGAACGCCTCCGCGATCGGCTTGCCAGCAAGCTTGGCAACGATCTCGTTGACCACTCGAGTCCTCTGCATGTTCCGCCCCTTTGTCTCTATTACGATCATCATGCCTGCCCCACGGTCGCAGCAGACAGGATTCTGCTCAACAGGCTTCCCTGAACACATTTCGGGACCAATCTCGCTCAGACCACTCGATCATGGACATGGTCCACGACGGGACCGGGACTCGATGGTCGACAGCCCATCGCCGCCTTCACCAGTGCACTGATCACGAGCCTGGGACTTTGTTTTCGGCAGTCATCGAAACAAAGGTCACCACTGCGGTCAAGGTGACCCTCCGCGTGGCTAATGTCACGTTGTCACGGACAAACCGTTCGTTTCACACGCGCGAACAGAAACGGAGAAAAGCATGATCACGCTTGGAGTCATCCTCCTCATCGTGGGCCTTTTGGTCGACAATCTGGCGATCCTCATCACCATCGGGGCGATCCTCATCGTGGTGGGCCTGATCCTCAACCTCGTCCCAATCGGCGGCAGCCGCCGAAGGGTCTTCTAGTTCGGCTGAAAACAGCAACGGTGCCGGTGGGAGAAATCCCACCGGCACCATATTGTGTTCGACTTCAGGCGACCAGCGTCACGCCAACGAGGGCGACCGCGGCAATCAGCACCGTGGAAGCGGTACCGAGAAGAAGCGGTTTGGGGCCCACTTTGATGAGGCTCTTGATACGCACGCCCAGTCCCAAAGCGAACATGGCGATGGCAAGACACGCAGTCTGGACGATCTTGGTCACTGACAGAGCCGTCGCGGGCAGGATCTCGAGTGACGCGACGCCCACCATCACAAGAAAACCGACGACGAACAGGGGAATGAGCGGCGGACGCTTGCCCTGACTGTCCCCTGACGTCTTGCGCCGTTGGATCACTCCCAGCACCGCCATGACCGGAGCGAGCATCAGGACCCGCGTCAGCTTCACGATGACGGCACCGTTCAAAGCCCCACCTCCGATGATGCCTGCCGCCGCCACCACTTGCGCCACCTCATGGATACTGGCACCAGCCCATAGTCCGCCCACCGCGGGATCAAAGTTCAACACCGTGACGAGAACGGGAACCAGCGGGATCATGATGGTGCCGAACAACACCACGAGGGCGATCCCTGTGGCGACGTCCTCGTCTTCCGCATCCACCACGCCGTCGCAGGCCGCGACGGCGGCGGCTCCACAGATGGAGAAGCCGCAGGCGATCAGAATGCGCTGCGCCGGGGGGATACCCATGGCCCTGCCGATGAGGACGGTGCCGACAATCCCCACCGCCACCACGAGCGCCGCGACGGCGACCATGCCCAGCCCCAATTCCAGCAGGTCGCCCAGCACCAGTTGGAGGCCGAGCAGGATGATGCCAACCCGCAGAATACGCTTGCCCGCCACCGCGACGCCCGGCGCCATGGCTGCGGGCACCTGCCAGAGATTTCCGATGATGGCGCCCAGAACGATCGCGAAGAGTAGGGCGCTGACCGTGGGAACGAACTGATTGGCAACCAGTGCCACCACTCCCCCACCGACACACAGGAGCAGTCCCGGGTAGAGACTTCTGGAGGGTGTTCCCGCCCCGGGTGCGGCCTCGCTGACCGAAGTGTTCTCGCTGGCATCCTGCATACGTCCAACTATCGCGGCCTTCGCCCCGTTCTTTCATGTGCGCGCCACATAGTGGTCATTTGCTGAACGATTGGCCTGGCCCCCTCTGCCGGACATGGAACTTCTCGTGCGTTGCGATCAGCTTGGTTCGGTCTCCGCAGCTGTGTGATCAGCTGGGGCTTGCCTGACTCTCAGCCGTTCGTCGGTTGTGACGGGGGCCCTGTGGAATGCTCGAGACCTCATGATCGCCGCGAAGTGTTCGTCCGTCGGCGCGTCCTTGAGCAGGTATCCCGATGCGCCGGAATCGCTGAGCAAGAATGTCCTCCATGACCGGAGAATCCGTCGCACGCGCCGCTGCGGTCGCGCTCGTGATCGCTTTGTCGACCACAGCCTGCACGACGACGGGCGCGGACCCCTCGCCGGGAACGAGCGTGCAGTCCAGCCGCCGCACTCCGCCAACTCAGGCGACCACTACAGTGACGCCACTGTCCCCCAGTCCGTCGACACCCGCTGAGAGGCCCACCGTGCAGCCCGTCCCACGAACTCCCCAGGCCGAACTTGACCAGCTCCTGCGCGATGCTGCCTGGCTGAACGACGTGGAACAGGCGGCGGACCTCATCTCGCAGGGCGCTGACGTGAATGCCAAGGACGACACGGTCCAATCCGCCTACCTCATCAGCACCAGCGAGGGATACCTCGATCTGTTGCGTCTCGCCCTCGAGAACGGGGCGTCCATCAATGACAAGGACAGCTGGAACGGCACCGGACTGATCCGTGCCGCCGAGCGAGGCCACTGGCTCGTCGTCGGTGAACTGCTCCAGGCCGGCATCGATCAGGATCATGTGAATCGCATTGGATACCAGGCCATCCATGAGGCCGTCTGGTTGGGAAAGGATACGGACGATTACGCCACCACCGTCCGGGCACTGGTGGCCGCAGGCGTGGAGTTGACCCGGCCTTCCGGGACCCAGGGTCTGAGCCCCCTGGAGATGGCGCGCCAACGCAATTTCGCCCCGTCACAAGAGACATTGATGCAGGCAACCTCAAACGGGAAAGTCACCGATCCGGACGCCGAACTGTTGCTGGCGGCAACGACGGGCGACGCTGATCGGGTTGCCCTCGCTCTGCGCGCCGGAGCAGACATTGAGGTCCGGGACCCCATGGGCCGCACACCGCTGCTGCTGGCCTCAACCGGCGACCATCTCTCCGTAGCACGCGTACTTGTGGCGTCGGGGGCAAATCCCGACGCGCTCGATGACCGACATGACACACCATGGCTCGTCACGGGCGTGACCGGGAGCGTCGCCATGCTGGAGGTGATGCTGCCGGCGAACCCGGACTTGGCCCTTGAAAACCGCTTCGGCGGGCTTTCGGTCATCCCTGCGAGCGAGCGCGGACACGTCGACTATGTGCGGCGGGTCGTCACCACCGGCATTGACGTGAACCACGTCAACGATCTCGGCTGGACGGCCCTGCTGGAAGCAGTGATCCTCGGCGACGGCGGCCAGGCTCATCAGGACATCGTGCGGATCCTGCTGGGTGCGGGAGCCGACGCATCGATCACAGATGCAGATGGCGTCTCGGCATCGCAGCACGCCCGCTCCCGGAACTTCACGGAGTTGGACACCCTGCTGGAAGCCGGCTGAGCCCCTCAAAGCGACCCATGACCACTGGCCTCCGTTGAACCTTGTCGCCTTTTCGCAACACGTGACGGCGTGACGCTTTGCCTTTGAACAACAAGCGACTCCCCCGCCAGAGGCGAGGGAGTCACCTGAGCTGGGATCAGTAGTTGATCATGTGGCCACCGATGCCCTCGGCGGCCTCCTTCAGCGCCTCCGACAGCGTGGGGTGAGCATGGATGTTTCGGCCGATCTCATCGGTGGTGAGGTCGTAGGCCTGCGCCAGCGTCAGCTCTGGCAGGAGCTCGGTGACATCCGGGCCGATCATGTGTGCGCCAAGGATTTCGTTGTAGCGAGAATCCGCCACGATCTTGACAAAACCGATGCCCTCGCCGAGACCCCAGGCCTTGCCGTTGGCTGCGAACGGGAACTTGGAAACCTTCACCTCGTAGCCCTTCTCCTTGGCCTGCTCCTCGGTGTAGCCGAAGGAGGCAATCTGCGGCTGGCAGTACGTGGCACGCGGAATCATGTCGTAGTTGATGGGTTGCGTCTCTGCCCCGGCGATCGTCTCTGCAGCCACGACGCCCTGGGCCTCGGCGGTGTGGGCCAGCATGAGCTTTCCGGTGCAGTCACCGATGGCGTAAATATTGTCGATGTTGGTGTGCATGAAGTCATCGATGGCGATGGCACCACGATCGGTGGTCTCCACGCCCAGAGCCTCCAAGCCATACCCGGTCAGACGGGGTGCAAAGCCGATTGCAGACAAGAAACGGTCGGCCTCCAACACTGTGGAATCGCCGCCCTTGGCGGGACTGATGGTGACCTTGACGCCGGAACCGGTGTCCTCGATTGCCTCCACCTTCGTGGAAGTCATGACCTTGACGCCCATCTTCTTGTAGATCTTGCCCAGCTCGGCCGAGATCTCCTTGTCCTCGGTGGGGACCATGCGGTCCAGGAACTCGACGATGGTGACGTCCACACCGTAGTTGCGCATCACGAAGGCGAACTCGGTGCCAATGGCGCCAGAGCCGCCGATAATGATCGAACTGGGGAGGCTGTCCTCAAGGATCTGCTCTTCATAGGTGACGACGTTCTTGGAGACCTTCGTTCCCGGCAGCATCTTCGTGGTTGCGCCGGCGGAGATGATGGCGTTGGTGAACGTGACCTTCTTCTTGTTGCCGTCATCACCTTCCACCTCGATGGTGTTGGCGTCCACGAAGGTGCCCCACCCGTGAAGTTCCTTGATCTTGTTCTTCTTCATCAAATAGTGGATGCCCTTGATCATGCGGTCCGAGACCGCACGGCTGCGCTCGTATGCCTTGCCGTAGTCGAACGTCACTTCGCCGCTGATGCCGAAGGTGTCGGCCTCGTCGTTGAAGATGTGGGCGATCTCGGCGTTGCGCAACAAGGACTTGGTGGGGATGCAGCCAACGTTGAGGCACACACCACCCCAGTACTTCTTCTCGACGATGGCGACCTTCAGGCCGAGTTGCGCGGCACGGATCGCTGCAACGTAACCTCCGGGACCGGCACCAAGTACACATACATCAAAGTCGTGGGTCATGCCCAACACCTTAGTCCCGAGTGCGGACCCCACAACACTCGGGTCAAACGGCACCACCATCCAATCTCAGGTATGAGATAGGTTGTTTCGATGAGTACAACCAGTCAGGCAATCGGCACCATGATTCGCGACGGACGCATCGCCCGGGGTTGGTCCCAGCAGCGGCTCGCGGATGAGGTGGGCACCGCACAGAGTGCCGTCCATCGCATCGAGAACGGGCAGCAGAATCTGTCTCTCAGCATGATCGATCGCCTCGCCGACGCCCTGGATCAGCCGTTGATCCAGACCGCGACCGAAGGCAAGGTCAACTTCCAGATCACTGGTCCCACGACGCTGTCAGGCGACATCGAGGTCCGTACGTCCAAGAACGCGGCCGTGGCCCTGCTGTGCGCCAGTCTGCTCAACAAGGGCACCACTGTGCTGCGCGGCATTGCGAGAATCGAGGAGGTCGACCGGATCACCGAAGTCCTGACCTCCATCGGCGTGACCATGAAATGGATCGGGGACGGCAAGGACCTCGAGATCCGCCGGCCCGAAATCCTCACCCCAGAGACGATCGACCAGCGCGCCGCGCGCCGCACGCGAAGCATCCTGATGTTCCTCGGTCCGCTGATGCATGATTTCAACTCGTTCCAGCTGCCGTATGCCGGTGGTTGCGACCTGGGAGCCCGCACCGTGCACCCGCACATGTCCGCCCTGCGCCGCTTCGGTCTCCGCGTTGACGCAACGGACGGCCAGTACCAGGCCACCGTCACCCACGACGATGCGCTCGAGCGCCACATCACCCTGGTTGAGCGTGGCGACACCGTCACCGAGAACGCACTCATGGCCGCCGCCCGCACCGAGGGTGTCTCCGTGCTGAGGAATGCCTCTGGTAACTACATGGTCCAGGACCTCTGTTTCTACCTCCAACGTCTAGGCGTGGGCATCGAGGGCATCGGCACCACCACG
>RCMY010005931.1_pt1 | contig 10293 bp, 12 predicted proteins | sample 2041341 | NCBI WGS metagenome assembly RCMY01 (sample SAMN09708234, study PRJNA481090) | Marine sediment metagenome, whole genome shotgun sequencing project.
TCGGCATCCCGGGCGCACCGTGCTCGGTGCCGACACGGTGGTCGTCGTCGACGGCGAGATCCTCGGAAAGCCGATCGATCTCGACGATGCCGCCGCCATGCTGCGCCGGTTGTCGGGCCGCACCCATCAGGTCATGACCGGAGTCGCCCTCGTCGACTCGAGCCGCGACGACATCACTCGTCGGTCGATCTGTGAGATCACCGACGTGCGTTTTCGCGAGCTCGGTGATCCCATGATCGACCACTACCTCGCATCGGGCGAGGCCGACGACAAGGCCGGTGCCTACGGCATCCAGGGGCGAGCATCACTGTTCGTCGACGGAATCGTCGGCAACCACCAGAACGTCGTCGGGTTGCCGGTGCGGGCCGTCGATGCTCTGATGGAATCCATGGGACTTGCCTTGCTCGACTTCGAGCAGCCCCTCGCCGCCTCGAAACGGCCGATCTCTTGCTGAACCAGGTGCACGAGACCACACAGACCAGAGGCGACGATCCCGGTGGCCTCGACATCGGGAGCGGCATCAAGCGTGGTGTGTTCCTGGCGCTGGGGGCGTTGTCGCTCTACATGCTGCACCCGAAGGTGATCGAGGTCGTGTCCTCGGCCGAACGTTTCCAGACCATCCACGCCCGCTGGTTCGTGGTGATGCTGGCGATGGAAGCGGCCAGCTTCGTCTGCACCTGGTGGTTGCTTCGGATCGTGCTCCCACGGGTCTCGTGGTTCGTCTCTGCGACCAGCCAGCTCTGTGCCAATGCCATCAGCCGAGTCCTCCCGGGCGGTGCTGCGGTCGGCGGCGCCACCCTGTACCGAATGCTGTCGGTGAGCGGCGTCGGCGCCGCCGAGGCCGGGGGTGCGCTCGCCGCCACATCGATCCTCTCGACGGCGGCACTGTTCGCCATTCCCGCAACCGCACTGCTGATCGCCCTCCTCGGTGCTCCTGTCCCCGAGAGTCTGTGGCCTGCCGCCGTCGCCGGCGGCGTGATGTTCGTCGCCCTCGTCGGTGCCGGGGCCATCGCTGCGGCGTTCGATCGACCACTGCTGCTTCTCGGGCGCGCGATCAATGCGGTCGTGGTTCCCGTGTCCAATCGGGTGCGGCGCCCGAAGAGCCTCACCCCGCAGCACCTGCTCGACGAGCGAGATCGTCTGCGTGGCGTGGTCGACGCCGCCTGGGGCCGTTCGATCGTCGCCGCTGCCGGCAACTGGGCGTTCGATTATCTGGCCCTGGTGTCGGCCCTGTACGGCGTCGGTGCCAACCCTCGACTCAGCATCGTGCTCCTGGCCTACGCCGGTGCCCAGGTGCTGGCCATGATCCCGATCACGCCTGGCGGATTCGGCTTCGTCGAGGCCGGCCTGCTCTACCTGCTGGTCGTCTCCGGTATCTCGACCCAGGATGCCGCCCTGGCAACTGCCGCCTACCGAGCGGTGTCGTTCATCTTTCCCATCTTCCTCGGTCTCCCGGCGTTCCTGGCCTACCGCTCCCGCTTCCGCCAGCAGGTCTGACCACCGTCTGACCACCGGCCTGACCACCGTCGGCCTAGAGTCGGCCGGGCATGGCTGAACTCACGATTACCCAGATCTGGCGTTACCCGGTGAAGTCGCTCGGTGGTGAACTCCTCGAGGCCGTCGAACTCGGCGAACGGGGCATCGACGGTGACCGAGGCTGGGGTCTGCGCCAGCTCGACACCGGAAAGACGCTCACGGCTCGGCGCCGCCCCGAACTGCTCTTCGCCTCGGCGTCGGTGGTCGACGGCGAGGTGGTCATCACCCTGCCCGACGGCTCGATCGCCAACGACGACGCTGCGCTGTCGGCATGGCTCGGCGAGCCCGTTGCGCTGATCAAGGCCTCCGAGGGCGAGTCGGGAACCTACGAGACGCCGATCGACGCCGAAGCCGAAGACGCCGCCCCCTGGGTGTCGTGGTCCGGCCCCGGCGGCTCGTTCCACGACTCGACCAAGGCCCGCATCTCGATGGTCTCCGACACCACCCTCGGCGACTGGGACATCCGCCGGTTCCGGACGAACCTCGTGCTCGCCGGATCAGGCGAAGACGCGCTCGTCGGGTCCAACGTGCAGATCGGTGACACGGCCCAGATCGTCATGAACAAGGCGATCGACCGCTGTGTCATGGTCACCCGACCCCAGCCCGGGCTCGAGCGAGACCTCGACGTGCTCCGCACCATCAACCGGGAACGAGACTCCAACCTGTCGGTCGGCGGCAACGTGCTGGTGACCGGCCCGATTCGTCTCGGTGACGCCGTGCGGGCTGTCTCCTAGAGGAGCGCTCAGTCGTCTTCCTCGAGCGCCTTCAGGAAGGCCTGCCCTTCGGTGCAGTCGTCGGCGATCGGGCACCAGCGGCAGTTGTGGCTGGGGATGCGGTTGGCCTCGCGGTCGCCCGACTCGATGGCCACGTATCGCTCGACCGCATCGGTGACCCGACGCACGGTCGACCACAGCATGTCTTCGGTGACCGCCTCGGTCCTGGCCTCGCCTGCGTCGAGGTAATAGTTGACGAGCAACCGGGGCGGAATGCCAAAGCGCATGGCTTCGAGCAGGGCATAGAACCGGAGGTCTTCCACGTGGGAGTTCACGGGCTTGCCGGTCTTGAGGTCGATGATGACCTTGCCGGCCTCGTTGCCCCGGACCCGTCCGAGGCTGAGATCGATGGTGCCCGACAGCACGATCTGGTCGGCGCAGAGGTCGGCTCGCACTCGTGACTCGGCTACCGGCGCCCACTGGCGTTTGAGCGGTGGGAAGGTGTCGACGAAGGTCACCACGAAGTCGTTGACCCGGCCGACGAGCTCGGCTCGTTCTCCCTCGTCGAGCGAGACCAACCAGTCGGAGATGCTGCGCCCGTCGGCGATCAGCCGGCTCATGGCCGACTCGACGAGATCGAGCGGGGCGGGTTCGCCGCGCCGGGCGACCCAGAGTTCGATGGCCTTGTGAGCCACGGTGCCACGAGCCGAGGCGACCGTCCACTCGAACTCTTCCTTCTCGGAGGCGACGAACCGGGACTCGCACCCGTGGAGCATCGAGAGCTTGTGCTTCGAGAGGTACAGCGGGGGATTCGGCAGCTGATCGGCCAGCGGCGCCAACACCGACTCGATCTCGGAACGGAGATGATCCCGAAGGTCGTCTCGGAAGGTCGGCCGATCGGTCGAGCCGAGCTGGTCGAGCACCTCCTGCTGAGCTGGATTCAGCGCCGGAGCGGTCGGGATCTGGGTCTGCTCGGTCATGGCTGCAGGATCTTCGTCGCGCCGGCCCGACAAACCAACCACTCGAAGAGCACGTGATGGCCTTGGTCGGTCATGCGCTCGGGGTGCCACTGGACCGCAACGAGCTGTTTGTCGGCCCACTCCATCGCTTCGACCATGCCATCGGGGGCCCGCCCGACGACGGCGAAGGGTTGAGTAGTCGATTGCTCGTCGGCGGCCTGGTGGTGAAGGGAGTTGGTGTCGATGTGGTCGGCGCCACCGAAGATGGTGGCGATGGTCGAGCCGGTCTCGAGATCGACCGGGTGTCGACGAGCCAGGAACTCCTCGGCATCGGCCACCCGGTCACCGGTGTCGTTGGCGGGCTGGTGCCAGTCGGAGGTTCCGTGGACGTGCTGGCGGAGGACGCCTCCGAGGGCCACGTTGGACACCTGCAGCCCACGGCAGATGGCGAGGACCGGCTTGCCCAGTTCGAGCGCAGCGCGGAGCAGGGCGATGTCGGAATCGTCGGCTCGGCGAACCCAGTCTCGAGCGCCGTCGGGTTGCCGTCCGTAGGCGTCGGGATCGACGTCATCGCCACCGCTCAGCATGAGCCCGTCGAAGCGTTCGAGCACGAGGCGAGCCCGGGCGAGGCGACCGGCGTCGTCGTCGGCCTCGACCCATGGCAACAGAGCGGGAATCCCGCCGGCGGCGGTGACGGCATCGAGATACTCGGGATCGATGGTGTAGAGGTCGTGCTGGGGATGGATCCACGTGTCGACGGTTCGTCGCCAGGGGGTCACGGCAATCAGAGGAATCCGAGTCACCCACAGAGTCTGCCCGGTTGGTAGGTTCCTGAGGTGACCTACACCGAGATCCAGTACGACGTCGCCGATGCCGTGGCGACCATCATGTTCGATCGGCCCGATGCGCTGAACGCCATCACCCCGACCATGCTGGACGAGCTGAACGACGCCGCAGGCAACGCCGCCGGTGACCCGAGCGTGCGGGTCATCATCCTGACCGGGGCCGGGCGTGCCTTCAGCGCCGGCGTCGATCTCAAGGCACTGGGGGAGCGGGAACTGGCCGACGGCAAGGTCGGTGACATCCTCGACCTCCCCGCTCGGCACCTCACCGCCACCCTGTCGACGATGTCCAAGCCGGTGATCGCCGCCGTCAACGGGTTCTGTTTCACCGGTGCACTCGAACTGGCCCTGGCCTGTGATGTGATCGTCGTGGCCGACGAGGCCAAGCTCGGCGACACCCACGCCAAGTTCGGCCTTCGTCCGACCTGGGGGATGAGCCAGCGGCTCCCGGCCCTGGTCGGCCCCGCTCGGGCCCGCTATCTCTCCTACACCGCCCGGACCTTCACCGGCACCGAAGCCGCCGACTGGGGACTCGCTGCACTGGCCGTGCCACGAGACGACCTCGCCGAAGCGGTGTCCGCCCTGGCCGACGAGATGAAGGCCAACAGCTCCGAGTCGTTCGTCGCCTACAAAGACCTCTTCAACGCCGCCGAGCAATTGGGCATCGATGCCGGCCTGAGCTACGAAGCCGACAACGACTACCCGTTCACCGACACCGACGAGCGCCTCGCCGGTTTCCGCTGATCGAGCTCGTCGTTGCCCTCTCGGCTCGAACTCGACATTGCCTCGCTCGGTATTCACCACGGTGAGGGAGACGGCGTGCTCGTACTGCCGTTCGACCGGGTGATCGAGCTGATCGACGGCCGATTGCCCGCCGTGCTCGGTGGCCGACCCCTGGGCGAGATGATGGAACGGGTCTCGACCATGGCCGTGCTCGACGACCGGGTGCTGCTCGCCGATCAGATCCGGTCGGCGGCAAGACAGTTCGACGAGGAACCGTCCGAGATGTCGGCTGACCTGCTCGAATGGGCCGACAGCACCGAACTGCTCGCTGGACCGACCTGGTACCTCAGCGCCGGCGAGACCACGCTGGCTCGCCTGGCCGTGGCCCTGGCCCGGCCGTTCGAGCTCGTGCTCCTGGTCGAGCCGTTCGCCGGCCTCGATGCCCGCCGCCGAGCCGCCGCCTCGGATCTGCTCGAGGCCGTGGCGATGGAGCATCTGGTGGTGGTGTCGGACACCTGACGCTCATGGCTGTCACACCCCACTGCGAAGATGGTGGGCGTGGGAAGCAGCACTGCGACAGGAGCACCGACATGACATCCATCGAATTCGCCGAGGCCGTTCGTTGTCTCGCCGGCACCGCTCGTCGAGCGGGTTACCGGGCACCGGCCTTCCGAAGCCGCCCGCACGGTTCGGCCAATCGCACCATCCGTCGCCGCCTCGACGGCTCGGCCACCGTGGCCGTCGTCCTTCGTGATCGCCCGATGCCGGCGGTGATGTGTGACCTCATCGATGGCATCGTCGCCACCAACTCGCTCGAGGGCGCCGAAGCCGCCAACCTCCGAGACGACATGTGGGCTTCGGTGGTGCCGATGTTGGAGCACGGTGCATCGAACGACCTGCCCGAGACCCTGCCCGACAATGTGGTGCGGCTGGCTGCGTAGCCCGCCTAGCCTGCATCTCATGGAGCTCTCGACCCTCACTGCGATCGCGCCAATCGACGGCCGATATGGCTCGAAGACCGAGGCTCTGCGCCCGATCTTCTCCGAATTCGGGCTCATTCGTCATCGTGTGCTGGTCGAAGTCCGTTGGCTCCAGGCGCTCGCCGCCTGGGACGCCATCGCCGAAGTCCCACCGTTCTCCGCGGCCACCACCGCACAGCTCGACCAGATCGTGTCCGGTTTTTCCGAGGCCGACGCCCAGCGGGTCAAAGACATCGAGCGCACCACCAACCACGACGTCAAAGCGGTCGAGTACTTCCTCAAAGAGGCGATCGAGGGCAACGCCGAGCTCGAACCGGTCACCGAGTTCATCCACTTCGCCTGCACCTCCGAAGACATCAACAACCTGTCGTACGCCCTCATGGTGCAGGCAGGCCGAGACACCGTCTTGCTGCCCGAACTCGACGCCGCCATCGCCCGCCTCGCCGAGCTGTCCACCGAATACGCAAACGAACCGCTGCTGTCTCGCACCCACGGCCAGGCCGCTTCGCCGTCGACCGTCGGCAAGGAGCTGGCCAACGTGGTGCACCGGCTCAGGCGCCAGCGGGCGCAGATCGCCGGCACCGAGATCCTCGGCAAGATCAACGGGGCCGTCGGCAACTACAACGCCCACCTGTCGGCCTACCCCGAGCTCGACTGGGCGGGCTTCGCCGAGCAGTTCGTCACCTCGCTCGGTCTCACGTTCAACCCGTACACCACCCAGATCGAGCCCCACGACTGGATCGCCGAACTGTTCGACGCCGTCGGCCGGGCCAACACCATCCTCATCGATCTGTCCCGAGACATCTGGGGTTACATCTCGCTCGGCTACTTCCGCCAGCGTGTGGTCGCCGGTGAAGTCGGCTCGTCGACCATGCCCCACAAGGTCAACCCGATCGACTTCGAGAACGCCGAAGGCAACCTCGGGGTCGCCAACGCCCTGTTCTCCCATCTCGGAGCCAAGCTGCCGGTATCACGCTGGCAACGAGACCTCACCGACTCCACCGTGCTCCGAAACCTCGGCGTCGGGTTCGCCCACACGAGCATCGCCCTGTCGTCACTCATGAAGGGCCTGTCGAAGCTCGAGCTCTCCAGCGAAAAACTCGCCGCCGATCTCGACGCCAACTGGGAGGTGCTGGCCGAGCCCATCCAGACCGTCATGCGTCGCCACGGGGTCGAAAAGCCCTACGAGAAGCTCAAAGAACTCACCCGGGGGCAGCGCCTCGACCAGGCAGGCATGATCGCCTTCGTCGAATCGCTCGACATCCCCGAAGCCGACAAGACCCGGCTCCAGGCCCTCACCCCGGCCACCTACATCGGCAGCGCTGCCGAGCAGGCGGCGGCCGAGCAGGCAGCGGCGATCAGCTGATCGTCTCGGCGTTGCGGTCGAGGTCCAGCAAGACCAAGTCGTCGATCGTCACCAGGCCCGAGGTCACGGCGTGTTCCACCAGCTGTGTCCGGCGGTCGGTGGCCATCTCGCCCAGCTGGCCACGGAGTCCACTCACTCCTGCTTTGGTGAGTCGATCACAGACGTTGTCGAGCTTGCGGTTGAACCGGGTGATGGTCCAACCGAGCCGTAGCGCAGCGGCCCGGTTCGCCGGCAACTCGACATCGACCGAACCCGAACGAAGGGTCGGCTCGGCGAGCGCCACGATCAATCGGCGCTGATCGATCGTCAGCGGCAGGTCGGCATGGCTGATCGTTGCGCCCTCATCGGTCGGCTGATCCGCCGTGCCAAGCAGTGCTGATCCGGGCAGTGACGGCTCGAAGCCCGGCAGTCGGAGCTCGAGTTCGTAGTTGAGCTTGCCCGCGCCGAACTGCACGACCGCTTCGGGGAAGCTGAGCGCCAGATCCCGACCGGGTGCGAGCTGGACCTGCGACCGGCTCGTCAGGTCTTTGACGGTCAGCGTGATCCTGCTGCCGAGGTTGACCAACCACCACGTGCCACCACGATGCTCGAAGCGTCCGACCACCCGGTGGAGGTAGGGGTTGTCGTCGATCTCGATTGCCGCCTGTCGGCCGAAGTCGATCGTCTCGTCATGAGCCAGCGGGAACGAGGTCCCACAGAACTCGACCAGAAGTGGCGCATCACTCATGCTGCATCACTCATGGGCGGCGGCCCTCGAAGACGAACGAGGACGAGCCGAAGTAGACCTTCGATCCCGGTTCGATCAGATACGGCGTTCCGGCGACGAGGGCGACCGGCTGTGATCCGTCGGAGGGGACGATGACCGTGCCGTTGTGCGACCCGGCATCTTCGAGCAGGACATCCCAGTCGCTGCAGCGGACCGTCAGGTGGGTCCGAGAGATTCGGTCACCGTCGATGGCCACGGCGATCCAGCTGTCGCCGTTGCGAGACGGGTTGCGGCCGATCATCACGTCGGCGGTCAGTTCGACCACCTGATCGTCGTCGAACACGAGTGATCCGAGCGACGGACGAGGAGCGAAGGTCACGCCGTCGTCACCGGCGGGAAGAAAGACCTCGCAGATCGCACACGACGTGCGGCCGGGAGCATTCGCATGACCCGACTTGCAGACCCGGGCCGCAACCATCGGCATGTTCGATGCCAGCTCGTCGACGGCCTCGGGCTCGAGCGTGGTGTCGGCCGAAAGGTCGTCAGGCTCGGTCTGGAGCGGGGCTTCGAGCTCGGCGTCGGCCTTGGTCAGCCCCTGGACGTAGCTGAGCAGTTCACTCTCGTCAGCTCGCGTAATGGCGATCGCGGTAGGACGACTCTGCTGTTCGGGACGACTCTGCTGTTCGGGACGACCGTGCTGCTCGACGAGTGCAGCGGTGAAGCCGCCGGCGTGGACGATGCCATCGGTCAGACTGGTGATCTGGTCGACTTCGTCGGTGCCGGTCGTGATTATGGCCGAGTGCGGATGGCCATGGACACGGTGCTCGACCCAGGTTCCCGAGCCCGAGCCGGAGAGCATCGGGGCAGAACGCAGATCGGTGTCGAGGTGGGTCGGACCGAACACGCGAATCTCGATGTGTTCGGCTGCAGTCACACAGCTGAAGGCACAGACGTCGAATTCCTGGTCGATCACCGATTCAGCGAGACGATCCCAGATCTCCTCGACCGGTCCATGGCTGAACGCGTCGAGGAGGATCTTCGCTCGATCGTCGGGCTCGGGGAGAAACAGCAGAGTCTGATCTCGTCGAGCGATGAGTCCGGTTCCGGGGGCGACGGCCACCGAGAGGGCATAGCGACTGGTCATGCGGAGGCTTCCTTCCCGAAGTGCAGCACGATGGCGGTTGCGTTGTCTCGCCCACCAGATCGATCGGCGACGGCAACGAGTGCGGCTGCTGCTGCGTTGGCGGTGGTGATGCCCCTTGGGTCGCTCATCGCGTCGATCATGGCTCGGTCGTCGAGTTGTTTGAACACCCCATCGGTGGCGAGCAACAACTGGTCGCCGACCTTGGGTACGAGGGAAGTCACGTCGGGCACGTCATTCCCATCGGCAGCACCCACATACCTTGTGAGCGCGTGCAGCCCGGCCGCCGGGAGTTGCCTCGGGTCGACGCCGGACGCCGCCAGTTCTGTCCGGACGGTGTGGTCGTTGGTCAGTTGGATGAGGAGCCCATCCCGCAGCCGGTAGACCCGGGAGTCGCCGACGGTCGCCAACGTCACCACACCGTCGATCACCCGGACGATGACCAGCGTGGTGCCGGCGACCTCGAAGCCTCGAGCCCTGGTCGCCAGCCGGACCTGATCGGCGACACGGCGAACCAGATCCCGCATCGAGGTCACCCCGGTGCTCGTGGCGGTGGAGAGCACGCCCTGGACGGCCGTGGTCGCCGCCAGTCGACCGCCGGGGTGCCCGCCCATGCCATCGGCGATCACGAACAGCTTGTCGCCGACGTGACCGAACGCGTCCTCGTTCTCCGGGCGAACGGTGCCGCGTGAGGTGGCGGCACCCCAATCGACGACCACCGCTGCCGGCCCGAACGCATCGGCCCGCAGGCGTTCGAGATCGTTGCCCCCGGTGAGGGTCTCTGCGTCGAGATCAGCCATCGAGTGGCACGACCGAACTGTTGTTCATCGGCCCATACCGATGAGGACTCCGAGAACGATCCCCAATGCAAAGACGATCCCGATCACTGCGAGCTGCACGGGACTGAGCCCGACCCGCTTCGACTGGGCCACGATCGGCGCAGCTTTGTGCGGCGTCGGCGACCAACGTTGTCGATCGCGAGTCGTGATGGTCTGCGTGTCGCTGTCGGTTGGTTCCTCGGGCTCGAAACTGCCGAGGATCTGCGCCATCAGGTCGGCGCCATCGATCGTCAGATCATCGATGTCGGTTGGATCGGTCATGGGCGGGACGTCTCTTTCGGGTGACGGATCAGGGGTCGGGGATCGGTGAGCATCGCCAGTCGCTGCCAGCGGGTCTTGTTCGAGCGCATGGCATCGAGCGCCGCATCACAGCGAACCCACGCGTCGTCGGCCGACTCTTCGGTCGGGGCGATCGGGTGGAAGGTCGCTCGGTCGACATGACCGGCGAGAATGCGGAGGTCGTCGGCGACGAGGACCGCACCGGGCTC
>RCMY010005932.1_pt1 | contig 10291 bp, 8 predicted proteins | sample 2041341 | NCBI WGS metagenome assembly RCMY01 (sample SAMN09708234, study PRJNA481090) | Marine sediment metagenome, whole genome shotgun sequencing project.
TGGCAGACGGCGGGAATCGAGCGGAAGGAGGGGGATTCGAACCCCCGGTAACCTGAAGGCTACAACAACTCCCGAGACAAAACGGCCGAGACCGCCCCGAAGGGCGGCCTCGAAAGCAGACATCACATTGGCGGAAGGAGGGGGATTCGAACCCCCGGTAACCCGAAGGCTACAACGGCTTTCGAGGCCGCCCCATTCGTCCGCTCTGGCATCCTTCCGCCTTGGAATGTAGCCACCTCGGACCCATTGCCCAACCATGCTGCAGAGTCGACGGACCCGTACTCCTCAGTCCATGGCAGTCGCCGGTCGATATGAGTTCCATGGAAATGGCAACAACCTCAGCGATAAGCGACCTGGAGAAGGCCGGACGGCGCATCGACGCTCATGTCGACATTCGCATCGGTGATCGGAGCAACGTCGGCAGCTCCGCGAAAATGATCTTTGGTGGCAAGCTCGCACCGGACCGCCTGGTGGCGATCTCCGCCGACGGCCCGTTTGGGCGCGAGGTGCTGATCCAGTCGTTCTCCGGGTTCTCAACGTTGCCCGCCGAGTACTACGTGCAACTGCCGGGCGCGTTTCGCACCGCGATCTCGTACTCGGAAACCCGCTTCAGCCAGAACTGGCATGCCCAAGACGATGACGAGCTACAGAAGTGGCTGCGGGCGCAGGACTTCGAGGCGTACCTCCTGCCGAACGAACTCACCCAGGGGCTCGTGAAGATGAACCTGCCCTGGGTCGTGCAAGCCTTTCCGACCGGTGCGGACCGCTCGGCACTCGTGTTCACCCTCGGGGGAATCGGCGGCCTCGGCAACATCAAAACCGCGACCACAATCGCAGCGCAAATGGGCCCGTCGATCGCCACCAGCACCGCCGCCGGACCGATGCCACCGCTTCACCCGCTGCGGTTCCCCGAGATCGCGAACATCGGGTTCGCCGGCGACCTCGAAAGCCTCGCCGAACCGGTCCCCGAGGCGAGGCCGGTCGACCCGGCTGCCGTCCGGGCCGCGCTGCCTGCGGCCCTCGACGAGTACGTGGGCGAACGGGTCATCATCGGCCCGATCGAGGACGCCAAGAAGCACAAGAACGTTTTCGACAAGGTCGCACCCGATGCCGATCCCGCCGACGCAATCGCGTTCATCGACCTCGGCCTGCGCTCGGTGGGCAAGGCCGGCCTGCTCTTCACCCACTCGGCGGTCCACATCTCCGAGCTCGGTACGAAAGCAACAATTCCGTACGATGAACTCGAACGGGTCGACAGGAACAGCGACAAGATCCAGATCTCGGCGATCGGACACGACCAGGTCTCCCTGGTGTGTGGCTCCGAGGCTGCCCCGATCGAAGCGGCGTTCCAGGCCATCCTCACGTAGCTCCCACTCTCACCGCTCGGGCGGCGCAGCACGAGCAACGCCGTAGCCTGCGGCTATGACCAGTCCGTTCATGATCCTGCACTCGATGTCGCGCGACCCCGCCGACACGAAGTCGATCAAGATCTCGCCCGAGACCCGCCGTCGGGTCTGGGGGTTCGCCAAGCCGTACAAGAAGATGATCGCCGGATTCGTCGGCGTCCTCATCATCTCGTCGGCGTTGGCCGTGCTCCCGGTCCTCCTGTTCCGCCGCATCATCGACACCACGATCCCCAACGAGGCGCTCGGCGAGCTCAACTGGATCGGCCTCGCCCTCGTCGGCGCCGCATTGCTGGCCGCTGGCCTCGGCCTGTTCGAGCGCTACTGGTCGTCGACCGTCGGCGAAGGCCTCATCTACGACCTGCGCGTAGCCCTGTTCGACCACGTGCAACGCATGCCGATCGGCTTCTTCACCCAAACGCAGACCGGTGCGCTGATCAGCCGTCTCAACAACGATGTCATCGGCGCCCAACGAGCCTTCACGGGCACGCTCGGCTCAGTGGTCGGCAACGTCATCGCGCTGCTCACCACGCTCATCGCAATGTTCGGCCTTGAATGGCGCCTGACCTTGCTCGCATTGCTGCTGCTGCCGCTGTTCATCTTTCCCGCAAGATGGGTGGGCGCCAAGCTGCGGGGCATCACCCGCGAAGCCATGGACCTCAACGCTTCCATGAACAACACGATGAGCGAGAAGTTCAACGTGTCCGGCGCCATGTTGGTGAAACTCTTCGGCTCCCCCGACCACGAAGAGGCCGACTTCGCCGGCCGGGCCGCCCGCGTGCGCGACATCGGTATCCGCAACGCGATGCTCAGCCGCGTGTTCATCGCCGCGCTCTCGCTGGTCGGCACCCTCGGCACCGTGCTCATCTACTGGCTCGGCGGCCGCTACGCCATCAACGAATCGATCACGCCGGGCACGCTCGTTGCGCTCAGCCTGCTGGTCGCGCAGCTGTACGGACCCCTCACCAGCCTCAGCACCTCGCGGGTCGACATCATGACCGCCTTCGTGTCGTTCGAGCGGGTGTTCGAGGTGCTCGACACCCCCAATCCCATCCAGGATCAACCCGACGCGAAGCGTTTGACCGATGTCCAAGGTGCAATCCAGTTCGATCATGTCGACTTCTCGTACCCCGCCGACAGCGGCGATCTCGGGTCGCTGGCCCCCGATGCGGTAGCGCACGACGAAACGCAGGTGCTCTTCGACATCGACCTCTCGATCGAGCCGGGCGAGACCATCGCCGTCGTCGGACCGTCCGGAGCCGGAAAGTCCACGTTGCTGTCGCTGCTGCCCCGCCTCTACGACGTCACCACCGGCGCGCTACGCGTCGATGGCATCGACATTCGCGAGGTCACCCAGGACAGCCTGCGCGCCGTCATCGGTGTGGTCAACCAAGACCCGCACCTGTTCCACGACACGGTCGCCGCCAACCTCGAATACGCCATGCCCCACGCCACCCGGGCACAGCTCGTCGAGGCATGCAAGGCCGCGCAGATTCACGAGATGATCGCGGCGCTTCCCGACGGCTACGACACCATCGTCGGCGAGCGCGGCTATCGGATGTCGGGCGGCGAGAAGCAGCGTCTTGCGATCGCTCGCATGCTCTTGAAGGATCCGGCCATCGTCATTCTCGACGAGGCCACCAGCCACCTCGACACCGAGAACGAACACCTCGTACAGCAGGCGCTTGCGCATGCACTCGAGGGGCGCACGGCGCTGGTCATCGCCCACCGATTGTCCACCATCACCGACGCCGATCGCATCGTGGTCATCAACAACGGCCGAGTGGTCGAGACCGGCACACACGATCAACTCCGCGCCGACGGTGGCCTCTACAACGAGTTGTACGACGGCTTGCTCCGGGGCAACACCAGCGCCGTCTGACACCGCCAAGGAAAAGATCCCTCAAGGTCGGCCCCGATCGCGTCGTAAACCGGAGTGCTCGCAACGAGCACTCATCTCACATGACGAGACGTTGATCCGGTTTGGCGCAAAATGGTCGCCTGCCTTACCGGGGAGTCAGTGGCGAACCCGGCGTCTGTGGTCCTCAATCTCAAGGATCCGGCCCCATGCCACACTCCCCCTCCAACAACAGCGACGGCGCAACGTGGCTCCAGCGTGAAGATTCGGCGAGCCTCGGTGGTACCTGGCTCACCGGTGGTACCTGGCTGCGCCGCATGGCGGCTCCGGCCCTCGCCGTAGCGATGCTCGCCGCCCCGATCGCCGCCGACACCGGCGATGCAGCCTCCGACGCTGCGCCCACGACGATCGACGCCAGCGGTGCCCACAACGAGGTCATCACCTTCTCGAGCGCATTCGCTGCGACCAACGATGTCGACCTCATCGACGATGACAACCTCACGTACTGGGCGGTCCGCGATCTCCACAACCGTGGCATCCGTGGCGCCGGTATCGACATCGCCGTGCTCGACACGGGCACGGCGCTGGTCGAAGGTCTCGATGCTCCCGGCAAGGTCGTCTACGGCCCCGACCTCTCGGCCGAGGGCACCTCGCAGAACCTCGCCAACATCGACACCTACGGCCACGGCACGCACCTCGCGGGCATCGCCGCCGGCAATGACGGCACCGCCGACGGCTTCGTGGGCATCGCCCCCGACGCCCGCATCGTCTCGCTCAAACTGGCCGGAGCCGACGGCGCCACCAGCGTGGCCCAGGCCATCGCCGCCATCGATTGGGTGGTCGAACACAAGAACGACAACGGCCTCAACATCCGGGTGATGAACCTCTCGCTCGGTGTGCAAGGCGTCGAGAACAACGCCGACGACCCGTTGTCCGCAGCGGTCGAGCGGGCCTGGGATGCCGGCATCGTCGTCGTCGCAGCAGCCGGTAACGAGGGCAACAACTCGGGCGGCATCGACAGCCCGGCGGTCAGCCCCTACGTACTCGCCGTCGGCGGCTCGAACACGCACTACAGCAACGGCGGGATCCCCACGTGGACCAGCGAGGGCAACGGCCAGCGCGACCCCGACTTCTCGGTGAAGGGGAAGTCGATCGTGAGCCTGCGGGTTCCCGGCTCGACGCTCGACACCGCCCACCCGGGCGCTCGGGTCGGTGATCGCTTCCTGAAGGGCAGCGGTACCTCCCAGGCAGCTGCGTTGATGTCAGGCAATGTCGCACTCCTTCTCTCTTACCAACCCGATCTCACGCCTGATGAGGTGAAGTACCTGCTCACGACCTCGGCCCAAGAGCTCGATTCCTCGCAAACTCGCCTCGACGGCGAGGGCGTCGTGATGATCCGCAACGCCGTCAGAGCTCACAGCCAAGCGACGGATGCCCCCATCCAAAACCACCCAACGGCCCTCGGCATCACCGACTGGTCCGGCATCAACAGCTGGACCGGCGGCCTCTGGAACGGCGCCACTTGGTCGGGAGCGACCTGGTCGGGAGCCACCTGGTCCGGCGCAACCTGGTCCGGCGCAACGTGGTCCGGCGCAACGTGGTCGGGAGCCACTTGGTCCGGCGCTACCTGGTCGGGAGCCACCTGGTCAGGCGCCACCTGGTCAGGCGCAACCTGGTCCGGAGCCGTATGGGGCGACGACGGCTGGACCGTCGTTGGCAACGCCACCACCGAAGTCCCGCTCGGCCAATCCCGGGCCGCCGCCTACGACGCATCTGACGCTCGCCTGAGCGCCGAGGACGCCGCCGCACTCCTGGCGGACCGTCCAGCCGAGGGTCAGGACATCAACACCGGCTTCATCGCCGAGTAGCTGTCTGCTCCTACCGCATGCAGTGCGGGCCAGGCTCGCTATTCTCATCAACCCACTGCGCACGCAGCGGCGGCGATACTCCGAGGCGCAAGGAATCCCTTCCTCCCCAAGGAATCAGCCGGTCCCCCAGGTCTCACGACCTGGGGGACCGCTGGGTTTTGCCCAGGGATCAAAGTGTCGGTCTCACTCACTACCGTGGTGGGCCGATGGAAGAGTTCACGTTCTCGGTCGCCGAACTGGCGCAAGCCCTCGGCGGGTTCTTCCGCCAAGCGTTCCCCGACGACATCTGGGTCACCGGCCAGATCTCGAACCTCAAGAAGAGCAACGGCGGACACCGCTACTTCGACCTCGTCGAACCATCGGCGCCCGGCGCCACGCCCGAGGCAAAGTTCTCGGTCACGCTGTTCCAGTCCAACCGCATGGTGGTCAACAAGCTGCTCAAGCGGGCCGGCATCAGCAAGATCGAGGACGGCATGGAGGTGCGCATTCGTTGCGTCGTCGACTTCTATCCCAAGCAGGGCCGCCTCCAGCTCCGCATGACCAGTATCGATCCCACACACACGCTGGGCCAGATGGCCATGGCCCGCCAGCAACTGCTCGAGAAGCTGTCGGCCGAAGGCATCTTCGCCCTGCAAGCCCAACTCACGATGGATCGCGTGCCGCGCCGCATCGGCTTGGTCACCAGCATCGGTAGTGCCGCCCACGCCGACTTCACCCACGAACTGACCGCCAGCGGACTGGCGTGGGAAATCTACGAATCCGATGCCCGCGTGCAAGGCGAATATGCCGAGGCCACCATCATCGCCGGCCTGTTGGCGCTCGATCAGCACGGACTCGACGTCATCGCACTCGTCCGCGGTGGCGGCAGCCGTGGCGACCTCACGGTCTTCGACAGCGAGGCCGTCGTTCGCTGCCTCGCCGGACTGTCCACCCCCGTCTTCACCGGCATCGGGCACGAAGTAGACCGCAGCATCTGCGACGAAGCCGCGTTCCTCGCATTCAAAACCCCAACGGCATGTGCGGCGGCGTTGTCCGAAACCGCCCGCGCATATCACCACGATCTCGAACAGACCTGGGCCCGAATCACAGAACGCAGCATGCGAGTCCTGGCCGCAGCCGACGACGACAACGTCGAACGGGCTCGCCGATGCAGCCAAGCGGTGCACGCCGGTCTGGCTCGCCACGATGCCAACGTCGTCACCGCCCGCCGCCGGTTACTTCGGGCCGCCACCGTCACCCCGCAACGGGCCCAGGCAGCACTCACCATTCGCAGCCGCCAGCTCGTCACCAGCGGCACCTACCCCCTGCGCGACGCCACCCGCAACCTCGACCGCCACATCGAACGTCTCGCCACCCGAGCACCCCGAGTGCTCGAACGAGCCGCCGCCAAACTCGACCTCCTCGACAGCCAACAACGCGCCTACGACCCCCGCAAGGCGCTCGCGCGCGGGTGGAGCATCACCCGCAACGAGGCCGGGGCCGTCATCCGTACCGTCGACGACGCGCCGCCCGGAAGTGTCGTCACCACCGATATTGCGACCGGACGGCTGACCAGCCGGGTCGAATCGGTGCAACCATAGGAACCGCCATGTCAACCGAACCCACCGAAGCCAGCCAGGCCGAAGCCGTCGGCTATGCCGATGCCTTGTCCGAGCTCGATGCTTTGCTGCTCGACCTCGAGGACGACGACATCGACGTCGACCTTTTGGCGACCAAAGTCGACCGGGCGGCCGAACTCATCAAGTTGTGCCGAGATCGCATCGACAATGCCAAGGTGCAGGTTCACCGAATCGTGGCCGACCTCGAGGCAGACGCCCCCGCCGAAGGCGACAACAACCTCGCTCTGGAACTCGACGAATGAACCAAGCTCCGGCCGCGCTCACCACGGTGGCCGCCCGCGTCACCGAGCGGCTCGACGAGGTCCTGCAGGAAGAGCACGACATCTGGTCCGGTATCGACTCCCGGCTTTCGCCGCTGCTCGATGCGCTCCGGATGTTGGTACTCGGCGGCGGCAAGCGGCTTCGGCCCGCCTTTTGCTACTGGGGGCACCGAGCCGCCGGAGGCGACGACAACGACCCGGCCGTCATCGACGCGGGAGCTGCGCTCGAGCTGCTGCACGCGTTCGCCCTGGCCCACGACGATGTCATGGACGGCTCCGACCTCCGTCGCGGCAAACCCACCATCCACGAAGCGTGGGCCAAGCGTCATGCCGATGCCGGATGGCGCGGCGAATCCCGCCGATTCGGCGACGGTATTGCCATCCTCGTCGGCGACCTCGCCCACGTGCTGGCCGACGAGCTCGCCATCCGCGCCGCGCCACAAGCCACGCGCCTCTGGCGAGATCTGCGTACCGAGGTCAACCTCGGCCAGCTACTCGACATCATGGCCACGGCACAGCGCGACACCGAGCTCAGCACGGCCCGCCGCATCGCTCGCTACAAGTCGGGCATGTACACCGTCGAACAACCCCTCGCCTTGGGGGCCAACATCGGCGGTCAGCCCGAGCTCGGCGACCGACTCCGACGCTACGGCGACCCCGTCGGAGAAGCCTTTCAACTTCGCGACGACATGCTCGGTGCGTTCGGCGACACCAAACTCGTCGGCAAGCCGGTGGGTGACGACCTCCGCGAAGGCAAACCCACCATGTTGTTGTCGATCGCCACCGAACGCGCCAGTCGCACGCAGAATGCCGTGCTCGAAACCATCGGCACCGATCTCACCGTGGCCGACGTTGCCATGGTGCAGCAGGTTTTCGTCGACACCGGCGCGGTGTCCCAGGTCGAGCTCCATATCGAACAGCTCATCGGCACCGCGGTGCTGTCCCTCGATGCGCTTCGCCTCGACCCCGAGCCCGACCTCGCGCTGCGCGAGTTGGCCACCTTCGTGTCGGCCCGCACCTTCTGAGCGAACCCGTAGGCTTGAGGGGGTGACTGCCGCCTCCGAGTCCAAGAAACGTCGCACCTTTGCGATCATCAGTCACCCCGATGCGGGAAAGACCACGCTCACCGAGAAGTTCTTGTTGTACGGCGGTGCGCTCAACAGCGAAGCCGGTTCGGTCAAGGGGAAAGCCGGCGGCCGATCTGCCACGTCCGACTGGATGGCCCTCGAACAACAACGCGGCATCTCGATCACGTCGACGGTGCTGCAGTTCCCGTACCGCGACTGCATCGTCAACCTGCTCGATACCCCTGGTCACCGCGACTTCAGCGAGGACACCTACCGGGTGCTCGCCGCGGCCGATGCCGCCGTAATGGTGCTCGACGCCGCGAAGGGCATCGAACCGCAGACGCTCAAACTCTTCGAGGTATGCCGGGCCCGCAACATGCCGCTCGTCACCTTCATCAACAAGTGGGATCGACCCGGACTCGACCCGCTCGACCTCATCGACGAAATCGAGACCAAGATCGGGGTCGTCCCGACGCCGATCACGTGGCCCGTCGGCATCGCCGGCGAGTTCCGCGGCGTCATCGACCGCAACAGCGGCGACTTCATCCGTTTCACCCGAACCGCGCGCGGCGCCACCGAGGCCCCCGAAGAGGTTGTCGACGTCGCCCGGGCCGAAGCCGAAGAAGGCGAAGCCTGGACAACCGCGAAAGAAGAGACAGGCATTCTCGGGGCCGTCGGCGCCGACCACGACGACGAGTTGTTCCTCGCCGGTGAGACCACGCCCACGCTCTTCGGCTCGGCCCTCACCAACTTCGGCGTACGCCTCCTGCTCGACACCGTGGTCGACCTCGTCCCGCCACCCAGCGCCCGACCCGACGACCAAGGCGTACCCCGCCCAATCGATGCGCCGTTCTCGGGCTTCGTCTTCAAGGTGCAGGCCAACATGGACCCGTCGCACCGCGACCGCATCGCCTTCTTTCGCGTGTGCTCCGGCGTGTTCGAACGGGGGATGACCGTCACCCACGAAGCCACCGGCAAACCGTTCAACACCAAGTACGCCCACACCGTGCACGGCCAGGACCGCGAGACGGTCGACTTCGCCTACCCGGGGGACATCGTCGGTTTGGTCAACGCCACCGACATTCGAATCGGCGACACCATCTGGAAGGACGAGCGGGTCCGTTTCGCGGGCATCCCCAGCTTTGCTCCGGAGCACTTCTCGGTGTGCCGCGTGCGGGACACCAGTCGGTTCAAACAGTTCCGGAAGGGTGTTTCGCAGCTCGACGAAGAAGGCGTCATCCAAGTGCTACGCGACCCCGAACTCGGCGACCAGGCGCCAGTCCTGGCCGCGGTAGGACCCATGCAGTTCGACGTTGCGGTACACCGGCTCGAGAACGAGTTCGGCGCACCGGTCGAGCTCAGCCCCACGTCGTACAAGGTCTGCCGCCGAACCGACGAAGCAAGCGCCGCGATACTCCGACCAATGCAGGGCGTCGACGTGTTGCAACGCAGCGACGGCACCCGGCTCGCACTGTTCGAGAGTCCGTACTGGCTCGACCGACTTGCCCTGGATCATCCCGAGCTGCTGCTCGAGCAGATCCTCGCCGAAGGCTGAGAGCGATCGGCACCTGACCGAGTCAGGCCACGCCGGCGTCGGGTTCGGCGAGTGTGTTCGGCTCGGTCACCAGCACCTGCGTCGGAAGGTACTGCACCGCTGTTTGCAGCCAATCGAGTGCTCCATCGATGCGTTCATCGTCGCCGGTGGTCATCCGATCGATGGCCAGACCGTTCAAGATGGCGAGCATCACCGTCGACCAGGTCTCGGGCGATCCGAAGGGCACCCCCGAACGGCTCAAGGAATGCTGCATCTGCGACAGGCGATCGTGCACCAGCGCTTCGGTGAGCTCGGTGCCAACATCATCCCGGCGAGCGGCGACCACGGCCACCTCGAGTAGCAGCCGGTGCCATTGGGAGCCCACATCGCTGTTGTCCTCGCTCCAGTAACTCTCGATCAGCGCGCCACCGTCGGTCGCCAGGGCCGCTGCCTTCCGGTTGCGTTGCTGGTTCTTCTCGACGATGTGCGCAAGTGCGTCGAGCAACATCTCGTCTTTGGAACCGAACTGGTACGCAATCGTGTAGGTACTCGTTCCGAGCGCAGTTGCCAGGGGACGCAGCGACAGATCGCTGATTCCCTCCTCGAGCAGGTAGTCGACAATGTCGTCGAGCAGCTCGTCTTTTTTTCCTGGATTGGGATGTCGTCCCATGTCTCGCTCCTC
>RCMY010006427.1_pt1 | contig 10291 bp, 10 predicted proteins | sample 2041341 | NCBI WGS metagenome assembly RCMY01 (sample SAMN09708234, study PRJNA481090) | Marine sediment metagenome, whole genome shotgun sequencing project.
CATTTTTCAAGGTCACTACATCGCTGGCGGTCGTAGCGTCACCGAGATTCGGGTACAACTTGCTGACATGATATTAGTTGATATTGTTGAAGTCGCGCCTGATCCAGTAGAGGCTGAACCCGATCCGATGGATACCGAGAAAGCTGAACCAGTAACAGGCAAAACAATGTCTGATACAGAGATAGAAACACCTTTCGACAATGATGATGACAATACGCTTTTTGGATTGCTTATGCCGTTAGGTGCAAGCGTCAAGCTTGATCCTTCCGTAGATCGTAAAGTACTTCGAGCACAAACGATGCGATTGAAGGAAATAGGATATGCGTTTGATGCGAAAAGCCAGATCTGGAAGAAAGCATCAATTCATTAACACCAAACTCAAAGGATCATCCCCGTATCTTTCCTTTGAGTTTTTAAAATCGATCTACAACAAGGTCTCACAAGACTCACTTCACACTGACACGGTGTCATATAAAACATCAGTATCAGATAGCAATATTTTTAACCCACCAGGGAACCAGCTTTCCTGATGGGTTGATGGTTTTCCTTGTAATTCAACTGAGGAAATTATTATGCAACACTCTACTCCCTTCGTTCTACACGAAGACACAGGCTGTTATCAGGCCACACGTGAACTTTCACCTGCTGAAATTCTTGATATGGCTTCGTTTATTGCCATGCAAACTTTTATACCAGGTACAGCTATCAGCAATGTCGCTGATTCTATCTCAACCATCTGGCATTGGATTGGAACCCGTAAAAATGAGGTTTTCATCGCCCTGTTTCTTGACAATAAGCACCGCGTTATCCGTGTTGAAGAATTGTTTTACGGAACCATCGATGGTGCTTCTGTGCATCCTCGTGTGGTGGTTCAAAAAGCACTGGAATACAACGCAGCTGCGGTTATTTTTGGACACAACCACCCTTCTGGTATAACCGATGCCAGTCAGTCAGATATGAACATTACAGATAAGCTAAAACAAGCCTTAATCCTGGTTGATATACGTATATTGGACCATGTCATTGTTGGACCTGATGAGAATTCATATACGTCTTTTGCAGAAAAGGGCCTGATTTAAACGATATCATTTACTTTTAACCCACTGGGGATTCACCTCCCCTTATGGGTTGGCGTTTCTCCATTAAGAGTGAAGGTGATACATCGTTAATGGGTGTTGTAATAAATACTCTTCTTAGATGACCTGATAGTTGTTTTCGAAGTGAAACAGTCTTTTCCTCATACCAAAAATCAGTTAGCTTATGCTGATGTTCTTTATTGGAGTGTTCTGATAAACCTTTATGTTACTAGTTATAATTTTATTATCATAATATATAAGTGTGAAGCAGGCAGTTGACAAGCCTTATTTCCCTTAGTTTGTTTCATTGTAGATTGATATAAAAGTTGTTTTTCCTTCAAATAGTATTTCTGCTTGTGCACCTTCCCTAACCTGAGTTGCCGAAGCATGTGAGGCGTTAACCGTTTCAAATATGGCGGTATCTATTCAATCACCAAGATCACTGTCAGACGGGCATTATTTCTTTCCACAAAATCAACAGCATATTGAACATATATTCAGTATGGCTTTTTTTATAGTTGCTCGAGTCGTGCCACTATCCTGATTCAATCTTTTAACTATTAAGGTACCAATACAATGTCATTCGTTAGGAATGCTGCCACCAAAAATACAATAATTCTAATAGCGTTATTTCTCTTAAATGCTTGCTCTCAACCTTTGGTGCGACCTAATTCGAGTGCAAATGATTTACAAAGCAGCGCTCAAAAAAATACTCAAAATAAGAATGGAAATGAATTATTCAAACGAACTTTAAAGGCACATGGTGGTGATTACTTATCTCAAATGCAGGATGTGAATTTAAGTATTTTAGGTAAATGGGGGGCTATTCCAGCTCGTATAATGCCAAAGGTTGCCGATCAGTATTTTCGGGTTAGCTCTGAAGAGCACTTTATGCCAAATCAGGGCTTGTATGCGGCTTTTTATAATGGGCCTGCAGGCACTAAAAAAGTGGTTCGTTCAACAGACTCCGTTGAGGTTTATTACAATAACGAAATCTCTAAAGATACCGAGACTTTACAAGCAACTGCAATGACATCAGATGCCTTTGTATTGTTTTCATTGGGGCCATTGGCTTTGAATCGTTATCAGACTGATTTTACACAAATTGCTGATGGTGATTTTAAAGGTAAAAAGTATCATCGCATATATACTCGCATCAAACCCGGTTTAGGATTTGCCAAAGAAGATGAAGTCGTGTTGTGGATCAACCCGGAAACCAACTTGACTTATATCCTTGAAGTTACGCTAAAGGGTTATCCGCAAACTAAAAATGCCCACGTGAATGTGCGTTATCTGGAATACCAAGAATTTAGCAAAAGTAATCAGTATAACTTTACCCTGCCGACACATATCATTGAGCGTGTTTTAGCGCCGATCAATGTACATGCGCATACCTGGCGCGTTACAGGTCTGGATTTAAATCGGGGGATTTCATTAAACGATATCAAGGGTAAAAAATGGCAAGGTAGAGCGATAAAAAGCCCTATGCCTGTTCAAAGCAAGATTGGAAAGTAAACAAATCTAAGAAAAACCCCTGTAACTAGGGGGGTGACTACGAAAAAGAGTCCTGAATCCTCATATATACTTTAAGCTATTTATACTAAGTCCTCTTCACTTTTCAGTATATCAAGTCTCTTAAGTAAACGGGAAATATGACCATCTTTAATCATGGCCCCCATATGTCCATGGCTAATAAATTTTTCTCCATGCACGCAATAACTTAGCATTTGTTTGACTTGAGGGAGGTCGGCACATTGAACAACTACATCACTATTAATCATTTTATTCATCAAACATTGATTAAAATTGTAATCAATCCAACACTCTTTTGAAGCCACACTCAAAAACTTTTTAACGACTGGATCATAAATTGGCCAGCGCATAAAATTCACATTATCCTCAATCTTTTCGCCACCTTTCCATTCTATTATCGGATCAAAATCCCTACGATTGAGTGTGGGGAAGAAAGCAATGATCTCTTCAAAATCTTCGAGTGTTGGGTTTATCGTTTCCATAAAGTCAGAATTAAATCTATTAGTTAGTTAAAAAAAGTACCCTGTTTAAAAATGCGTGTTTGTGATTAGTCGGTCAAGTGAATTAACCGCCATGAAAATAATAAACACCCCCCTACTTTTGACAGCTTTTTACATTGCGTCAGAATTAAATCTGAATATTTTCGGCTTCGATCACTTTATCCAGAGCATTTTCAATCATGTGGCGAGCCTTTGATGCAGTATTACTTAGATACGCATGCAGCTCGGAATCCTCTACATTTAAGCTTTCACATTCGCTGCTGTATTTTTCGAAGGCAGCCAATGAAAATAACAACTCTGCAAGGTGGTGAGGACATTCACATTTCACCGCTGGCGACATTTCGGCGATTTTAACCAAGGTTTCATCATCATAACGTCGCGCCGGGACCATCGCGGTATCTCTTGCTACATTAATATCATACAACGACGTGACTGCAGTATTTCTAGTGAATAAGGATTTGCAATGGTCAATGATCGTCTTTACATCAAACGGTGCGCGTAAGGTGCTGCATTTGGATTTAGGCAATCGGTTTAGCGTATCCTGCGCAGCAAACCGGTAAGTAACAAGTGTATGGCTAGCATTAAAACGATCCATTAAATCCAGGATTTGTTGAAGATTCTCTTCCTGTAAAGCTGGCTTATCAAAAATTAACATATCCACCTTGGGGATTTCTGCATCACCGCTTAGCGAACTGGCATGTTTATAAGAAGCGACGACTTCAATATCATCCTTGTTTTCATTTCCTGATGTAATCTTTGCAGTTAGTGACTCGCCAATTATCGCGATACGGATCGGCTCATCCGGTGAACCGTGCAAGCCAACATGAGTTTCTTCTGCAACCCGGGATTGCAATTCTTCAAGACTTAAGGTGGCGACATTGCTAATTGAGTCACCACTATCGATGAGTGTTTTTATTAATTTCAGGCGTAAAATATCATCATAACCATAGAGTCTTCCACCCGCATCTGAGCGGATCGGGCTGACTGCCTCGTAGCGTCTCTCCCAGGTTCTTAGTTTGTCTGTAGATATCCCTGTTAATTTTGATGCTTTACCTATTTTATAGCCGGCCGCAGGTGTAGTCATATATTCTCCTAAATGAAATTCATAACTGTACTATACAAATATTTGACAAGTAATAATAGTACGACTAAGCGTTAGACAAGTCCTAGATAATCCAAGATGAATGCACCAAATAAACAAAAAAATCAAAGCGGCTCACTTAAAAATTAACCAATACCAGGTTGCCAGCGATGAGTACATGAAACCCCGCTTCAAGCGGGGCTATGTTTGAAACATGTTTGAAATATATAATTAAGTAGATATTACTTAATCTCATCACCTACCAGATCGCGATAAGCATGCCAGCTAGCATAAGAAATGAGTGGCATAAGTACTAGCAGACCAATGAAACTAGTTGCGATTCCAAAACCAATGATGACAGCAATAGTGATTGCCCAGACGGCCATAACAGCCGGGTTTCTCTTAACAACTCTGATGCTGGTGCTGACGGCTGTCACTATATCTACCTTATCACCCATTAGCATTGGCAAAGTGACTATACCCGTTACAAATGCAACTGTGGCGAACAATAATCCAACCGCAAATAGTCCGAAGATCAGCGAAGAGCTTTGATCCATTGTCATTAGGCTCTTAAATAAAGCAATATTTCCAGTTTCTAATAGTGTTACATCATTGAGCGAGAGGCTTGCAACCAATGTTGAAATGCGTACCCACACAGACATTACGAATCCCAAAGTAATAGCATAGATTCCTATACATCTCATATTTTCACTAATTGCACCTAAAGATCGGCTGAATGAAACCTGCTCACCTTTTTCAATTTTACTGCTTACAAAGTAGAGACCCAGTGCTAGAAATGGTCCAGCCAATAAAAACCCTGTCGTTGTTGATCCTACAAAAACAGGATTAGCATCTGCAATCATACTGAGTAAAAAGCCAACCACTGCAAATGCCAAACCATAGGCAATACTGATCAATGGGTTAGTTTTTAAATCTGTATATCCTTTTGTTAGCCATTTCTTAATATCAGACATTTCAACTTTATTCACTTCATAACTCTGAAATAATTCCCTGGAAGTAGGGACAGAATCTTGTTCTACATGTTTTGCAACGTATGCGTTCATTTTATTTACCCCTTTTGATACATCAATATTGTTTTGTTTGTGAAAAAATTACGCTTTTGGTGCCCAAACAGAACACCAACCTTTTGCATTGACCTGCTTACCGGCGAAAATTGTACATTTACCCCATTCAGCGTCTTTATCTCCTGAATAGAGAGAACAATTTTCACATAATTGTTTTGCCCCTTCCTCACCTGCACGTTTAGGGTACCTAACTGTATCTACTGTAGTAGCATCGTTTTTATAACCTACTCCAATAGCCATCGGGTCGTCTTCTGAAAGCTTTGGTAATGCTTCATCTGCAAATGCTTTCTTAGGGGTAAGTATTGAAGCAGCGGCAACAGCACTCAATCCAAAAAGGCTTTGCTTGAGAATATTCCTACGTTTTAAATCGATGATTTGTGATTTCATTAAGTAGTACCTTGTTTTTGTTAAATTTAAATTTCGTAATTAAGTATTAGTGGTTTTACCAATTCGCTTTTATGGCAAGAATTGAATTTGACCCTTTATCCCTTAAGAAAAAGACAGTTGAAATTGATTCAACTGCCTTTGTCCATGTTTTGTCTAGAATATGTTTCTGGTTGTCTTTAGGAAGCAATTGATAGAGAAGTAACAATTGATAAAACGATCACAATGGGTGAAAACATTACTCCTAAAAGGACTTTCTTCGTAGCAGCTTCCTGATCATTATAGATTTTAGAGTGAGACAATTTCATTTTAGAGCTCCTTGATGTTTGTTTGGCCTAGATCATCTAGGTCTTGTCCTATACAATAGTTATACTTATTTATCTTGTCAAGCTTTTGTATAATACATTTATTGTTTTTTTAATTAAAAAGAATCATGAGTACTACCTTATCGGCTCATTAAAAAAGGCTAAGTATCTAAATTAACAGGGATATCTATAGATAATTTGAAAGTCTGGGAACGGAATACAACAACACAACATTATCCCGCCACACCTTATCCAAACCAGTCAGGAATGTAGAATGCAGCCAAGATAAGCTACAGCTTCATCTGGGTCTCGAGAATTGACAACCAAATGTAGAGGAAGAAATTATGCGCCAGAAAACACACTTCAGATGGCGCAAGCTTATCTAAGTTACGTATGCGGGTTACCGCGTTTAATGGGCTTTAATAGATTCCCGAAACGTGATCGCTTGGGCTTTTATCTCTTTAATCTCATTGTCGCTTTTTCGATCTAGGTTTTTTAGCATAAAACCCATGCGTGGATTGTTCCTAAATTGTTCGGAATGAGTGTTTAAAAAATCCCAGAATAAAGTAGTAAAAGGGCATGCATCATCGCCGACTGATCTGGCTGGTTTATAACGACAATGTTTGCAGTAGTTACTCATTTTATTGATGTAATTACCGCTAGCGACATAGGGCTTGGATGCCATAATACCTTTGTCTGCGTATTGGCTCATGCCAAGTGTGTTAGGTAATTCCACCCATTCGACGGCATCCACATAGACCGCTAAATACCATTCATGAATTTGCTTTGGATCAACGCCATACAGCAGTGAAAATAAACCCGTTACCATTAAACGCTGAATGTGATGCGCGTAACCGAATTCTAAGGTTTGCTTAATGGTCTGGCTTAGACAAGTCATATCGGTTTCGCCCGTCCAATAAAAGTCTGGGAGTTGTTGTTTGGCATTTAGGGCGTTCATTTCCAGCCAGTCGGGCATATTTAACCAGTACAAGCCTCTTACGTATTCACGCCAGCCGAGAATTTGACGAATGAATCCTTCGACAGCAGCAAGTGATGCGCCGTTTTCCCGATGAACCTTTTCTGCTGTTTGAATGACTTGAAGCGGATGGAGTAACTTGAGATTCAAAGCAGAGGAAATCAGCGAATGATTCAAAAAAGGTTCGTCCATCCACATCGCATCTTGGTAGTCACCAAAGTTATCTAAACAGTTTTCAAAAAAACGCTCCAAAGCCTGTTGCGCTTGTGCAGGTGTGACTGGCCAATAAAGCTGTTCGAGTTCTCCTGGATGCTCAGGATAGTTTTTATTGACCATTTCGATGACTTCTTTACTGATCTCATCCGCTTTCCATACTATTGTTTCAGGCACGTTTTCAGGACCGTCTTTTTTAAAAGCCTTACGATTAGATTCATCGTAATTCCACTTGCCACCTAACGGATTCTTCTCATCCTCCATCAAGATGTCATATTTTTTACGTAACTCCCGATACCAATATTCCAGACGTAATTGCTTTTTGCCTTCTGCCCATTGTTTGAATTCTTTGGGTGTTGAGAGAAAATGTTGATCGTTGAGTTGTTTAAATGGCACGTCATGCTGTTTGCAGGTTTTTACTAAAGATTCAAAAACGCGATAATCACCAGGTCTTACAAACCAGACTTCTTCAGGCTGTTCACTGTTTAAAGTATCTGCAAGTGCTCCGGCAAGGCTTTCATATTTATGCTTGTCTAAATAGATATATGTTAAAGGTAATTGTTTTTCACGAAGTTCTTCAGCAAAGTGCCGCATTGCTGATAAGAAAAGCGCGATACGTTGTTTATGCGACCATACATGCGTTGATTCCTGTTTAACCTCCGCCATCCAAAAACAATCATTGTCTGTATCAACATCATCGAAAATTAACGATTCACGATCGAGTTGGTCACCCAAAATCAGATAGAGCCTACGCATTATTCATATCCTTGATGTTTTTTGTTTTGTTGCGTCGACACCGTTCAGAACAGTATTTGACTTCATTCCAACAATCTTGCCATTTTTTTCTCCAGTTAAATCGCTTGTTACAGACGAGACAGATTTTACTTTCTAAGTGTAGTTTCTTATGCGACATATAAGTATTGTATAAGTATTTATGTTAAAGTTTTAAACTTATTTATAACTTAGTAAAAAAGATGAATCAATTCAAAGACGCAGATATTAGCCGAATTATAGAAATGGCATGGGAAGATCGAACACCTTTTGAGGCGATTGAAGAAGAGTATAAAATTTCAGAGCCGCAAGTGATAAAACTGATGCGATCCCATATGAAAGCGTCCAGTTTTAAAATGTGGCGCAAGCGTGTTAGCGGACGAAAGACAAAGCACTTAAGTCAACGTAGTTTTAAAGTAGGTCGGCACGTATGTCCTACGCAAAGACTTAGATAAGTACATTTTTTTTAATTTACCTAATTATTCCATTATTTTAATTTTATGAAATTAACAAAAAAAGACATCAATGCCTTAGAAACACATGATCGAGTGTTATTTATAAACTCACTATCAGGTTTTAAAAGTGCCAACTTAGTTGGCACAGTAAATCCACAGCGTCACAGTAATTTGGCGATTGTTTCTTCAATCGTTCACCTCGGAGCCAATCCTCCGTTACTGGGCATGGTGATGCGACCGCATACGGTGCCTCGGGGAACGTTAGAAAACATACTTACAAGCGGTGTTTACACTTTAAATCATGTGAATACTGATATTTATCAACAAGCACACCAAACATCAGCAAGATATCCAGAGGACGTTTCCGAATTCGATGAAGTGGGTTTAAACGAACAGTGGGAAGAGGGTTTCAATGCGCCTTTCGTAAAACAAAGTGTCATCAAAATTGGCATGGAGTTTCGTGAACAACATAGTTTAGATATTAATGGCACTGAGTTTATTATTGGTGAGATAGTAAGTATCGAAATGCCAGATGATTTGGTGAATGAAGAGGGTTTTGTGTCTCTGGAGAAAGCGGGCACAGTGGCAATCAGCAGTTTAGACACTTATCACTCAACGAATACTCTAGCAAGCCTGAGTTACGCCAAACCCGACAAAGACGTTTCGATTTTAAATCGAGATAAAGCAGCTTCCTTATCCATTAGCCAAAGTCGTGAAGCGACCAAGGAGTCACCTAAATGCGTTCTGGTGGTTGCCGCGAGCGGAGGAATCGGACAAGCCTTTTGCGAAAATATTCTGGCTGAATTTCCTGATGTAAGTCTAATCAGAATGGCTCGGGACACGAATAAACTAAATGCTTTGAGTGGCGATATTACCGATATTGAAGTGGATTTAAGCGATGACCATAGTATTGATCAAGCTATCGATTCCTTGCCTGAAAACACCAAAGTTGATTGGGTATTTATTGCTTCTGGCTGGTTACATGATAAACAGATGCAACCTGAAAAAACCTATCGCACACTGAGTCGCGAACAACTATTACATTCTTATAATATCAATGCAGCAGGCCCGGCAATTTTCATCAGCCGCTTATTGAGTCATGTGGATAAAAAGCACCCCATCAAAATAGGTGTGCTTTCAGCCAGAGTTGGCAGTGTTAGCGATAATCGATTAGGTGGCTGGCATTCTTATCGATCGAGTAAGTCAGCGCTGCACATGCTGATCAAAAATTTTTCGATTGAATGTAAAAATATAAGAAAGCCTTTAACTATTGTTGGGCTTCAGCCAGGAACCACAGATACCGAATTGTCCGCGCCGTTTCAAAAAGGTTTAACTGCAGAGCAATTACAATCGCCAGACTTTACTGCAAAACATTTGATAGCAGTGATGAATGTTCTTGAGAAAGAGGATTCTGGTAAGTTATTTGATTTTGAAGGGCTTCCATTTGAGCCTTAGTTTGGTTCTGTTTACACTGACCCATTTATTTCTAAAAGTGAACATATTTAACAGTGATTTCACATTTGATACTTTATTATATATTTAGTATCAAACTTGAGTTTTAGTAATGTACCAACAACGCTATTTAATTACCGGTGGTTCAGGGTTTATTGGCACGGAATTAATAAAACAATTACTGGTGGAAAATCACGATGTCACTGTTTTAACCCGAAATGAAATCAAAACAGCTCAACATTTTGAAGCAGAGAAAATAGCGAAATTAGGCATTAGAACCAGTTATTTGCGAACTGGAATTGTGTTGGGTAAAAATGGTGGAGAGCTTACTAAAATGTTGCCACCTCTTAAAATGAAATGGTCCAAGGTCTCATCAATGGAACAGCGCCAATACCAGTCACCGATAAAGTCTTTTCTAAAACCTTAGGTAAAGTGCTTAAACGACCCGCGATTTTTCCGA